>Ga0209541_10011608_pt1 | contig 13764 bp, 12 predicted proteins | sample RifCSPlowO2_01_FD_184027 | JGI IMG/M metagenome (GOLD analysis project Ga0209541, IMG submission 184027) | Groundwater microbial communities from Rifle, Colorado - Rifle CSP2_plank lowO2_0.1 (SPAdes) (version 2) | ecosystem: Environmental > Aquatic > Deep subsurface > Groundwater | place...
TGGCGAGCTTGTCGAGCAGTGGCGGGGGTGCCTGCCCGCCAAAGCTTTAGCGTCGGAGGGGGCTTCCTTAGTTGGGGTTTTGCTCAAAGAATGTTCGAACTTCGTCCAAAAAACACCGCAAGTACAAAAAGAGAGCATCCTAAATGTTCTCTTTTTGTATCTTACGCGGAGGATTCGAATGGGAAAGGGGTCGGGAAAACGGGAGTTTTCCCGTGGTGGAAGTTATTGAAACCGCAAGGTTTCAAAAAATTTCGTGAATACGAAATTTTGTTCGACTGCCTCCCGCTTCCGCCATGTGTTAAAATTAGAATATGGGGAAATTCTTGAAACGTATCGCTCCGCGTGAAGCGGTTTTCTACAGCCTTTACTTTAGTCAGTTCTTAAAATTGCCGGGCATAAGCAGTGACGAAAGTGATATATTTACCCGTTATTACCAAGATAATTTTTGGTCGCACGACGAAAGTTTATCGGGCAGCGGGTCAAGCGTTTATTCCACCGAATCTCTGCGCTGTAAACTCTCGGGACTTTTAGAGAAATACAAAATAAAAAGCATCCTTGATATACCCTGCGGCGACTACAACTGGATGAAATTGGTTGAAAGATATGGCGTCCGCTACCTCGGAGCCGATGTGGTTAGAGAAATGGTAGATAGAAATAACAAGGATTACAGAGATGACCGAACGGAGTTTTCTGTGATTGATGTGACCAAAGGCTCGCTGCCTAAAGTGGATTTGATTTTAACAAGAGATTGTTTCGTGCATTTTTCCTACGAAGCAATCGCTGAGGCTGTTTCACAGGTTAAAAAGAGTGAAAGTACATATTTTCTTGCCACTTCATTTCCTAGTTGGAAAAGAAATTTCGATATAAAGACGGGCTTTTGGAGGCCGCTTAACTTATCTAAACCACCGTTTAATTTCCCGGAGCCTGTAGAGACTGTACTTGAGGAATCCGAAGAAAACTGGAGCGCTTTCAAAGACAAGTCGCTTAACTTATATAAGGTGAAAGATTTACCTGACTGCCGGCAGGCCTGCTATAATTGATTAGTGGCTATAAACAGGAACGATTTACAAAAACCATTTTGGGCTCTACCCAAAGAAGAGGTTATAAAACTTTTAGAGTCTGGAGATAATGGGCTTTCTAGAGAAGAGGTAAGCGCCAGGCTAAATATATTCGGGAAAAATGTTTTACCCAAGGGCGAACGCGCCACGAGGTTGCGCATTTTTCTTAGTCAATTTAAAAGTCCGCTCATTCTGGTTCTTTTGGCGGCCGCTTTCATAACCGTTATCATCAGCGATTACAAGGACGCCGCTTTTATTTTGGCGGCTGTGGCGGTAAATACTCTTTTGGGATTCTACCAGGAAAACAAAGCGGAAACTGCTTTGGAGAATCTAAACTCTTATATTAAAGAAAGAGTGAGGATAATACGGGACGACAAAGAGTTTGAGATTAGTTCGGAAGAAGTGGTGCCGGGCGACATTTTAAGACTGGTGCAAGGCACGAGAGTCCCGGCCGACGGCAGGATAGTTTATGCCAACGACCTTATGGCGGATGAGGCAATCCTCACGGGTGAATCGCTGCCTGTGGGTAAATCCGCTGAAGCGGTGGGAGCGGAAGCGACGGTTGCTGACCGGTTGTCTATGGTTTTCGGGGGCACGCTAATTAGCGAGGGCTTGGGTCTAACGGTGGTTACTGCAACGGGCCTGGATACGGAGATAGGCAAAATAGCGGCTTTAGTTAAGAGTGAACGCGAGAAGACGCCGCTCCAAGCGGCCACTGGTAAATTTGCCAAGGGCGCCTTGTTTATTTTGGGAGTTTTGACGGTTGCTTTGTTTTTTCTCGGCATATCAACCGGTTACGGATTTCTTGAAATGTTTATTATTTCGGTGGCGGTGGCGGTGGCTGCCGTGCCGGAAGGTCTACCTATTGCTCTTACGGTAGTCCTTGCCGTAGGCGTTGAGAGATTAGCGCGCAAGAAAGGAATAGTTAGAAAGCTTTTAGCGGCTGAAACTTTAGGCAGTACCACAGTCATCCTTACGGATAAAACCGGGACGCTCACGGAAGCCAAAATGGAGCTGGAGCAAGTTATACCTTTTGACGGCGCTCTAAAAGAAGAGATATTGGAACTGGCAATTTTGAATACCGATGTCGTTATAGAGAATCCGGACGACGGATTGGACGGCTGGCGAATAGTTGGACGGCCGTTAGAGGTTTCATTGGTCAAGGCAGCCGCCAAATATAAGGTACTTTTGAGGGAGACTAGCGGTAAGTTCAAGGTTTTAGACCGGCGTCCCTTTAATTCCTCCGACAAGTTTTCTGCCGTCCACTTAGAAAACAAAGATGGTAGGTTTTGGGGTTACTTGGGCGCGCCGGAGAAGCTTATTGAAAAGGTAAGGATTGGAGAAAAGGAAAAGGAGCACATCATTGTCACTATGGATGATTTGGCTTATGCCGGACACCGAGTTTTGGGGGTAGCCCGGGATCATGTTTTTTTGGGACTCCTCGCTTTTCGTGACCCGGTGCGTTCCACTGTAAAAGAGGCAATCGAAAAAGTGACCTCTGCCGGTGTAAAAACGGTTATTGTGACCGGAGATCACAGAGGTACGGCCGAGGCAGTAGCCAAAGAGCTTGGTATGAATATTAGTCTTGAAGAAATCATAACCGGGAGCGAACTAACGGCACTAGACGACCAAACGCTTAAAAGTAAGTTGGGTAAGATTAAAATATTTGCGAGGGTGACACCGGCGGACAAATTAAGGCTGGTTAGGTTGTATAAAGAGCAGGGAGAAGTGGTGGCTGTGACTGGGGACGGCGTAAACGACGCGCCGGCTTTAAAGGAAGCGGATATCGGGGTGGCGGTTGGTTCCGGAACCGATGTAGCTAAGGGCGCTTCCGATTTAATTATCTTAGATGACGATTTTGAAACTATAGTATCGGCTATTGAAGAAGGAAGGAGAATGCTCTCTAACATAAAAAAAATCATAGTCTACCTTTTATCCAATAGCTTTGACCATTTACTGCTTATCGGCGGCTCGTTCTTGACCGGACTTCCTCTTCCTTTAAATGCGTTGCAAATTCTCTTTATTAATTTCTTTACTGACAGTTTTCCGGCGGTGGCGTTTGCCTTTGAGAACGGTGAAAATCATTTAAAAGAAAAGCCGCCCAAACTTAAAGAACGGCTTTTTGACCCGGAGATGCGTTTCATTATTCTGGTTCTTGGTACATTCACCAGCTTTCTCCTCTTTATGATGTATTTAACCCTTCTTAATTTGGGTTATGAGCTTGAGCTGGTTCGCTCTTTCATATTTGCCACCTTCGCTCTCTATACTTTGTTTTTGGCCTTTTCTATCAAATCTCTCAAGACGAGTATTTTAAAATACAATCCTTTTAGTAATCCGTATTTAGTGATGGGGACTGCCATTGGTTTCCTGCTCACTTTAGCCGGAGTTTACCTTCCGGTGTTCCAGAAACTTTTCGGTACCGTGTCGTTGCCTCTGCCGTGGCTTTTGGGCGTAGTCGCCTTTAGCCTGTTTAATATATGCGCGGTTGAGGCTGTGAAATACTTTTTCAGGAACAAGTGAGATGGTATAATTTAAGCTGAACTAATGGAGATTAAAAGAAAAAGACAAAAAGGTTTCACCCCGTCACCAAAAGGAGCGCATCGTTTTTCACAACGTTCCGAGATAGTAGGATTTAAAGATAATGAATAAACATTTTTCCTTAAAACAAGGTCTTTTAGGGAAAACGGCTAAACGTTGCAGCTCTCCTTTGGTGCGGGGTTTCACCCTCATCGAGCTTCTCATCTACGTCTCCATCTTTGCGGTAGCTTCCGGTCTCTTGACCACCATCCTGGTGACCACCACCCGAGTGGAGAACGCCGAGATCGTCTCCACCCAGGTAGGCCAGGAGTTAAACCTCGTCCTGACCACCGTCCAGCGCCTCGTCCGAGACGCTTCCTTGATTGAATGCGTAGGCGCTAACCAATCAGCCTGCAGTACTTCTGCCGTCCCTGGTCCTTTCCTAAAGCTTAGATTTGAAGAATCTGCTCAAGACCCCACCTGCATCTACCTGGAGAACAACATCGTGAAGCTTGCCCAAGGTCCTGACCCCTTAAACAAGCAAAACTGCAATCTGGCTTCAGCCGAGAACCTCACCACCGACAAGGTCAACAACCCCGACCCGAGCCTGGCTAACTCCCTCACCTTCACCAAGTTCGACATCCCCGGAGGCCACGCTACAGTTCAGATTGACGCCCAACTGTCATACAACTCCGTGAATCCCCAGCTGCAGGTATCCAAAACCCTAAGGTCTGCCGTGGGGCGGGTCTCGGCTGCCACCTTTGATTCCGATCTCTTCCCTGATTCCACTGCCGCCAATAGGAGCATTGGTGATCCTGCTAAAAGCTGGAAGAATCTCTTCTTGACAGGCCTCTTAAAGCTGGGCACCTTCACCGACCCTGACCCGACCAACATCGGAACAGGGTCTCTTTACTACAATACGACCCTGGGCAACAAACGCCTGCGCGTCTATGACGGAACTGACTGGCAGAATGTTGGCTCTCAAACCCCCTGGACTCAAAATATTAACGCCGCCGGCTTTACCCTATTCGGCAACTCTACTGCCTCTGGTAATCTCACTCTGGATTCTACTTCTGATGCCACCAAAGGATATATCATCCTGAATCCCACTGGCGGCAATGTCGGGATTGGGATAATGGTGCCTGTAGCAGATTTGCATATATCAGCAACAGACCCTGAAATTCGGCTCACAGACACAGGGGACAGCGAATATACGAGAATTACAAGAGCAGATACGAGTAAAAAAGCCGTCAGGTATAATAGAACCACAAAACCAGGCAGTGTTTATGCTATATCTAATCTTGTCGCACAGTGGAAAATGAATGATAACGCGGCTAACACGACAGTAGCGGAGCTTGGAGGATTGTATAATGGAGTATTGAATGTAAACACAGACACAAGAACGGTAGCTGGGAAAATAGATACAGCTCTTAGTTTTAACGGCAGTACTGATTTTGTGGAGGTTACCGACCCTAATATAGGAACAGCAAACACTTTTACAGCTTGCTTATGGATTTATCCCACAGATACTGCATATAGAAATATTATAAGTTATGGCAACGATAGCGCTAACAGAGGATGGACTATTAAAGGGAGTGGAAACGGAAATATTTCTCTTAGAAATGCTTTGGGGCAAACAGTAACTTCCGTAACAACCGCCCCTGTTAATCAATGGACTTTTATTTGCGTGCAAATCAGGACTGGTTGGAGTGACCTTAATATATATATAAATGGAGTTTTAGATAATCAAAACCACGGAGGGGACACCATCGCTCCTAATTCAACTGATGATTTTAGGATTGGGAAAGTTTGGGATGCTGACCAATCTGGTTCTGTAAATTATTTTCTCGGTAGGATTGATGATGTAAGATATTACAATAAAGTATTAAGTGATACAGACATAAGCAAAATATATAATAATGGAAACGGAACAGACGAACAAGGATTAAACGCCGCTTCAGTTGTGGAGACTGATGTATGGTCAAGTCAAGACGGAGTTTTAGCCTCAGAAGAGGGAATACAGACTTATGGACACGGTTTAGGCAGAACAGTAATAGATGGGAAAACAATAAGGTTTAATATAGGAAGTTCTGAAAAAGCTAATATAGACGCTTCTGGTAATCTTGGCATCGGGACAGCGAGTCCGAGTGGAAATCTTGATGTTCAATCAACACACGCCGCTAATGTTGGAGGTATTAATTTTATTGCAGGGAACACAGTTATAGCTAATTCAAACCCTCTTATTTATTCATATAAAGTTGGAGCAAGTGGCGGGGCTGTAAGCATCTTAGGATTTAATAATTATGTAGATGCGGCTGGTTATACTAGTCAACGCATCAATACCAATTTGAACGGTTGGGCATTTGTTCATCAAGCTAGAGGCGGAGCTGGGACTAATGGTTATTTGTCGATTGACGAAGTTACAGCAGCAGGAGTTGAAGCTGCTAGTAGGGTAACATTTCAAGCAGGCGGCAACGTCGGCATCGGGACGGAGACGCCGGATAGTAGGTTGCACATACTCGGAATCCTACAGATGGAAACAACAGGTCTCAATAATAGAGAGTTTAGGTATAAAATTACAGGTGGTGGTGCAAATTATGACACTCTTTATACTCAGGCAAATACTGTGTCTGGAGGGGCTACTTTTGCAGATTTGATGGCCGTTAATGCTGATGGAAATGTTGGTGTTGGTTATGACGCAAGTCTGGCAACAGGGAAATTAACAATTAACGGCAATGTCGGCATCGGGACGATGGTTCCCACTAGCAAATTGCAAGTTGTGGGGCTACCTATATATGCGAATAATGCAGCGGCAGTGACTGGAGGCCTTACCGTTGGAGCTTTTTACAGGACCGGGGCGGATCCGGACCCTGTAATGGTTGTCCACTAATCAGCCGATTTTTCGGCTGTTTTTGCGCCAGAATATCTCACGGCAAGTGCCTGTAAACGTAAATTTCGCATAAAGTCGTGAGCCCGTTAGAGGCAAAAGTCGTGATGTGGACTCTAGATTTGGCTACTAGGTTTAAGAAACACCAGCCCTTCTTAAAATTTTTACCGCCTCGTTCACTGTTGCGCCTGATGTGTAGACATCATCTACCAGGAGAATTGACTTGCCGTTTATAAATCTGCCTTTATTTATTTTAAACCATGGGTGGCGTAAATGCTCTACGCCGCCTTTCATTTGTCAAAGCCCCATAAATCCGCTAAAATCTATGTAAATCAGCATTTAAAAATGTTTTTGAGACGATTAGAACTTCAGGGATTTAAGTCGTTTGCCGATAAAGTGAATCTTGACCTGACTCACGGTGTTACAGCCGTTGTGGGTCCAAACGGTTCCGGAAAATCCAACATCACGGATGCCATAAGATGGCTCCTCGGTGAACGGGAAGCCCGTAATTTAAGGGGAGGCAAAGCCGAAGACCTGATTTTCGCGGGCACTAAAGAAAGGCCGCGTTTAGGGCTCGCTCAAGCCACTCTTTATTTTGATAACTCCTCCAATTTTTTCCCCGTTGATTACAAGGAAGTTTCCATTTCAAGAAGAATCTCCCGCGACGGAGAGTCGCAAATTTTTTTGAATAAATCCGAAGTCCGTTTGAAGGATATTATCGATTTTTTCGCCAAGTCTCGCATGGGCGCGAGGGGGCTTACTATTGTAAACCAAGGAGAGAGCGACGTTTTTATAAACGCGACTCCTATTGAAAGGCGTGAGATGGTTGAAGAAATTTTGGGACTTAAAGAATATCAAATCAAGAAAGCCGAAGCCAACCGCCGACTTAGAAACGCCGCTTTTAATCTGGATAAAGCCAAAGCTTTAATTGAGGAACTGACTCCGCATCTGCGGATGTTGAAGCGTCAAGTATCAAAGTACGAAGGGAGAGAAGAGATAGCGGCGGAACTGCTCGAGTTGGAGAATAGATATTACGGCGGTCGCCTGAAGATTCTTAACACTTCACTGCTTCAAGTAGAACCGGCGTTAAAGGAAGTCGAACAGGCGGTTAAAGACGAAGAATCTTCTATTAAAGAATTGGAAGCAGGGCTCACGAAAGTGAAGAATTCCGAGCCGGAAGCAAACGAGAAAATAAAAGATTCTCAAAAGAAAAGAAACGAACTTTTAGATAGTCGTTTCGCCCTACAGAAGGACTTGAGTAAAGTTGAAGCTCGTCTGGAGCTTACTGCGGATAGGGAAAGCTTGAAAGAAGCTAACATTTTAGGCGCCATAAACGAAATTAAAGGCGTGGCTAATGCCTCTTTGAAAGAAGAAGAGGTTAGTAAGTTTAAAACCGCCTTAGCGAAGATTATTTCTATTATTGACAGTCTTTTTAAACAAGAACCCATCTCTCACGTAGAGCTCCGCAAAAATAAGGAGCGGCTAACGGGAGAAATAGAAAGATTTGATAAAGAACTGAAGAACCTCGGAGAAGAAGAAGCGGAATTCACCAAGAATATTAAAGATTTTAACGAAGATTTTAAGAAAGCTTTTGTGGCTTTTGAGGAGGGTAGGAATAAGTTGCTCAAATTGAAGGAAAAGAGACAGAATCTTCTTTTTGAGCGCGAGAGAGCGGAAACAAGAATCAAAGACTTGACTCGTGAAATAACGGAAGCCGGGAGACATATTGAGGATTTTAAGAACTGGCAGGGAGAAGCGCCAAACGACGACGGAGAGGTCACGAAAAAAATGTTTCGGTTGCGCGGAGAGCTCGCCTCTATTGGCGAAATAGACCCTAATATTGTTAAAGAGTATAAAGAAACAGACGAGAGGCATTCATTTCTTGGAAGCCAAGTTTCCGACCTAGAGGCTGCTATAATTGACCTTAAAAATCTTATAAAGGAACTGGACTATAAAATTCACCATGAGTTTACTTCCGCTATAAGCCGCATTAACGAGGAATTCACCAGATATATTCATCTCTTGTTTGGCGGCGGCAGAGGCAAACTTATTGTAGAAAGTGAAAAAGAAAGCGACAAAAAAGAGGAAGGTGAGGGTAACGGTAATGGTCAGAACGACAATAATAACGAAAATATAGAAGCCGGCGTTTACGTGGACGTGAGTCTCCCCAGAAAAAAAGTAAAAGGATTAGAGGTCCTATCCGGGGGAGAGAGAGCGCTCGTTTCCATCGCCGCTCTTTTCGCTTTGATATCGGTTTCGCCGCCGCCCTTTCTTGTTTTGGACGAAATTGACGCCGCGCTTGACGAGAGAAACGCGAGGAGGTTCAGCGAACTCTTAAGAGAGTTTATGAAAAAAACCCAGTTTATTATTGTGACCCATAACCGGGCTACTATGGAGGTTGCCGATGTATTATATGGCGTAACTATGTCTCCGGACGGCACCTCTAAAATACTTTCCTTGAAGCTGACAAACTAGGTTCCTTGGTTGACATATAAGCCAAAATGTTGTACTTTTGGCTTATACTTCAGCCAAAGGTCGAGGCTTGAAGCGTGTCTCTTAATCATTAATTAAGGATATTGCTTTCAGCCTCGGGGTTACCGCAGCTGAAAGTTTGATCCTTTACAACTCTTATGCGATTAATTATTGGAGCAGTTATTCTAATTGCCTTTCTTTTCTCCTACGCTCTCTTAAATCCCAGCGAAACGGAATTTATAGGCGAGGAAAATGAAAGTGTTTACGAGGCCGTTTCTCCTGATGCGGAAACAGTTGCGACTGTTCCCGAAGAGGAAGAATATGGACCCGTAAGCGGTTTCGTTCAGATTACTGACGGTTGTGAGATAGTCTTGTCCGGTTGTCTTAACGTGAGATTTGGTCCAGGCACCGGCTACAAAAAAGCGCACTCTCTTCGGATAGGCGCCATAGTAGAGGTGGATGAAAAGATAAAAGGTGATGACGGAATAGACTGGTATCGCATTAAACAAGATTCACCGCTACAGTATCCGGAGCGAGCTATTGGCAAATGGTATATAGCCGCCAACTACGTGAAGACTGTACCCGTGCCAGACGAGTCGGTTGCCGATGAAAAGGAGAGTATCAAGAAAATAGTGGTTGACGTCTCCGAACAGAAGCTACGAGCTTACGAAGGCGACGAACTGGTCTTGGAAACGCTTGTCTCAACCGGCATCCCCGGCACGGAAACTCCTAGAGGAAATTTCAAAATTCTCTCTAAGAAACCGTCTCGCTACATGCAGGGACCGCTTCCGGGAATGACAGATTACTACGATCTTCCCGGCGTGCCTTGGGTAATGTTCTTCACTTGGGACGGCGCAGCCATTCATGGAGCCTATTGGCACAATGACTTCGGTCGGAAGCGTTCACACGGTTGTGTAAATCTGGCCGTTGACAAATCCGAATGGCTTTACAGTTGGGCTCACGTTGGAACGAAAGTAGTAGTGGTTGATTGAGATAAAAGACGCAGAGTATTAACAAGTTATCTAAGCTTGTTTGACTCTGCGTCTTTTTTGTTCTATGATTTCTCGAGTTATGCCCAGTGAGTATAATTGCGATAAGATTAACTCAAGTTATCGCAGTTGAGCGATTGGGCAAGAAAAGATTAAAGGTCACGAATAAATTATCTATCGATAAGTTAATCAAATAACTTGTAATCGCAGTTATACTACTGGGTATGTTAGCTATAAAACTAAAAAGCGTAGGCAAGAAACATCAGCGGTCTTTCCGGCTTGTTGTCGGTGAAAAGCGCTCCAGATTAAAAGGGGAACTTATTGAGGATTTGGGATGGTATAATCCGCATACTAACAAGTTTGAAATTAAAAATGACCGCGTGGTATATTGGTTGGGCGTCGGCGCAAGCCCGACAAAAACAGTGGGAGAAGTTTTAAAGAAGGCAAAGATTGATGCAAAAGGTCGAAAGTAATCCCGTTCTTGATACGGAAATAAAAGAGAAAGATGGCAGATTTTGCTGATCAGAAATTCCTGGAATTCTTGGTACAGTCTATTGTTGACCACCCAGACGATGTAAAAGTTGAGCGCAAGGTAGATGAGATGGGAGTGTTGCTTTTACTAAAAGTAAATCCCCAGGATATGGGGCAAATAATCGGTCGCGATGGCAACACAGCCAAGGCTATCCGGGCGCTTCTAAGAATCGTTGGCATTAAAAATAATGCTCGCGTTAACTTAAAGATTGAAGAGCCGGAAGGCGGCGCTAAGAAAGAAAGTAAAGTCACGAGCGCCGTTGATAAGGTTATCGACGACATCAAGGGTATGTAACCCCTTGACTTTTAAGGTTATTACTTTATTCCCGGAGTTTTTCAAACCGTACTTTGCGGGTTCTATTTTGGGGCGCGCGGTTAAAAAAGGTCTTATTAAAACTAATTTTTTAAACTTAAGAGATTTTTCATTAGACAAAAAACATCGCCGCGTTGACCACAAGGCGTACGGCGGGGGACCGGGAATGGTTATACAAGTTGAACCGGTATTACGCGCGATAAACTCCGCTTTCAAAGGGAAAAGCAGGAAGACGAAGGTTAAAAGTAAAATAATCTTGTTTTCCACCGCTGGCAAACAGTTCACTCAAAAAATGGCTTATGTCTGGTCAAAGAAAGCGGAGAACATAGTGCTTATTTCCGGAAGATACGAGGGTGTAGACGAGCGCGTAAAGAAAACAATAAAAGACGTTGTAGGAATAAGCGTGGAAGAAATTTCCATCGGACCTTATACTCTTAGCGGCGGCGAACTTCCGGCTATGGTTATCATTGACGCCATTTCCCGTCATATCCCTGGGGTCTTGGGGAAAGGTGAGTCTCTTGAAGAAAAAAGACTGGGACCGGGCGTGCCGGTTTACACAAGACCGGAAGTGTTTACCTATAAAAAGAAAAAATATTCGGTGCCTAAGGTTCTTCTATCCGGAAACCACAAAACAATAGTGAATTGGAGAATTTCCCATAGAAAATCAGGTTGATTATTTGAAAGGAGACTTGCCCAGTACCAAAACTAGTTTTGGTACTGGGCTTGAACATAAACATATTTAGTTATATAGTAAGTCACTAGTTTATTATGGAAGATATTATAGGACAAAACGTAATTAACGAGGGTGAGCAGGTTCCTACTTTGACGCGTGAAGAGGAGTCTATGGTAAGGGTCATGATGGAGGCAGGACTTTTTTATGGTTTGAACAGGTCTAAGACCAATCCTAAGATGAAGCCTTATTTGTCTTCCACTAAGTCTGGTATTGAAATTATAAACTTGGTTCAGACTCTAAAATCTCTTAATATCGCTTCGCAAGTCATTAAGGAAAAGATTAAAGCCGGAGGTTTGCTTCTCGTTGTAGGTACCACTCCGGCAGTTAAAGTTTCAGTTAAAGAGATGGGGAAAAGGCTTGGAATCTCTTATACTACCGAACGGTGGCTTGGCGGCACTTTGACCAATTTTAAGACCATTACCGCGCGTATCCAGTATCTTAAAAAGTTGCGTTCCGATAAGGAGAGTGGGAAGTTAGAAAAATATACCAAAAAGGAAAGGCTAAACATAGAGAGAGAAATGGCCAAGCTCGAGAAGTTTCTCTCCGGACTTGAGACCATGGATAAGATGCCGGCGGCAATAATCATCTTTGACCTTCAAAGCCACGGGTTGATTGCGAAAGAAGCCAGGCGTATGAAAGTTACGAGTATCGCAATTTCTAACACCAGCTCCGATCCCGAAGAGGTTGACTACCCGATAGTTTCAAACGACAGAAATCCGAAGAGTATTGATTTTATAGTTTCATACTTAAGTAAGGCCATAGAAGACGGCAGAAAGGAAGCAGCTGAGGCGGCTCAAATGGCTAAAGCCACAGAAGTTAAAGAGACTGATGATAAAAGCCGGTGATGTCCAAAAATTAAGAGAAACCACTGGCGCGGGAGTTATGGAGTGTAAAAGAGCGCTTGAGGATGCCGGTGGAGATTTTCAAAAAGCCGCTTCTCTAATCAGAGAGAGGGGATTAACCAAAGCAGAAACCAAGAAAGAGAGGGCGGCAAAGTCCGGTATAATCGAATCATACGTTCATAACGACAGAGTGGGCGTGCTTTTGGAAATTCACTCCGAGACGGATTTCGTAGCCCGCTCAGAGCCGTTCAGACAGTTGGCGCATAATATTGCCATGCAAATCGCCGCCATGGATCCGGAGAACGTTCCAGCACTCCTTGTTCAGAATTACATCAGAGACGAGAAGAGTAATATAGAAGAACTTATTAAAGAAACTATTGCCAAAGTAGGCGAGAATATAGAAGTAGGTAAATTTATAAGATACGAAATTTAACCATGTACTACGATCTATTTATCCAAATCGCTTTGATGCTTTCGCTGGGCGCCATTATCTACCTTGTAGCTTCTGCCTTGCCTCGTATCTCGGAAGTCCAAGATGTGAACGGTAGTAGTTTGATAGATAAAGCCAGGAGTTTAGGATCGATCCTGCCGCTTGACCAAGTTGATAGTAAATTGAATGCCATAAAAAATAAGGCTCTTCGCCGCCTTAAAATTTGGGTGATGAAAGCGGATAATTTTCTAAGCAAGCGGTTGAATAATGGCGGAGACAAGATATAATACAGCAGGCTTGCCTACCGGTAGGTAGACGCGCAGGTGGCAGAGCGGTCAATTGCACCAGACTGTAAATCTGGCGCCCATCGGGCTACGGAGGTTCGAATCCTCCCCTGCGCACCAGAATACAACTCAATTCATTTTCAGGAATTTTGCCAGCGGATTTTGCCGCGCTTCGCGCGGCCGAATCGGTCGGGCAAAAATCGGAAAGTTTAATCTTGGTGCGTTTGTTTGACGAAATCCGAACCTATTTTGAACGAAACTGACGCTCCGCCTCGCCCTCGCTTGGGCGGGCGGATTTTTTGGCGGTGGATTCATTTATTCTTGCCCTTGCCCCACCACTCCCGTGCGCGGGCAAGAGGTAGGAACTCCCTTTTGTTTGATTAAATCCTAAAAATTGCATATACTAACAATAACAGGTGAGAAAAGCCATTGTAAGTAAAGTATAGTATAGTTTTACTACATATGCAAAGTGAATTGCCAACCATAGCAAAAAACATAAAGAAGTACCGGGATAAGCTCGATATTTCGCAAGACAAGCTCTCAAAGCTCGCTGGCGTTACCTTGCATACTTTGACTAAAATTGAAACCGGAGCAACGCCTGATCCTCGCATTGAAACACTAAAGAAAATAGCCAAAGGGCTAAATGTTGGCGTTGAAGAACTTATAAAATAAACACATGGAATTACAACAATTTACAAAACAAGAACG
>Ga0209541_10011610_pt1 | contig 13762 bp, 13 predicted proteins | sample RifCSPlowO2_01_FD_184027 | JGI IMG/M metagenome (GOLD analysis project Ga0209541, IMG submission 184027) | Groundwater microbial communities from Rifle, Colorado - Rifle CSP2_plank lowO2_0.1 (SPAdes) (version 2) | ecosystem: Environmental > Aquatic > Deep subsurface > Groundwater | place...
CTAGTCCGGATATACGCTTCAATACCGTCAGGGTAGACCAGACGCATATCCGCTCTATCCCGCAGATTGGAAACCACATGGACGCTTCCGTGAGCGGCAACGGCGGTTGGGGGCTTCTGTAAAACGTAATTACATATGGACACATCGTGCGGCGCGAGATCCCAAAGCACATCGCTATCCAAAGAAAACCGCCCTAAATTTGCTCGTGTGCTCTCCACAAAATAAATTTTTCCCAACGCGCCTTCGGCGATGAGCTCCCGAATTTTTTGTATCGGTTTTGCGTAAATGTAAGTATGGTCAACCAGAAACGTTAATCGCTTCTGAAATGCGAGCTTAATCAGTTTACCGGCCTCCTTAGTAGTCTTCGCCATCGGTTTTTCGACGAATACGTGTTTTCCGTGGAGCAACGCGTAGGAAGCTATCTCATAATGCGTTGACGGGGGAGTTGCCACAACAACTGCTTGAACGTGGTTGTTTCGTATCGCTTCCTGGTGCGCGGGGGTTCTATCGCAAACAGTTACTACTCGAACTGTAGGAAGTGCCTCAAAACTCCGAAGCAGCTTTTGCCCCCAATACCCATACCCGATGAGTGCGACACCAATTGGTTTTTTTATAGTCATAGTCGCATAATAACTCTAAAACGGGCCCAAACCAACCCACCTCTTGACACAAGAAAAGAATGGTATTATCATTTCATTAAAGTACAAAAATGTCTACTTTACTGAAACCATTTATAATACAAGAAAAACTCTTGGAGCACAAACTTCCGGTGTTTACGCCGCTTGAGTTTGAACGTCTCTTTGAGACAGCACCCCATCAGACAAAATATTTTCTAGAAACATACACAAACATCGGTCTCTTTGCGCGTCTCAAGCGCGGCCTCTACGGACTCAAAACGAGCCTACCCGACGAGCGAACGATCGCCAACCGGCTCTACGAACCGTCCTATGTTTCGTTTGAGTATGCGCTCGCGTGGTACAACATGATTCCGGAGGCGGTGTACGCCATAACATCGGCAACCACCAAACCAACACGCAGATTTACCGTGTTGGGCAAATCATACATCTATCACACGATAAAACGAGACGCGTACACGGGGTATGCGCCTATCCCCGACGAAAACCGCATCCTCTTGATGGCCGACCGGGAAAAAGCGCTTGTTGATTACGTATACCTCGTGTCGCTGGGCCAAAAAACGCTCAACGACCGGCTGATGGTGAAAAAGTGCGATCACCAAAAAATCCATGCATATGCCAGACTTTTTCGACGCCCAAAGCTTGATGTGCTGGTACGAAAGGTGGCACCATGATATCTCGCGATACAATCATAGCGCTGGCCGCAAAACTGCAGACAAGCGAGACAAGCGTCGCGCGCGAGTACTGTCAACACGTGTTTCTTCGTGCATTCTACCAACAAAAAAATGCGGCGCTGTTGTGCTTTAAAGGCGGCACTGCGCTTCGGCTTGTATACAAAAGTCCGCGCTTCTCCGAAGATTTGGATTTTGAACACGGGAGAAAAACACCGCACGATTTTATGAAACGCGATGTTACAACCATTGAAGACCTCCTCATGGAAACTGCCGTCACAATACAAAAATCCAACATTTCCATTGATATAAAAGAAGCCGCGTCCACCAGAGGCGGGTATCTTACGAACGTGACGTTCCGCCTCCACGAAAGACCGATTGACATACTGACGGAGTTCTCACTTCGCAGTAGCCAAAAGACAAGCGGCGTACTGGCAATCGTTACGAGCGATTTCTTCCCAAACTACACCGTCATTACCCTTCCTCAGGAGCAGATTATAGAGGGAAAGCTGCACGCCCTTCTCTCGCGCAAGAAGCCCCGGGATTTTTTTGATCTCTACTACATCCTCCGGGCAAACCTCCTGCCCGTTTCCCAGCGCGGCGCCCTAAAAAAAGTACTTGCGCTTATCCCCCAAAAGCCGGAGTTCTTTACCAGGGAGTTGACGGAATTTCTCCCCTCAAGCTTCCACGGGCTCCTCAAGGACTTCCCGCGGCTTCTGGCGGTTGAGGCGGAGCGGTTCCTCTAAATACACCAATACCATAGGCAAATCAACTCGAATATGAACACAAATAACACCACGAATAAAACGGCTGTCTTGCCAGAATTGTCTTATAAAATCATGGGGGCCTTGTTTACCGTACACAACGAACTAGGGCCGTCATTGCTTGAGAAATACTATCAACGAGCCGTTGCCAAAGAGCTTGATGCGCATAAACCTTCCTACAAGAGAGAAGTGCCGGTCGCACTCACATACAAAAACGAATCGATAGGCAAATATGTTCTGGATTTTGTCGTAGAGGATCAGATCATTCTGGAAACCAAAGCGCAAGTGTCGTATAGTCCTAAATTTTTTAAACAGACTCTGGCATATCTCAAAGAAACTGGATTACCATTGGCTGTCCTCGTAAATTTCCGTCGTCCCAAGCTCGAGTATCACCGAATCATAAATGCTCATTATGGAGATCATTCGTGATATATTGGTGTATTATTCGCGTCTATTCGAGAATATTAATTCGAGTTCTATTTGCGTATAATTCGGGTCCATTCGTGAATTATGAACAACCAGATAGCCATTAAACTAACAGGAGTCAGTAAACTTTATACCATCCATCACGAAAAACCTACCTTGGTTGAAAAGATGGTGAAGGGGAGGGAGGAAAGGTTTCTGGCGCTGAACGATGTAAGCCTTACGATAAAGAAAGGGGAGAAGATCGGGATTATTGGTCCGAATGGTTCGGGCAAAACAACACTCCTTAAAATCATCGCTGGCATTACCACGCCCACCAGTGGCATGATCGAAACCCACGGCAAAATCGTCTCGCTTATCGATCTTGAGGCTGGATTTCACCCGGATCTTACAGGAGAGCAAAATATCTATCTTAACGGGATGTTATTGGGCATGAGCAAAAAAGAAATACAGAAAATGTTCTACGCGATTATCCGCTTTGCTGACATCGGTAAGTTTATTGATGCACCGCTGTTTATGTACTCGAGTGGTATGAAGCTTCGCCTGGGTTTTGCCGTCGCTGTCCATGCAAATCCGGATATACTTATTTTGGATGAGGGGTTCTCTGTAGGAGATAAAAAATTTCAAGAAAAATGTAACGAAAAGATCGACCAGTTGTTTCGGATAAAAAAAACGGTTCTTTCAGTCAGCCATTGGCTTGAATACTTAACAAAATACTATAACCGAATCATCTGGATAGACAAAGGGACAATATATAGGGATGGCACCACAAATATTGTTAAACACTATCAGCGAAACTACGCTTAACGAATTATTCTAATGCCATGATCGCCTCTTGGATACAGAAAATATATCTAAAAAGACTCAAAGCACTTTGCAACAAGCCAACGAATAAAATCACAGCAATTCATTCAATGGTCTGTCACGCAGATGTACTAAGATATCTCGTCGCCATCTATTCACTCTTGCGAAATTGCCAAACGATTCCTAAGATAATCGTCCACGACGACGGTACGCTTACCAAGCATGACTACCAAATGATATCAATAATCCCTAATGTATCCTTGATTACGCCGCAACAGGCAGATAGACGTGCAAAAAGGGTATTCCGACATCACAGGCGCTTGCTAAAGTATCGACAATTATCTGCGTTCAACAAAAAGCTTATCCACTCACTCCTCTTTAAAAATACGTTTCAACAAACTCTTCTTTTAGACAGTGACGTTGTTTTTTTCCGATATCCAGAAGAGATTATCGATTTCTTCGTCCAGAGAAAAAAAACAAACCCAATATATTTACAAGATATCAAAAATGCATATATAACAAATAGAAAGGCATTAAGAACATTGTTTCATATAAACGTTTTACCGAGAGTTAACTCTGGATTGCTAGGATTTCAAACAAAAATCTTGACTTTAAAATTCGTTAACAGTTTTTATAGTACTTTAGACAGAACAATCTGGAATTCTCCGCCTCATGATCCATGGATAGAGCAAACTGCCTTTGCCATACTTATTTCTCGCTATACTCCCCAAAAACTATCGACGCGCTATTATCTCGGATCCAACAAAACGCCGAATTATGCTATATGCAGACACTATGTTCAGGGAACGAGGAAGTATTATCTTTTTGATGTACTAACCTGGGAACTAAAAAGGCTTCTGGGATATGAAAACTAAAATAACAATTCTTTTTGTGTATCATTCGCTCAGTGTGGGTGGGACCGAAAAAGAGCTCATTGCATATATTTCGCATCTTAATAGGGATAACTATGATATTCACCTAGCGCTTACGCGTGTTAGTGGTGAGCTTCTTCAAGATCTACCACCATACGCCCATGTACACCATACAAAAGGGGACAGTATTACACCGAACATCCAATATTTATTCAATCTCTATCGAACTATTCAAAAAATCAAGCCATCTATTGTTGTTGGATTTATGCAGGACTGCAACTTCAATATACTTCTTCTTAAATTAATCACAAATCTAAAATATAAAGTTATAGCATCTGAGCAGATAATTCTCAGTGAATGGCAAAATCTACAACAGACGCCATTGCTAAAAAGGGTGCTTGTTGCGTTTCTTTATCGGCACGCAGACGTGTGTGTCGGACAGACTGAACCAATTCTAAAAGATCTAGCAGACAATTTTGGCGTCAGTAACCAAAATTTGTATATTATCCCAAACTACGTTATTCCAAAAATATTCCGGCAGTATTCAAAAAAACAAACGCTACAAACGCTGCAGCCTTACTTTTTATACGTTGGTAGGCTTGCTCCAGAAAAAAACGCAGACCTTCTCTTGCGCGCATTTTACAAAATCGCACAAAATCACAAAGGAGTACGCATGGTTATTGTGGGCCCACATGAGCATACCCCATACCCTGGGCTTTGCAGGAGCCTGGGCATAGGTGATCGGGTTAAGTTTGTCGGATATGTCTCTAACGTTACACCGTACTATAGATCTTCAACCGCTTTAATTATCCCGTCATCCGTTGAGGGGCGATCGCGCGTCATGATAGAGGCAATGATTGCTGGTTGTCCGGTTATAAGCTCAGATTTCGTGGGCTCTAACTCGTATTTCACCCACATGGTTGACGGGTTGGTTTTTAAAAACAATTCCCTCACGAACTTAGCCAACCAGATGAACTATGCACTCACTCATCCCAACAGCATGAGGGTAATGGCAGAATGCGCAGAGCAGAATATAAAAAAAATATACGCGAGGAAGCTTTTTCCTGCATATCAGAAAAGCATTAATACTGTCATGAATCGGGTAAACAACTCTTAATCACCGCTTGCTATCATCACAATAATTGAATATAAGTAGCCCGACAAAAAAACTAAGTCTCTGCATGCTAAGCCTATAAATTGTAACGGCGCAATTGGGATAAAACTTGGACTCCATCGCATGGAGCGGGATAGTGCGCTTCGCAAAACATTAACAGAACCTAAACCCAGTGTACTATTGATACGATAATAATAATGAAATTCATACGTCCCGAAGCCGTACCAAAACCACTGTCTCATAAAATCAATAAAACGTGTTCTAAAATCGTGATATATTTGTAATTCTGGACAAAAAAATACTCGTTCTCCTGATTGAAGTATCTGATAAGTAATCGAAAGATCCTCTGAAGAAATTTTCATCCTTGGATCAAACCGCAACATGTGCTTCTTTATAAAAGAGAGTCTATAACAAGCGTTATCTCCAAAAATAAAATCTCTATATCCTTTATAACCCTGTTCATATCTTAGGATAGTTCCCCAAAGGGTATTCCAAAAATTTGATTTACAATACGGAACTCGTGGTCCCGTAATAACAACGCATTGATGATTTCTGGAAAATACATCTTTGATCGTTTTTATCCAATTTATTGAAGCTATTTCGTCATCATCAATAAAGGCAACAATATCGCTTATACAACAGGCGATACCTGTGTTTCTCGCGAAAGAAATACCTGTTTTGACACGAGACTTATACACCAACCGTACTCCGACTGTTCTGCATAATTTCTTTATGTATGGAATGTAAAACGCACTGAGAAATAGCGTGCTGCTGTCGATAACAACAATAGCGGTGGGTAACGTAGAGTTTGCAAGCAGCGACAAAACTACTCGGAAAAGTTTTTCCGGTCGATCTTTTGTAACAATAACAACGTCGACAGATAATCCCATCATGAAATTCTCTGAAAATAAGACAGAAGCTTTTTTGCCCTAGCGCTTTGAGAAAATTGTGCAAGGACTTTTTCTCTGGCGTTGTTACTTAATCTCTCTCTTTTAGCAGGTCCCAATAGATATTGCCTTTCTATTTCTTGTGAAAAAGCACGACTTGTCTTTGTTTTCACAATAATACCATTTATATAATTATCAATTACCTCTGAAGTTGCCCCAATAGAAAATGCTATAGCTGGCGTCCCGGATGACATTGCCTCTATTAGGACATTTCCGAATGGTTCTTCCCATACAGAGGGAAACAATAAGTAATCTATTGATTGATAGAAGTCGGAAAGATTCCTGTATGGAATTTTCCCAACGATAGACACATTACGATATTTCCGTAAGCTCAAAACCTTTCTTTGTAAACCCGCCAAGTGCTCTTTTTCCCAATCAGAACGATCCCATATATCTATGTCTCCAGCAATAATAAAAGACATGTGTTTTGCAATGTCGCTTTGATTCGCGCGTTTTACCACATCAACCAAAACATTAATCCCCTTCTCTGTACTCCAAGTACCAACATATCCAAGTCTCAAGTGACGCTTATTGAAACCAACACTTTTCTTAATAAATATATCTGTATCAACGTTATTATGCAAAACCGACAACTGGTTTTCAGGAATAGACGGTTTCGAAGCAATAAATAATTTTTTAAGGGCCAATGAACAAAAAACAAAGCATATTTGCTGAAATCGCTTAGTAAATAGAGTGGAAAAATAGAACGTTCGTGGACCTAAGTCCTGACACATAACCAAGGTTTTTTTCTGCGCTAATATACCAACAAGCGGAACCTGAAACACATAATAGTAGTCAAACTTCCTACACACAAAGATAAATTGAAAAACATATAGCATTTCAAAAACCCGTGTAGCGAAAAAGTAAATTATTGCAAATGTGCGCCGAATAAATCGATTCCGACTACATGAAGCCTTGTTTAATAAATCCAAAAATGCGTTAGGGTAAAATAGCTGACAGAGCCTCATCGAGGTGGGCCAATTTCTCAATTGCGCTGCAGAACAATACAGCGTAGAGAAATGAAGTTGATTCAATAACTGGAGATCGCTGATAGCTACGCGTTCTGTTCCTGCAGTACACTCAAAGTCAATCTTTCGTATGTCTGGTCGCAGCAACACGGCTACAGATCGTTTCGTCTTGTCCATCATAGTATAATCACCATCACATGCAACATCGCGTAAACGCCTATCTCGGGCGTCATCTACAGATAAGTGTTTTCTTACTAGTATTTTTGTATTGCACTATTCTTTATCTATCACCTGATAGCTTCAAATTTGGAGTTGCCATAGCTCTGTTGTTCATCGGAATCGTGTATATACTAACAAAAAATCTTTTTGCGTCTTTGTTCATTGCTTTTTTAGTATCCTCACAATTCTTTTTTCCAGCAAAAACATATCAATTTGAATACGCTTCGCCCGCAGAATATATTTATGAACTACTCCCAAACGGTATATTTGAATCTATAGCTATTACCCTTGCTGACGTTTGTAGCGGGTTAATGATTATATATTTTGTAAAAGTAAAACTTTTCGATCACAACGACATCCCCCCAAAAAAGGGTGTTGTTTCCCAACAGCATAAATCCCTGATAACCATACTGCTTCTTGCCTGGCTATTCTATTTTAGTATTTCCCTATATAGCTCGTTATATCTTTCATTTTCACCAGCGTTCTCAGTAAACTTATTGGCACAATACGGAAATATGGTCGTTATGTTTTTAGGTGTATTATATTTTTTCCGTCATGCAAAACGCCTCATACGAGTATTTTATGTTGTTCTTATTGCCATCTTACTATTTCAAAGTGTTCTTGGCACATTCCAATTTGCCAAAAGCCTCACTAGTTACGGATCAAACGAAAAACTTCCTTCTGTAGACCTGGAGCAAAGTGTTGACTTTTCTCGTGTAGAGGGAATATCCGGCCATCCAAATGGACACGCATTTATTATTGCGAATCTTCTCATCCTCACATTTCCCTTCGTTTTAAAAAACAAAAAAAGCAAGTGGTGGATAATCTCTATTCTCGGATTCCTCAACATCGTCTTTTCACAAAGTAGAGTTGTATGGGCTGCTCTGATAATGCTAATTCCCCTGATCTGCATTCTTTATGCATCAAGTCTGCGCTCCACGACAATCAGATTAATAAAAGCAAAATATTTCTATCTGGTAATGCTAGGCGTACTCACTTTATCAATTATTATCCTCCCGAGACTACAAGCAAGCATCCTCTTTTTTACAGAAGAAGGTGGTGGAACTTTGCGCCTCAAGATGCTCTCGGAGGGGTGGCAACTATTACAGTCGTCCCTGTGGACCGGCTTCGGTGCAGGAACCGGCGTCCGAGTCCTTCTTGATAATTTTTCCAATGGATATATTGCTACATTTCCGTTTCCTATCCATATTGCATATCTGCAAATTGCTCTTGAGTCGGGAATTCCTGCAACAATAGCCTTTTTTATCCCTATCTTTCTCATTATAAGAGAATGGCTTCAGCTCGACAAAAACATCAAGAGACGTAATCATATATTATTAAGCACAGTGTGTTGTATCATTGTAGTGCTCGTGTACTATGCGCTCCAACCTGTTTATGGAAGACGTGAATTTGTTATTCTAGGAATTATTTTTGGTTCTGGTATTGTATCACTTACAGAGAGATCAAATTCAAAATACCATGAGTTTTAAGCTTGGCACCAAAAAAATCCTGGGTGGTCTTGCGCTGACAGACTGGATTTTTGTTTGCTTCGGCGCTGTATTATTGTTAAGTTTTTATTTATTTTTTAGACGTGAAGTGATTTTTATTACCGCTCGGTTTAAAGTGACCGACGAAAATATTTTGTACGCAAAGACTACTCCGAATAACGAATTTACGACAAGCTTTATGGTGGGGGATACTGAAAGAGATGAACTTGGCCGTGTGGTATCAGAAATTATTGGCGTAGAATCATACAAAACCGTGCCGGAACAACATGTCGTCTACCTAGACATTAAATTAAAATCGGTTTATAACCCGCGAAAAAAACAGTATTCTGTGCGAGGAAAAAATATTATTTTTGGTGAATCATTTACATTTTCGTTCACCAAGGTACGCTTTAAAGCATTAGTCGTCGATTTCCCTGGATTTCGAGATCCTCAGGGTATAAAATTTAAAAAAACTATTGTAAAAACACAACTACGCTATGATAGCAGGGGATTTTCCGACGTCTACGGCGTACCAAATTTCGTCGCGGCTGCAGTCAAAAAAGGAGACATTGTCACTGATTCCAAAGACAACGTTCTTATCAAAATACTAGACGTAAGCATACAATCGGCAAAGCGCCTCGTTGTCTCAAGCAGTGGTCAACCTTTTTTGGTCGATGATCCGTATCTTAAAGACGTCTACTACACAATAGAGCTTGCCACAAAAGAGGTGGACGGAAAAACATATATGTTTGACTATATCCCTGTTCTCATCAATACAGCTGTGCCCATTAATATGAATACGGTCAGTATTTGGCCTACCATCACAGAGATTATTCAATAAAATCGTCTCTTAAATATTTTCTGAATACATCTATAAGCAACGCATTGGTCTTTTGAGCCTCATAATTATCAACAATAGTCCGCCTGGCCCTCTCTTGTATCTTCTGTTTTCCCTTTTTAGACAATTGAAGAATTTCTTCTATCGCATGAGCGATGTCTCTTGGATCTGTGGATTTGAGCAAAAATCCATTTATGTCAGAAACAATAACTTCATCGATACCCCCTAGGTTACTCGTTAAAACTAGGCACCCCGTTGCCATAGCCTCTTTTATGGCGTTAGGCTGCATGTCTCGATCTCCACTTAAGTCTACCTCAGAAGGCAACACAAATATGTCCGCATCCTGAAGTAACGCTCTGAAACGATCTGTGTGGCCCATGGGGCCAACGAGTTTTACTCGATCTGTAAGACGAAGCCTGTATATAAGCTTCTGAAGAGTTTTTCGCTGCGAACCATATCCTACGATCAGGCACTGGATTGCTATGTGTTTTTGTTTCAATAGTGCTATTGCATGGATGAGCTTATCAAATCCCTTCATCTTTTCTATTCTTCCCACACTCACAAGACGCACGGTGGGGTTTTTAGTTTGACCTTTTGCTACTTTGCGTCGTGGCACAAAAAACTGTACGTCCACGCCAGTAGATGATACCACGTGCATATGCGCCTTTATTTTTTCGTCAACGCTAAAAAATTCTACCGCGTACTGCCGAGAATATTTTGACTGAAAAAGCGTAAAGTCATAATTCATAACTTTTTGGCGTAAAAATGCCGTATCTGAGAATAAACCGAAGGTGTGAAATATAATGCCTCCCGGTAAACCGCTAAAGAACTTACAAAACAGTCCAATAAGAGATATTCCTTCTGCATCATGCACATATAAAAGATTCACATTTGAGGAGATAATTATTTTTATTAACATCCCTGCTAAAACAAAATGTCGTAAGTTTGCCCAATTGAAAATTTGCGTAAGTAAAATTACGCCACGTAAATATCGAATAGGATGTCGAACAAAAAGAAGCGCATGTGTAACCAAAACTGTCCAAGGGTGTTTGTGCAGTGACTCTCCAGCAAAGATATGCGTTTTTGCAAACCCTATTTCCTTCTCGCGGGGATGGGATACTCTGGAAGAACCGTGTGATTCGTAAAACACGTGGCCCTGAACACCTGACTGCTGCAAATAGTACAGCTCATTGAGAATAAACGTTTCACTAAGTACTGGATACTCTGAAAGAAAAAAGCCGATTTTCATACCATTGTCTTGTTTCCTATTAACACTACGAATTTCTTTAATTCTTTCATAAACCGTTGCCGACTAAATCGTTTTACATGCTCCAAAAGATCTGATGCTCTAATATTCTTTACATCGAATGTTGTAAGAACGCGGGCAAGTGCTTCTGAAGTATATTCTCGGAAAAAAATGCCGGTTTTTCCTTCTACAACAGTTTCGAGAGCGCCTCCGCCTTGATAGGCGATCACGGGCACCCCGTAAGCCATAGCTTCCACGGGAGCAATTCCAAAATCTTCATTTTGCGAGGGGAAAATAAATGCTTGAGCTGATGCATAGAGTTTCCAAATCTCTTTATCTGGAAGGAAACCCAAAAAATCTACTGTGGGTCCTGCTAGTGACCGAAGGTATTGCTCATACGATAGGTCATATGCTACACCCACGAGTTTGAGTGGTAATCCAAGCTGGGAGCATGCAATGACCGGCAACTCCAATCCTTTTGTTTTATCAATCCGGGTCACACATAAAAAATATTTCCCTTTCTGTTTCTTTGGTATCCGAGAGGGGATGTGAACGGGCGGATAAATGACGGTACTTTCAATACCGCATATGCGTAAAAGTGTATCGTGTGTATGTTTTGAATTGGTCAGGATATATGGCGTCGATCGCAAGGCGCGAATATATAAAAATCGCAATAAACCAGCATAGGTGGATATTCGCTGGAGTGGTGACGGCGGTTCCAGACCAAAAACGTTTTTTGGCAATGAATGAATGTATTGAATATGCACTGGTCGCTTGACGTGTATAAGGTTTGAAAACACATACGCAGAACTAGAAATTACAAGATCGTACTTTTCAAGATTGAATTTTGACCATACCAGCGGAGAAACACACTGAAAGAGAGAAATATGACGCATCAAAAGTGTTCCTTGTGTCCACGAGGAGTGTAGTCGCAAGGGGGAAAGATCCGGAAAAAATCCGCGGACGGTTCTATCATCCGAAAACGCGGTATACACATGAGCATTAGGAAAAACCGCAAGGAGCCCTTGCAAAAATCGTTCGGCCCCTCCAAATTCAACCAATGAATCATGCACCAGTGCAATCTTCATGATTGTCTATTCTATACCAATCGAAATGATAGGGTACAATATTGCCATGAAGGTAAGCGTTCTCGTTGCTACCAGAAATAGAGCCAGACTCCTCAAGCACTGTTTGCATTCTCTACAGAATCAGACCACGCCACCCCTGGAAATTGTCGTCGTTGACAACGACTCTACGGACGACACTAGAACTGTTTGTGATGGGTTCAAACAAACACTCCCAATTGTATACCAGAAAGAGAGGCGCGTTGGGCTACCGTTTTCTCGTAACAGATCTCTACAATTTGCCCGAGGAGACCTCTGGGCATTCATTGACGACGACTGTATCGCAAATCCAGAGTGGCTCAAACAAATCCTTGCTCATTTCCAACAATATCCACAGACTGTTGGCGTTATCGGTATAACACTGAATGCGTGCCCTATAAATATTTCTTCGTGCGTAGAATACGTTTACTACCTACGGTGGTTGGACAACCATGTCGCAGACGTTCATGACGTAGGGAAATTATCTTCTGGGTTTTGTATTGATTTCAAAAATGCGGCGTTTCGGGCTTCATTCATAAAACAATTCAGATTTTCTACCAACGCTCCATATGGGGACGTCGGAGACGAGGACGTTGAGATAGGATATCGCCTCTACAGAGCAAGTCAAAACATCTATTACAACCCCAATATCCGAGTAACCCACCGATACTCAACGACTATTCAGCGTCTTTTTGTAAGAAACTTTTGGAACGGCTATGCAAATCAGGTGCTATATCGAACTCACGGTCTAAACGTACGCACGTTCAAACCAAAATTCCCGACAAATCAATCTGCTCTCGTAAAACACAAGGTGCCTAGTGCGGTTTCCTATAAGATTATTAGAACCATATATCCTCTATTTTCACGGTTTGGACGACTCTATGCTCTTACCAATACCAAAAAACTGTCTATACCCAAAAGGACATGAACACAGCGAACATATCGATCTTCAAAAGATACCCCGTCCTGATTCAAGTAGGAGTTTTTCTCCTGTATGTTCTTATTGCAATCATCGCGACATATCCGGCGATTATCCACTTCACGACTGCATTTATTGGCGACGGGGGAGACAATATCGAATATGTCTCTTACCAATATTTGGTACAAAAAAATCTTTCGGAAGGGAAATATCCCTTCGCGTATTCATATGTTTATAGATATCCATATGGGTTCAACTTCGGCGCAGCCAGCGATGCAAGGCTAATATCATTTGTGGGCGGCCTATTACTACCGGTACTTGGTGATACAGCTACATTTAATGGTCTTGTTTTGTTTTTCCTTGCGCTCAATGGCTACTGTGCATTTCTATTATATAAGTCACTTACATCCTCATATCGACTAGGAATTCTCGGTGGCACTATATATGGGTTCGCATATTTCGTCTTAGCGCGCGGCGCAGGTTTTGTAAACCTTATGCAAGTGTTTGGCTTTCCGCTTGTGGGATTTTCGTTGTTGCAAATTCTGAAAGAAACAAAAAATCCCGCGTCGTATGTTTGGCTATTGTGCTTTTCTTATCTGCTCCTCGCGCTATCTTCTCTTCAATATCTCCTTATTGGCATAGGCGCTACGTTCTTACTGGGCGTATTTTTTTGTATTTTGTACCCTTATGAAACAAAAAATTTCCTCTTAAACAAAATCGTCTCGTTTAAAAAAACCTGGGCGCTTGGAGCA
>Ga0209541_10011611_pt1 | contig 13762 bp, 18 predicted proteins | sample RifCSPlowO2_01_FD_184027 | JGI IMG/M metagenome (GOLD analysis project Ga0209541, IMG submission 184027) | Groundwater microbial communities from Rifle, Colorado - Rifle CSP2_plank lowO2_0.1 (SPAdes) (version 2) | ecosystem: Environmental > Aquatic > Deep subsurface > Groundwater | place...
CTTTTGAGATGGTTTCTTATTTTTAACCTTTTTTTTCGCCATTTTTATGCAGCAGGTTTTTCCTCCACTTTCTTTTTAGCCCTTTTATGGACAATCTCTATTTTATCTAAAGTTTCTTTATTTAAATAAAGCATGGCATGGATTTTACCTTTACTCTCACCAAACCTCTGAACTATCTTCTTAATAACAATTAAATTTTCATCAGCACCTAAAAGTTTTGCTAGTTCTTTTTTAGCATTAGCCTTAGATAAAGTACTAGAATCAAATAAAGCATTAAAAACAATTTCTTTTCTGTCTAATACAGGATTAACCTTTTCTGATATTTTCTCAAGATTCATTTTAGATAAAGTCCAAAATAAGACTATATAAAATTTATCCTTCCTGTTAAAACCAAAAAAAGGCAATTACTTAGTTATTTAAAGCAACAGCTTCAGAAAGCTAAGTAATTACAAAAAAAGAGAATATTTAAAAACATGAATTTAAAATAAACATAAACCCTGCCTAGTTTAATGGTAAAACCCTCGGCTGTAGAACGAAAAATTCGCTGTTAGACTTAAAGCATAAGCTAAGGATGAAAAACAGACAGCCGATACCGAGAGACTGGTGGTTCGATCCCGCCGGCAGGGACTTTTTTTAATTGTTTTAAACCCAAAATACAAAAAACCCAAAAGTTTATAAAGTAGCTATTAACCCCTTCTTACATCAAATTAAAGGAGTTTAAGTTAAAATGGCAAGAGCAAAACCACACATAAATATCATATTTGTAGGTCATGTAGACCATGGAAAATCAACTACAGTTGGAAGACTTTTATTCGATGGAGGGATAATTGACGAACAAACATTAAAAAAATTAAAAGAAAAAGCCCAAGAATTAGGTAAACCAGGTTTTGAATTTGCTTTTATCATGGATGTCTCAAAAGAAGAAAGAGAAAGAGGAGTTACAATAGATCTTTCACATCAAAGATTCCTGACTCAAAAATACGACTATACAATCATAGATGCACCAGGTCACAGAGACTTTATTAAAAACATGATTACAGGCGCTTCCCAAGCAGAAGTTGGGATTTTAGTTGTAGACGCTGCAAAAGGCGTTGAACCACAAACAAGGGAGCATGCATTCTTATGTAAGACTTTAGGTGTAAACCAATTAGCAGTTTTATTAAATAAAATGGATATGGTCAAATACGATGAAGCTAAATTTAACAAAGTAAAAGAAGAAGTTGGAATATTAATAGCAAGTGTTGGCTACAAAAAAGATCAAATAAACTTCATTGCAGCTTCATCATTCCAAGGGGATAATATTGTCAAAAAATCGACAAACATGCCTTGGTATAAAGGACCGACATTACTAGAACAATTAGATCTATTCAAAGAGCCTGAAAAACCAATTAACTTACCATTAAGACTTCCAATCCAAGATGTTTATAATATTCAAGGTATTGGTGTAGTTCCAGTTGGTAGAGTTGAAACTGGAGTAATGAAAATTAATGATAAAGTAATCATAGTTCCTGGGAGAGAAGGTAAAGGTGTAACAGGAGAAGTTAAAACAATAGAAATGCACCATGAACAATTACAAGAAGCCTTACCAGGTGACAATGTTGGTTTTAACGTTAGAGGCGTACAAAAGAAAGACATTGAAAGGGGGGATGTTTTAGGAAGAGTAGACAATATCCCAACAATTGCAACAGAATTTACAGCGCAAATTGTTGTTATAAACCACCCAACAGTTATAAGCGCAGGTTATACACCAGTATTCCATATTCATACAGCACAAGTAGCTTGCCAAATTACAGAAATTGTCAAGAAATTAAACCCAGCTACAGGTGAGGTATTACAGGAAAAACCAGACTTCATAAAGAACGGTGATGCAGCTGTAATAAAAGTTAAACCAACAAAGCCATTAGTTATAGAAAAACAGAGTGTTATTCCACATATGGCTAGATTCGCAATTAGAGACGCAGGTTCTACAGTTGCAGCTGGTATGTGTATAGATCTTGTACAAAAAAAGATCTAAATTTTTTCTATGTGATCTCTTATTTTCTTAACTAACCTTTCTAAATCAAGTTCTTCTTTGTTCGCTTTTATTTCAAAATTAGAATTATCTCCATCACCCAATGGTTCTCATTTTTGTCGGAATTCATCTACAGACTAAAGTCTGTTGGAGTTTCCTTCCGACAAAAATGATAATACCTCAAGAAAACAAAACAGGGGTTTAGTTGAAGGTGTATTTGGTGGACTAGAAACAGAAACAGGTATGGAACTAAGGTGCAGAAAAGAACATCACAGAGATATTTATTTATGCCTTTTAGCTCTTAAGCATAACTTAAGAACTTACATGAGAGCAACTCTCATGGTTATTAAATCCTATTTCGCACCAACCCCCATTAAAAAGATAACTTTATAAATGATTTTTAGAGAATTATTAATATGCAAAAAGCAAGAATTAAACTAGCAAGTACAAACATAGATAAGATAAATGAAGTCTGTAATAGTATAAAGGATATTACATCTAAAACTAAAACTAAGATTTATGGCCCAATCCCATTACCAACACAAAGACTAGTTCATCAAACAAGAAAAGGCCCTGATGGTGGTGGAAAAAACTATTTTGATAAATTTGAAATGCGCATCCATAAAAGGTTAATAGACTTAGGAGTTGATGAAAGAGCTTTAAGACTAGTAATGAGAGTTCCAATTCCAGATGAGGTTAACATAGAAGTTGAAGTTAAGGAATGATTAATAAATACCTTTAAAACTAATTTCTTATGGACATTATTAAAAAAATTAAAGAAAAAAAAGAGCTAAGTTCTTTAGAAGATTCTTTTATTCAATATATTTTAAAAAAAATTAAAGCAAAAAATGAAATAAAAGAAGCTAGAAAAGAATTAAGAAGATTATATGGAGCTTTCCAGATTAAAAATGCAATAAAAAAAAGAGCAATTTACTTAAAGGAAATCTTAGAAAGTTTAAATAAAAAAGAGTTTAATCTAGAAGCGCATAAAAATATTTTAAAAACCCATAGATCAACAAAAGAAAGATTAAACATCTATGAAGATTTATATAAAAATCTACCAAAGTTTAAAACAATACAGGATCTAGCTTGTGGTTTAAACCCCTTCTCATTAATATTCTTAAAAAATTTACAAATAAAGTACTATGCTTTTGATATCCAATGCCAAGAATTAAGTCTAATAAAAGAATATTTTAAAGGCATTAAAGATAATTTCAGCGAATTTAATTACGAAGTTAAAACGATAAATCTATTTGAAGATATTCCAGAAATAAAAACAGATTTAACTTTTATTTTTAAATTTATAGATCTATTAGAGTCAAAAAAAGAATATAAATTAGCAGAAGAAATAATTAAAAAAATTCAAAGTAGTTTAATATTAGTAAGCTTCTCAAAAATAACTTTAGGAAGAAAAAGAATGAAATACCCAAGAAGAAAATGGTTTGAACTAATGCTAAATAGATTAAATTTCAATTATAAAGTTTTAGAATACGAAAATGAAATCTTTTATTTAATTCATAAAACTATTTATTAATCCCTTTTATAGAATTAAATGCTTTTAAAACAACTTCAGGCAAAGCAGGATGTATATGTACAGCATCAGTTATCCCCTTAACACCCAATTTATTTTTCATCGCAACAATAACCTCTTGAATTAAAGTAGCTGCATCATAACCCAAAATATGACAGCCTAAAATTTCTTTTGTCTTGAGATCGACTAAAACTTTAACAAAACCATCTTTATCTTCTATTGCCTTTCCCATCCCAGTTTTATAATAATTATACTTTCCAGTTAAATATTTAATATTTTTTTCTTTTAATTCTTGTTCTGTAAATCCAACACCAGCAATCTGAGGAGAAGTAAAAATAGCATGAGGCATTGCACTATAATCAACTTCAATCTTTTTAGTAGGATTAAAAGCATTATAAACACAGTAATTTGCTTCTAAATTTGCACTATGCTTAAATTGATACCTTCCAACAACATCTCCAATAGCAAAAATTCCAGGAACATTAGTTTCCATATATTTATTAACTTCAATAAAACCGTTTTTAGTTTTTACATTAGTCTTTTCAACCTTTAAAATGTCAGTATTAGAAACTCTTCCAGTTGTTAACAATAAAGTATCAACAATTATTTCTTTTTCTTTTTTATTTTGTTTTAACTTTACAGCAATATTATTACCTTTCTTTGAAACCTTTAAAATATCGGTATTTAACATAACATTATACTTCTTAGAAACAATTTTAGTAAAGGCTTCAGCAATCTCTCCATCTTCATTTTTTAATAATCTTTCACCCCTATAAACAATTTTAACATCAGTGCCTAAAGAAGAAAAAAAATGTCCTAATTCCGCAGAAATATACCCTCCACCAATTATAGCCATCTTTTTAGGTTGTTTCTCTAATCTCAAAGCCTCATTAGAAGTAATGTAATTAATATCATTTAAGCCTTCAATCTCAGGTATATTTGGTCTCGTACCTGCACAAATAAATATCTTTTCAGCAGTTATTAATTCATCTTTAACTTTTAAAACCTTTTTATCAACAAATTCTCCTCTAGTTTTATACACAGTAATATTTTTAGCACTTTTATTCGCTTCTTCAATGTCTTTAGCAGAAGGATCAACTGTATTCCAAACCCATTTTTGAATCTTCTTCCAATCAATCTTATTAACATTAACCTCTACCCCAAATAAATTAGCTTTTTTAATAATTTCAATAACATCAGCTACATGAATCAACATTTTACTAGGAATGCAGCCCCTATTTAAGCAAGTTCCTCCAAAAGGCCCCTCTTCAACAATTGCAACCTTTAAACCTTTATTAGCAGCATAAGAAGAAATAATTAAACCAGAACCAGCACCTATAACAATAACATCAAATTCCCTTTTTTTCATAAATTTAATTAAAAATTACTAATATTTAATTCTATCGCTCTAAAACCAGATAAATCCCCTATTCCAAAATTAATAGTTCTTCTATGCATTTTGATCTAAAATTTCATAACGCAAAATAGAGTAATTCTCGGTTGTTAACTCAAATCTTCTTTTACAGTTATTACAAACAATTATTAATGGGGATTCATCTACTTGTTTCTAAATTAAAAGCATTATTCGAAACAATTCTTCGTTCATTAAAAAGGTGTGCTCCACTGCTTTATTATAAGGAGTATGTGACCTCATCATTTCTTCCAAAATGTTATGCGGATTTTCATAATAGCTGCCGCTTCTCACTTCACAACCACAATCAATAAAAAAATGCTCATTATAATCAATACCAAAAATGCCTTCAGGTTTTTCAATAAGCCTAAGTTTATCCATTTTACTCTGATAATAATTTTTCAATAAAACTTGAAAAAGCAGGTCTTGTAATAAATACACCAATAGACACGCCAACAATTGTAGTAATTGCAAATCCTCTAACTAATCCAGCACCAGCATTAAACAAAGGGATCATAGCAGCCACAACCGTAGCATAAGCTGCAAATATTATAAAAAACGCATTCTTAATCCTTTCTTTCCCGCTTATCTGCCTTGCAGCACCTCTCAAGATTTCATCAACAATAACAATCTGGGAATCAACACCAGTACCAATAGCAGCGATTATACCCGCGATTGCAGCTAGATCTAGATTCCATCCAATAATTGCTGCAAAACCAAGTATTATTATAACCTCAAAAATAGATGTAAACAAAATAGATAAAGATATTTTCAATGATCTATACCTAAAATATAAAACAATAGCAACACCTATCAAAGCTAACAATCCAATAAAAAATGCATTCTTAACAAATGCCTCTCCAGCAATAGGAGATATAGAATCTAATTTAACAATCTCAATATCCAAAGGTAAAGAACCAGTAATTAAAATTGTTTGCAATTTAGTCATTGCTTTTAATGCCTCTTTAACCGCCTCTTCTTGGGTTCTTCCATAGCCGGGCCCTGAAATTAAAATATCAGTTGCTTTCTCATTCCCCTGTAGATCTTTGCTGATTCTTAAACTGTCTATTAATTCATCATCCAAATACATATCTAAAGATTTGCTTAAATAAGCCTCACCTTCAGTAAGATTAACAGTTAAATTCTTAGTAATAATCCCATGTCTTTTAGCTGCTTCATTGCTTAATTTTATTTGAAACTGAAATTTTGAAAAATAAGTATTCTGATCAACAAGCTGAGGAGGCGTTACACCAGAACAACTTCCATCATCCCTGCAAACAAATACAATATCCTTTTTACCCCCGCTAAAAACAATATTATTCCCAATTTTAGACTCAAACTTTCCTTGTTTTCCAATTAGCTCCTTAACCTCTTCCTTTGTTACCCCCCCAATTTCAACTAAAACAAACTTATTCTCAGATAAAAACGATTTCGCAGGCCTTATTTTTAAATCACTTAAACCATAAACATCTAATCTGTTGCTTAAAACCTTGATTAAATCCTCAACCTCTCTATCAGCTACACTCTCATTAGATACCTTAAATGGTCTTAATAAAACCCTTGTACCCCCTTCTAAATCTAAACCCTTTTTCAAATTTGTAGTTTGTGCATGCCCAATTTTTATCTTTGGTACTTCACTAGCAAGATAAACAATTGACTTTTTATCTGTTCTAATATCCAATCTTACAGTTTCTGTTAAATTTTTGATTATAATGTCTAATTTTTTCTGATCAGCTACTTCAGCGCCATCAACTTTTTTAATTACTTCCCCTTTAGTTAAATTAGTAAAATCCTCAGCAGAAATTACCGTTAAATTATCAGACTTAAATCCAGGCGACATAAAATAATTATAGGACTTAATACCTTTATCAGTTTCAATTTTAATACTTTTTTCTTCAAAATCAAATACCTTCTTAATAATAGAATTATAATCATCAATGGAGCTGATTAGATTATTATTAACAGAAATAATGCGATCATTAACCCTTACACCTTCATTATACAACTCACTATTTCTCTCAACAGACTTAACAACAATACCCTTAGCAAAGGGATTTGGAGAAATTGCTAAAAAAGATCCCAGTAAAAAGAATATTAAAATAATTACCCTTATTGACAAATATTTTTTAATCATTTTTGTCTCCTCTCTATATACCACATCATTAAACCTGCATTAATCATCGAAGTAAAAACAAGATCGACAATTAAACCTATGAACATTATCAAGAATATCTCTTTTAAAATAGGTGAAATAGAAAAGAAAAAACCAATTAAAACAGCAGCTAAAGTTGTCATTGTCATAGTAATTCCAGTTTTGAAACTTCTTATAAACCCAGCAAATACACTCTCATTCTGTCTTTTCAATACATTTGTTGCCAAGACCATATCAGAATCCACAGAATAACCTATTAATAATAATAAAGCACCAATCCCAGCCGGTGATAATTTATAACCTATTAAATTAAGAACAGCTAATGTTACAGTAATATCTGAAAAAGCTGCCTGCATAACAGCTACAGAAGGAATTAATTTTCTATAGAATATTAAAACAACAATGGCCATTAAGATTAAAGAAAATATTAAAGCTTTAATCATTTGACTGTAAAATTCCTGTCCTAAAGCACTCCCAACCTCTTCTACAAAATAATTATCTTTAGTTAATTTCAGATTTATATTCTTCTCTAAAACAGTTTTTAATTCATCCTCCTTAATATTAGACGTTTCTACTATAACCCCAATCTGTTTATCAGAACCAAATTCAGCTAATTTCCTAACTAAAAACTCTCTATCTTTAAAATTTTCATTTAAAACTTCCTCAATTTTAGTATTAGATATATCAGTATTTATAGTAGCAGTCAAACCGCCTTTTAAACTAACATCTCTATCAATTATATCCCCCGTTGATTTATAAGAATAAACTAATATTGATAAAGAGAGTATTAAAACAATGACAGGTATTAACATAAATGGTTTATAATATCTTCTGTAAAATGCTTCTATTTTGGCTATATCCATCCAAAAACATTAATTTTCCTCATTTAAAAAACTAATCATTAATATAATAGTAATAGAATCGTAGGAAGCGAGTAAGCTACATTAATGTACTAACTAAGTTCAATCTTTTTTATCGAGGAACAATTTAATGTATTCCAATATTCTTTCCTTAAAATGCAAATTAATTGACACCTGTTCCCCATAGTTAGTCTGTTTTACTATTAAAATTCCTTCTCTCTTTAATTCCTTTACCATGTCTTTAGCTCTTCCAACTAAGTCTTTTGGAAATCCTTTTTGCAAATTCTCAACTGCAGTATGACTATGCTCAAATTTCCCAGCACGTGTTAATTTATGTAATATTTTTCCTTTGATTTCGTCATCTAGCCACATATAGTCCACCTAGAAATACTTTCAACAGTAACATTTATATACCTTTCTATTTTAATAATTTAGAATGAAAGAAACATCATTGCTTCTAAAATTAGTAGGAGACGCACCATTGTTTAAGATAATTGATTTTTTAATAGATAATAAAGGACTAGATTTTACAAAAAAAGATATTATTTCGGCTGCAGGTATATCTAGATCAACTCTCTTTAATTACTGGAATCAACTTGAAAAATACAACATTGTTAAAATTACAAGAAAGTTTGGCAAAACAAAGCTTTATACCTTAAATGCAACAAACCCAATAGTAAAACATATTCTCGACTTAGAATTTGCTATGATAAAAACCGGGATGGATACAGCAAGCAAAAAGAAGGAAATTCTTATTGAAAATTAGAAGAAATCTTTAAAATCCATATAAATATTTAAATTCTACGGATAAATCTTATGATGAATATATCTTCTTGACCGAAAAGCTGGATGAAATAAACTGGGCTTTAAAGGGTGACTGTTACGATATTGATTGTGACAAATATATGTATAGAAATTTACTTAAAAAGAAATACAAACCAGTTCTAAAACATAGTTTCTCTTGTTTAAACAGCCTAAAAAGAAAGAAATCAGCTGTTGAAAGACTATTAACCATGTCTAAATTTAAAAAATTTAGATATCAAAGATGTTATATCTGTAAAAAAAAGTTGACAAGTTAAATGAGAATTCATCCATTGTAAGTTTCACTCGACCATCAATTAAAATTAAAGGGTATTACGAATGGAAAGGGTATGGGCCCATAATAAATGTAAAGGAGGAATAAAGACTCCAGAAGAATGGAAAAGGGGGTTTTAACTATAGTATGAAAGAATCAATATTCTTAGACTATGTTGGGGATAACCCACGAATGAGAGTTTTGCAATATTTAATAGAAGGACGTAATTTTGATTATACTCTAACAGATCTACTTAATGCAGGTGTAAGTTAGGGAACTTTGAACAATTTATTACCAAAACTTTTGGAATTAGGAATTGTCATAAAAACAAGGAAGATAGGTCGAGCTACTCTTTACAAAATTAATCAGAATAATATTATAGTAAAACAGCTAATTTCATTATATGATAATTTAACTTTAAAAAAGTTAAATCAAATAGAAGAAGCAAAATTAGAGGAAATCTCAATAAAACCTGATAAAAAATTGGGGGATGCGGTAAGAATAATACAAAGGTAGGAAGCGAGTAAGCCGCCTTTTGTTAAAGATGCACTTAAAGTGAACATCTCTCCAACATCCGACTAAGCGTCTTTTAAAAGACTTGCACAAGCAGGGGCTCAAGCGTTTCACCGTTTCTTCCGCTTATTCAGTTTTCACCACATCTTCTTGCGAAAGCACGTTTCGTTTCTGTTTGGTTGCCTTCTGTTTCCAGAACCCAAGAGGGCTGCCTTTAAACAGTGGGCGGACTTTCCTCTGTGCTATTTAAGGACCTCAAAAGCATATAAAGGCTTTCTAATCCAAAGCTCAGATTGTTAGTCTGCTTCCTACACTATTAATATATCCTCAGTATTTTTAAAGCTTGTCTTTTAGGTTACGTTTCTCCAATAGATATGGCACCTTTTTTATCTTTGATAGGAACTGCGTAGGTTAATAATAAGTTTAAAGGACTGACTTGTTTACGAATTTTTTTGTTTACATCCTCTTCAATAGCAAATTTTACAGCTTCAGAAGCATTATTTTTATTAGGATAGTTATTTTCAAGGCCGCTTTTTCCAATAACCAATAAAATCCCGCTTAATGTATAGTGTCTAGTCATATTTTTAATTTTTCGTAAATTTTTTATTCGACTGGGGTTTTTATTATTTCTAGCATTAATTTCTAAATCAATTTCATAAGCCATAGTCCTGTTAGAATATTTTCCTACATTTCGCTCTACTAGGTTATTAAATGAGTTTATCAGATCTTTAAAAATTTTTGAAACTTTACCTTCTAAACTTGAGTTTGGTGATTTCTTTAAAGCATAATGAAACAAAAATCTAACAATCCCATTTGCATAAGCTTCTTTATACCAATTGTTTGTTCCAATTTCTAATAAAAAAGGTGGAAAATCTACTCTTTTGAACATCATAACACTGCTTGACAAAACTTCTAATTTTAAAGGAACATTAGAATTGAAAGAATCAAGCAAATTTTTCCTATTCCTTCCATTATATTGTTCTTTTCTATTAAATTCATCGTCTAAAATTAAGGCTATATCTGAAACGATTTTATCATAATTGCCATTATTTTGAGAAATATCACGAGTTACTTGCTTGACATGATGAGGGTAATATAAATTTATTAGTTCTGACATAAATTATTTTTCAAAATTGACTATTTATAAATTTAATGAAATTACAAAATTTTTAATTTTCCTGTTATTTTGTCAATCTTTTCTTCTTTATCAGGCCCAATACCCAAACAAGTTATTTCAGGTTTTTCAAATTCAGTCAATCCAGCATCTTTAATTAATGCAACTTTTAAATCATTTTTACCAGCCAATTCTTTAAATTTCATTAATTCTTTTAAATCCTTAACCTTTAAAACTACTTTCTTCATCCCTTCCATTCTCCATTTATCAATAATTTTCCTATCAGAATTAAAGACAGCATCAACACAAGCATGAGAACATTGAACAGCCAACTTACCAGGACTCATTTTTAAATCTTCCCTAACTAAAATAACCAGCTTATAATTAAAATTCTTCATTTTCTTGCATGGTACTCTTTAAAATATTTTTCAGCTTCATTATTTAATTTTTGAAACAATTCCCTAAACAATATATGCATGTCCCAATCATCATTATGAACACTTAAACTTGCTTTAGGCAAGGGTAAATGAGCATGTACACTATACCTAATTCTTCTTCCTTCTGGACTATGCTTTTTTATATGTACAGAAATCTCAATTTCAGGTTTTAAGACTTTACTCCACTTATTTTCAAATCTCTCGCATGTTTGAGTTGTTAGTTGCTCAAACAAATGCTTTTCATCATCATTTAAATCATGTAATCCTTTATACAAAATTATCATTTTACCCCCTCTTCAACTAAATCTTCAATATTTTCTTTTATATCTGTTGTGTTTAAATTTTTAATTTCTTCCTTAACAACATCCTTTACCTTTTCTTTTCCATTATTAACAATATAACCAGTAACTTTATTTATAGCATTTTTAGTCTGATCAGTAAAAAAATATAAACCAAGAATAATTAAAATTAAAATTGTTATTAAGATTTTTCCCATTTTAATCTCCTAAACCTATTAATCTTAAACTTCTTTCAACATCATTAACAATAAAATCTCTTATATTATTGATTAGTCCTTTATCATCATACTCTTCATCAATTAAATTGCCTGCTAACTTTCTAAAGCCCTTGCTTAAACTACATCTAGGTTTAAACAACACCATTGGTTTATACTCAGCTAAACCTTTCATTATTCTAATATCAAAAGGTAAATTTCCAATAACAACAGCATCAGCAATACTTTCTATTTCCCCTTTGCTTAATTCATATTTTTTTCCTAAAACCTTATTCAAGATTATCCCATTAATATTAGTTCCCTTTTTCTTGGCTAACTTAACAGCGTTCATTGTACATAATAAAGTAGGATGGTCTGGCGTACTAACAACTAATAATTCATCACTTGAAGTAATAACCGCCAACATTTCATCATTTAAAGCAGGACTTGAATCCAATAAAATAACATCATACTTATCTTTTAAAATCTTTACTAAATCCTTCAATTTCAAATAGTCAACTTTCAAGGCATCTACACTAGCAGGCATAATATGAAAACCATAAGCATGTTCATAAATAGCATCTCCAATATTGCTTTTCTCTAATAAAACAGTATGTAAATTATTTTTAGCACCTATTACACCCAAATGAGCACCTAGATTCGGGGCATTAAAATTAGCATCAATTAACAGGACTTTTTTATTAAAATCATTAGCCAAAGAAGCGCCTAAATTACTAACTAAAGTAGTCTTTCCAACCCCTCCTTTTATTGAAATCACCCCTATAATCTTCCCCATTATTATTTATCATAGTTTATTAGTTTTAAAAGCTTTTTGTAAGAAAACTTGCTATATTGTAGCCCAAAGAACCCTATATTTTTTGTTAACAGATAAGTTAAATTTATCCTCTTTTGTTAAATAAAAACAATTTGTTATTCTGTTATCAAATAAGGTAGATTTATCCTACTATGTTAAATAAAAACATTTATAAACATAATAATTATCTAATTAAAAATGGTATCGGAAAGATTGTCAGAGATAGCAATTTATCAGAAAAAATTAAAAAGATTATTGAATGATAATATTTTAGATATTATCCTATTTGGATCTTTTGTAAAAGGTGGTTTTGCTAAAGATATAGATATTGCCATTATAGTAAAAAATAAGTCAAATTTAAATGAAATTAAAAATAAAATAAATGAAATAATAAAAGAAAAAACTGATATTCAGATTATTGATATCGAATCTATTTACTCATCTTTATGGTTAACACTAATAAAAGAAGGTTTTAGTATTAACAATAATAAGTTTTTATTCCAAATTTATAATATTAAGCCAATGGTTTTGTATAAATATTCTTTAAAGAAATTATCCAACGTACAAAAAGTGCAATTTGAAAGAGGAATAAAGAAAGTTTTGGATGATAAAGGAGTGTATTTAGCAAGATCTGTTATTTTAGTCCCAATAGAATTGAAAAATAAATTTATGGATTTTTTGAAAACTTGGAATATATATTATGAAAGTCAAGAATATGAACTTTTACCAATAGTCAGGGGGGAGGAACTTGTTTAAATTGCAAAAAAGAGGACAAGTAACAATATTCATAATAGTTGCAATTATAGTTATTTTAGTATTAAGCATTGGGCTTTATTATAGAGGAATATTAAAAACTATAATACAAAAAGAAGCAGTTATCCCACAACAGATTGTGCCAATTGAAGATTTTATTCAAAATTGTGTTTCCTCAACATCAATAAGTGCAGTAAGAATGATTGGCTTGCAAGGAGGTTACGTAATCCCTCCACCATCAGCATTAAAAACAAATTTTTCTACAATTGCTTATGGCTATTATGAAGGAAGAAATGTTTTAGCTAATAGTAAAAAAATTCAAGAAGAAATTTCTAAAGCAATAGAACTATTTCTACCAATATGCTTTGATGAAAGTAAATTTAAGGAATTTAAAATAGAAACAGAAATACCAAAAGCTAAAACCATAATTTCTGATAATTTTATTTCAACAGAAGTAGAATTTCCAATTTTAATCTCGAAAGATAAATTTACTTATACATTAAATAAAAAATATTACTCCAAAGTCAATCTAAATCTAGGCATTATTTTAAAATTTACTAATCAACTTATAAATAAAGAAATTTCTAATCCTAATTAC
>Ga0209541_10011612_pt1 | contig 13760 bp, 15 predicted proteins | sample RifCSPlowO2_01_FD_184027 | JGI IMG/M metagenome (GOLD analysis project Ga0209541, IMG submission 184027) | Groundwater microbial communities from Rifle, Colorado - Rifle CSP2_plank lowO2_0.1 (SPAdes) (version 2) | ecosystem: Environmental > Aquatic > Deep subsurface > Groundwater | place...
CGCGTTCGTTTCCGATGGTTATCTGCTGGGCCCGATCCTGGAAGAATTCAAAAAGAAAAAAAGCGAACTCATCGCCACGATCCTCAAGCTCTGCAACGAAGCCTTGCACGCGAAGAATCTGAAGACCTTTGATGAAGCACCGTATACCCGCATCACCGCCCAGGGCGGCATCGGCACGGCCAGGGAAAATCGATTTTTGCTGGAATTCTACCAGGTCGACGGTACCGGATGGGCCACTCCCTTCCTGCTGTGCCCCGAGGCGACCAACGTGGACCAGGTGACCTTGCAAAAACTCTGCGCGGCCACGGAAAATGATATTGAACTAAGCGAAGTATCGCCTTTGGGTGTGCCCTTTCATAACCTCAAAGAAAGCCCCAGCGAACTGGAAAAACGCCGCAAGGCCGACCTCAACCGCCCGGGAAGCGCCTGCCCCAAAGGGTATCTGGTTTCCAACAGGGAATTCACGGAACTGCCCATCTGCACCGCCTCGCGTCAGTACCAAAAATTGAAACTGGACCAGCTCCAAACGCTCAAGATCGACCCCCGGACATTTAAGGAACGCGCCGCCCAAATCGTCCGCAAATCCTGCATCTGTAATGACCTGGCGGAATCCCCCCTGATCAACCACCATGTCGTCACGAAAAACGGGATCAAGCCCAAACGCTTTACGGCCATCTGTCCGGGACCGAACATCGCTTACTTTTCCAGGATCGTTTCCTTGTCGGAGATGATCGGCCACATCTACGGGCGGATCAACCTTTTAAACGGTGTCGCGCGCCCGAACATGTTCATCAAGGAATTACAGCTCAACGTCGAATACTTCGTGAAGGAAGTCAAAAAGATCGCGCCCGCGCCAAGTCTGAAGCAGATCGAATACGTGAACGAATTCAAGAAGAACCTGCTGGAGGGAATTGAATACTACCGTGAATTGTTCCCCAGGATGATCGAGGAAACGGAAAGCTACCGCGCCCAGACGCTCGCGCAACTGCAGGAATTTAAAGAACGGCTCGAAGCCTTCATCGCCGAACACACCGCCATCTTTTCCCAGCCCTCCCTCGTTGCGGCGTAAAATTACCCCACCAATTCATTTCGATTCACTAGAAAAGGGTAATTTTATCCCGAGCATGCGCAGAAAATTTCTGAACGCAGTGAAAGGAATTTTCCAGCACTTATGCGAGGGATTACCTCAAAAACCAACCTAGGCCTGCTCCAAATACACTTTTCAAATTAATCACTTTAACCACATTTACCCTCTTTAAACCACTCACATGAGTGGGTATAAAAACACTACATATACAAAACATTTGACAAACTATACAACATATTGTACTGTAGCAATCGGCTGATAGAGCGCCAATTTTGTAACAATTAGCACTCTAAAGCTCAGCAAAGCGACGTTGGAGCAATTAATGTTTCTAAGGAGGTGACTCATTAGTAGAAATTTGCTCCATTCATTCATAGACCAAAATATAAACTTTCGCGAAGAGGTGTTCAATGACAACAACGACTGATACAATCGCATCAGAAATCAAAAACTACATCAATAGTAATGGTGGTCCATATTCAGCTTGGTATGTCGGCATCGCATCTAATCCAACTGAAAGACTCTTCACCGACCATAATGCAAACAAAGATTATGGCCAATGGATTTATCGAGATGCTGGCAGTTCTTCAGAGGCACGAAAAATTGAGGACTACTTTATTAATACTATCGGCACCGATGGCGGTACTGGTGGTGGAGACTATAGCACTCGATATGTTTACGCCTACAAAAAGACAACAATTACGAATCCTTAATAAACAACACTGGGAGAGAGGCATAGCCTCTCTCCCCTTTCATTACACACGAAGGGAGCAAAATAATGGGAAGGACATTTAAAATTGGAAGAAGCGCCATTACAGGCAAATTTATGCCAGTTGCCAAAGCTAAAAGTCAGAAAAGGACAGCGGTAGTGGAACAGGTAAAAAAACGCAAATAAATCTATATGCTCCAGAAACACGTCCTTCCTTGAATGGCCAATTGCGAGCGCGCGGTCGCAATTCGGCAGACGTCTGCCGAATTTGCCCTCATCTTACCAAGCCATAACCAAAGAGTCGAGGAAAGTTTTGGCAGGACTTTCTTAAGCTAATTGCAGATGCTTTTGCCCGATCAACGGCTGGCTGAACGCTTACTGTGGGCTTCGCGAATTTTTTTCAGGCGGGCCTGGGAGCGGGCCAGGCGGCGCTTGTTCTTGATGGCGGTTTTCTGTTTCGGGGTTTTTCCCAGCGTGGCCAAAGAATCCGTGAAGTTGTTAAAAGGCGTCTGGCGGTTGATTTCCTGATTTATCCCCGCCCGGCTTTCCGTAGTGACAGAAAACAGCAAAACAGCCGTCAAAATGAGGACTGAATATCGTTTCATTATTGATTACGCCGTGGGCGTATAGACATGAGCGCCTTTTTCGGCGAATTCTTTGGCCTTTTCCCGCATTCCCTCTGCTACGGCTTCCTGCGCGTCGATGCCTTTTTGTTTGGCGTAGTCACGGATATCCTGGGTGATCTTCATCGAACAGAATTGCGGCCCGCACATCGAACAAAAATGAGCGAGCTTGGCGCCTTCGGCGGGCAAGGTTTGGTCGTGATAGCTCTCAGCGGTTTCGGGATCAAGGCTTAACCGGAACTGGTCGCGCCAGCGGAATTCAAAGCGGGCTTTCGATAGCGCGTCGTCCCATTCCCGGGCGTGTGGATGCCCCTTAGCCAGATCCGCCGCGTGCGCGGCGATCTTGTAGGCAATAATTCCCTGCTTGACGTCCTCTTTATTGGGCAGGCCCAAATGTTCTTTAGGCGTGACATAACAAAGCATCGCGGTGCCCAACCATCCGATCATGGCCGCACCGATCGCGGAAGTAATATGATCGTAGCCGGGGGCGATGTCCGTCGTCAAAGGCCCAAGCGTATAAAACGGCGCCTCGTGACAAATTTCGAGTTGCTTGGTCATATTCTCATTAATTAAATGCATCGGAACATGCCCCGGACCTTCAATCATGGTCTGCACGTCGTGGCGCCAGGCGATCCTGGTCAATTCCCCAAGCGTTTCCAGCTCACCGAACTGCGCCGCGTCATTGGCATCCGCGATACTTCCCGGCCGTAAACCGTCACCCAGCGAAAAACCCACATCATACTGCTTCATGATCCCGCAAATTTCTTCAAAATGCGTGTAAAGAAAATTTTCTTTATGGTGCGCCAGGCACCACTTGGACAAGATCGCCCCGCCGCGCGAGACGATCCCTGTCACGCGCTTGGCCGTCAAGGGGATATAGCGTAATAAAACTCCGGCGTGGACGGTGAAATAATCCACCCCCTGCTCGGCCTGCTCAACCAAGGTGTCCCTGTAGATTCCCCACGTGAGTTCCTCGGCCTTGCCACCGACTTTTTCCAGCGCTTGATAAATAGGGACCGTTCCGATAGGGACGGGCGAATTACGGATGATCCACTCCCGCGTCTCGTGGATGTTTTTCCCCGTTGATAAATCCATGACCGTATCCCCGCCCCAGCGGATGGCCCAGGTCATCTTCTCGACTTCCTCGGCGATACTTGAACTGATGGAGGAATTACCGATGTTGGCGTTTATTTTGACGAGAAAATTGCGCCCGATGATCATGGGCTCGGTTTCGGGATGGTTGATGTTCGAAGGGATAATGGCGCGGCCGCGCGCGACTTCAGCACGGACAAATTCCGGCGCGCAACGCTCGCGGATCGCGATAAATTCCATTTCCGGAGTGATCTTACCCGCGCGCGCGTAATGCATTTGCGTGACATTACGCCCTGCTTTCGCCCGAACGGGTTTACGTGCAAGAGAAAATCTGATCTCCTGGACGCGCGGGTCTTTTTCCAGCTGGCGGCGATAAAAAGACGTTGATTCGGGAAGCTCTTCCACATCGCCGCGGCCGCGGATCCAGCCGGCTCTTAACGCGGGAAGTCCTCGCGCAATGTCGATTGGGGCATCTTTGTCCGTGTACGGCCCCGAAGTGTCGTAAATTGCGACAGACTCGCCATTGGTCGTTGTCACGGCCCGAAACGGCACGCGGACATCGGCAAACTGTTTCCCTGATCTATAAATTTTTCGGGAACCTTCGAACGGCGGATAGCTCAAATCCGTAGTACTTGGCTTTACATCATTTTTCATGAGAAGGAAGTCCCACATCCGCAACTGCCGGAAGCGTTGGGATTTTTGTACTGGAAGCCGCTTTCTTTGAGCGTATCGACGTAGTTGATCTCAACGCCTTTTAAAAACGGCACGCTCTCCGGGTTAACGAAAATCTGCAGATCGCCCTGCGCGAACACAATGTCATTGTCATACGGATTCTTCTGGAACCGCAAGTCATAGGACATCCCCGCGCAGCCACCGGCGACAACGCCGATGCGCAGGCCGAAGCCTTCCTTGCCTTCTTTGGCCATCATGGACTTCAATTTGGCCACAGCGGCATCGGTCAGGCGCACAGCGGGCGCCGCTATTTTTTGTGATTGTTGTTTGTCTTCGGTCATGTTTATTAGCATAAACTTAAAATGAGGTAAAATCAAGAAAACTATTGCTCCCGACTATTGCTCCCGCCTACTGCGGAGCGCGGATCATCAGGACGGGAATGGACGTGCGGTGGCGGATGCCTTCGGCGACGCTCCCCAGGAGGAAATCCTTGATGAACCGGTGGCCGTGGGTGGACATGGCGATCAGGTCGCATTGTTCTTTTTCGGCGATGACGAGGATCTGGTCGGTCGGTTCGCCGCGCACCAGATGGGTTCTGACCTCAAAACCCTCGTCAACAAGCACCTTGCGGCAAGATTCCAGATAGTTACGGTCTTTTTTGATCTCTTCGGAATCCGCCAAATTCAGCTGGTCCTGCAACCGGGCCGCGAACCCGTCGGCCACATGCACCAGGATAAGGTTCGCTTTGGTCAACTTCGCCAGCGGACGGATATGGTCCAGGATCACTTTGTCGGTCGGGGAATTTTCCAGGGGAACCAAGATTTGTTTGAACATAACGCTACAAAACCCTTTCCTTGAAGGTTTGCCACAGCAAATACAAATTCAAGATGACGATGATCAAGGTCACGCTTGCTGCCAGACATTTTAACCAAAAGGCGTTCACAAAGCGACCCATTTTTTTCTTGTCGCTGGTAAACAATACCAGCGGCACGACCGCGAAACTCAACTGCAGAGACAGGATAACTTGACTTAAAATCAGCAATTCTCCCACTCCTTTTTCCCCGAACATCGCCGCGACAATGACCGCGGGCACGATAGCGACCAGGCGCGTGATGAGCCGTCGCAGCCACGGCCGCAAGCGGATATCGAGAAACCCTTCCATCACGATCTGTCCGGCGAGCGTGCCGGTCAAGGTGGAATTCTGGCCCGAAGCCAAAAGTGCAACGGCAAATAAAAGGCTGGCATAGGGAACACCCAGGACGGGTGTCAAGAGATTATAGGCATCGCTGATGTCCGCCACGCTCTCATGCGGCGTCCCGTGGAAGGCAGCGGCGCTTAAGATCAGAATAGCGGCATTGATAAAGAACGCACACAATAACGCGGCGGTCGAATCGATGGTGGCAAAACGAACCGCCATAGCCTTACCCTGATCGTTACGCTCAAATGCGCGCGTCTGGACGATGCTGGAATGCAGATAAAGATTATGCGGCATGACCGTAGCCCCCAAAATCCCGATTGCGATATAAAGCATTGCCGGATTAACGACAACCTGCGGGGTGGGAAGCAAACCCTGCATAATGCCCGCCACCGAAGGCTGGGATGCCAGCATCTCGTAGGCAAAACATCCGCCAATAATAAGTATTAAACTCGCTACCATGCATTCCAGAACCCGGAATCCCTTGTTCTGCAAAAACAAAATGATCATGACATCGCAAGCCGTGATCAAAATTCCCGCGATGAGCGGAATACCAAACAAAAGATTGAGCGCGATCGCCGAACCGATCACCTCGGCCAGATCGCAGGCGGCGATGGCGATCTCGCAAAGGACCCACAGAAAAAACGAGACCGGCCTGGAATAATGGTCCCGGCAGGCCTGGGCGAGGTCGCGGCCGGTGACGATCCCTAGCTTAAGCGACAAATGCTGCAGAAGGATCGCCATTAAGTTTGAAATGAGGACCACCGACAACAGCGTGTACCCGAATCTGGCACCACCGGCCAGGTCGGTCGCCCAATTCCCCGGGTCCATATACCCGACGGCAACCATCAATCCCGGCCCGGCAAAGGCCAGAAGTTTACGCCAGAAACCCGCGCTGACCGGCACATGAATGGAGGAAAATACCTCCGCCAGGCTTGGGCGTTTAGGTTCTCTTCTCCACCCTGAAGTCATAAGCGCTCTTTTTCCTTTCTCGAATGATCTAGGCCTTGCGGCATGCCGCGCATATCCCGTAAAAATGCATTTCGTGCCCCATAACCGAAAAGCCGATCCTTTCCAAAACGGATTTATACAATTTTTCTTCGTGCAGATCCGGGAACTCGATGAGCGCGCAACAGCGGACGCAGCGCGCGTGATGATGACGCTTCTCATCGTAAAGATGTTCGAAATGGCGGTGCTTTTCTCCGAAGGCGGTCTCACGAACAATTCCCGCCTCCAAAAGCTCTTTCAGGGTGCGGTAAATGGTCGCCCGGGATATCTTACAACCCTTGTACCGGCACTGCTCCAAAAGTTCTTCCGGCGCGAAGTGTCCGTGGGCGTGCATGACCTCATTAAAAACAACACGGCGTCCGCGGGTGAACTGCCGGCCGCTGCTCTCAAGGTAATCCTCGTATTTTTTCTGTTCGTGGATGATCATGTTTCATTGCTGCCCAACCCAATTCGGTCAACTTTGACCAAATTGATATTATGAGACACTGTATCATATAAGGATAAAAAATCAAGGGGTCTTTAAAAAAACAGGCCCCTTGTGTTTGTTTAACTAGTCCGCCATTTGATCGAGCAGCCCATGCTCGGCTTTTGCATCGGCGAGATCGGCTGGCCCGTGGCCAGATTGTTCAAGGCCTCTTTCAGCTCTTCCCGGGTGACCTTGCTCTCATCCTGCCAGTTGTCATCGATGCGCCCGTGATAGACCAGGGCGCGCTTTTTATCAAAAAGATAAATGTCCGGCGTGCACTGCGCCTTGAACGCCTTGGCCGTTTGCTGCGTCTCATCGACCAGATAAGGAAACGTAATCCCCAGTTCCTTGATCTTTCCGATCATCTTATCCGGCGCGTCGTCAGGATAATTCGGATGGATGTTGGGATTGATGGCGACGGTATTGATCTTCATATTTCTGGCATACGCGGCCAAGCGGACCACCCGCGGCCACACCGCGATCGCGTAGGGACAATGATTGCAGGTAAAAACGAGCAGAAGCCCCCGCTCGCCGTATTGTTCGTCACTTTTATATATTTTCCCTTTAGGATCTTTGAGCTCAAAGGAAGGCATCTTCGTTCCCAAGGGGATGGTGATCGATTCCAGTAAAACCATGTCTTTCCTCCTGTCTTCGACAACTTTCCTAAATTATATTCCGGGACATTGGTCTGTCAAGACCCTTTCCACCGAAGGCTCCCGGCGGGAAGAACTTACCAAAGCCGCTGGGAGAATTTGAAAGTGTCTTTCGTGGACTCAAAAATGGGACGATACGTCTTGAAGGCGTCGGGGCTGGCCTGGTATTGGAGCTTGAAAAGCTTGTTAAGCTCATTGACATGATAAAACTCGAGATTGACCAGCGAACCCGTGGGGTCATTGTAAAGGACCCACTCGAAAATCTCGTTATCGACCTTGATCTGCCCGTGGTCGAAGACATGGTACCCGGCCTTGTTCAAAGCGTCAAGAAGCGCGGGGAATTCGTCTTCCATCCAGGTGGGATTCGCCAGCTTGACGACCAAAACCGCGATCGTGGCCTCGGGGACAGGAGTGCCGGCCGGCAGGCTCTTCCCCTCGGGGAACCTCTGGCCTGCGGGAGAAATTTCTTCCGGCCTGGCGAACATCACCACGTTCGGTTTCTCGTTGGCCGCGAAGATCGGCGGCACGCCCGTGGCGTCCGCGATGACCTCCCAGCCGACGGGCTTGAGGATCGAATAGCCCGGACCTTTATGCGTGGGGGATTTCAACCACGCGCCGAAGATCACGAATTTCAAGAATAAAATGACAAGGCAGAATTTAAGAAGCGCGCCGAGTATTTTGTCGCTGTGCATAATAGAGTAAGTATACCACACAAAGATTATCCATTGCGCGAAATACAACCCGGGGGCTATAATACAATCATGCCTGTGCCGCCAGAACTTATTTTAGAACAGATGGAACTCGGCCCCATGAAAAATTTCCAGTATTTCCTGGGGGACGCCCGCAGCAAACAAATCGCCGTGGTGGACCCGGCCTGGGATGTCGATTATCTGTGCAACGAGGCCCGGGGAAACGGCTACAAAATTTCCCTTGTTCTTTTAACCCACGGCCACCCGGACCACGTCAACGGCCTTAAAGAGATCCTGTCACGTCACGACGTGCCGGCGTATATTTCCCGCCAGGAAGCGTCCTTTTTAAAACCCAAACACAAAAACATTGTGGAAGTCGAAGACCGGCAGAAAATTAAAATTGACGGTATTGAAATCGAGTGTTTATTGACTCCGGGACACACGCCCGGGTGTCAGTGCTTCGTGTACAAAAACATCCTGATCGCCGGGGACACCCTTTTTATCGATGGCTGCGGACGCTGCGACCTTCCCGGAAGCGACCCCCGGCAAATGCACCATTCGCTCTATAACGTCCTGATGAAATTCCCCGACTCGACCATCATCTATCCCGGGCACGACTACGGCCCCACGCCCTTTGCCACCCTCGCCTCCCAGAAAAAGACCAATCCTTATCTGACCTGTGAGGGGATTGAGGAATTTCTCTCCGAACGTATGGGGATGTGATCCGCGGGGACAGATCGCGGCCTGCTGAAACCTTCCATAAAAAACATTCTGATCATCGCGCTGTAAACCCAAAACGGCAAGACCCGACGCAGCCAGGACAACACCTGACTCTCGATGTCGGGGATATTGCGAAACGGTGGATTTTTCGCCCGGATCAATTTCTCGACCATGACGCCGATCTCCTCCGGGTCTTTGTGGCAGTCGTTCACATAGGTCATGACTTTCTTTCGTAAGTGCTGCGACCAGACAAAATAAGGGCTCTGGGGGTTATCGAAATTCTGCGCGTATTGTGCGTTTTCGTAAAATATCTTGGTCTTGTACGTACCCGGCTCGATCAAAAGGACATCGATGCCGAAGAATTGTAATTCGTAACGCAGACTTTCGCTGAAGGCTTCCAGCGCCCACTTGCTGGCGTTGTAGGCGCTAAAAGCCGGTGAGGTCGAGAACCCGGCCACGCTGGAGATATTGATGATCTTTCCGCGGGAACTTTGGCGCATCAAGGGAATGACCGCGCGCGTCACGTTCTGCACGCCGAAAAAATTCGTTTCCATCTGAGCGCGGATCTCCTCATCGGTCAAGTCCTCGAAAAATCCGCCTATCCCGTAACCGGCGTTATTGACCAGAACATCGATGCGCCCGTGACCCATCTTGATACGCTCCACGGCGCGCGTGACGGATTGTTTGTCCGTCACGTCCATCTGCAGGACCTCAACGGCGCCGCCGCGGCGGTTGACTTCGCTGGTTAAGTTCCCCTCTTTCCTGAGATCGCGCATCGTGGCCACGACCGTGTAGCCCTGGGCAGCCAGGCGCGCGGCAGTCAGCAGCCCAAATCCGCTGGAGCAGCCGGTGAGAAGAACGACCTGGGAATTGGAAGGTTGAGACATTCTTTAAGTCTTCAGACATCAGCTATCAGTCGTCAGACAAACCTGAAGACTGACGTCTGATGACTGAAAGCTATTGCTTTATGGCTTTCTGCATCATCAGGGCATCGACGAGGGTTATCGCGATCATGGCTTCAACGACCGGAACGACCCGCGGGCAGATGCAGGGGTCGTGCCGGCCCTTGACTTCAATGATGGCGGCCTTTCCATCCCTGGAAACGGTCTGCTGTTTCTGCGCGATGGAAGACGCGGGCTTGACCGCCGCGCGCACAATGATATCTTCACCGGTGGAGATGCCGCCCAAAATACCGCCGGCGTTGTTGGTGCGCGTGCGGACCCGCTCGCCGTCTAAATAAAATTTGTCGTTGTGCTGGGATCCAAGCATCCCGGCAGCCGCGAACCCCGCGCCGAATTCCACCCCGCGGATGGCGCCGATGGACATCAGCGCGTACGCCAGGCGAGCATTGAGTTTGTCGTAAATCGGCTCGCCTAATCCCGGCGGACAGCCGTGCACAACCGCCTCCACAATGCCGCCGATCGAATCGCAGTTCTTGCGCGCCTCCTCGACTTTGGCGATCATCTGCCCGGAGGCTTCCAGATCCGGCGCGCGCACCATGTTTTTCTCGATGACGGAAAAATCCTTTTTCTTGGCATAAATTCCGCCAATGGCCAGCGTGTAGGCCACGATATTGATCTTTTGTTCGCGCAGGATCTTCTTGGCAACGGCCCCCGCGGCCACGCGGCAGGCCGTCTCGCGCCCCGAAGCGCGCCCGCCCCCGCGGTAATCCCGGTTGCCGTATTTCATCCAGTAGGTGTAATCAGCATGCCCCGGGCGGAACATATCCTTGATCTCTTCGTAATCTTTGGAACGCTGGTCTTCGTTACGAATCAGCAACGTCAACGGCGCGCCGGTCGTTTTGCCTCCAAAAATGCCGGCGAGAATCTCAACCCTGTCGGATTCTTTACGCTGGGTCGTCACCTTACTCTGCCCCGGGCGCCGGCGATCCAGGTCGAATTGAATGTCCGCTTCGTTTAGCGCGAGGTTCGCGGGAACACCGTCGATGACCACCCCCACGGCCGGACCGTGACTTTCGCCGAAGGTGGTAATGCGGAAGATTTGGCCGAAAGAGTTACTTGCCATTAGTCCGTTAAAGTCAAATAGGAATCTTCAGGTTGTCATACAGAAATTCCGGCGCCAAATCCGCCCCATTATCCCAAACAACGGTTCCCAGCAAAGAGTCGACTTTAACAGTTCTGAATAACTTTTGATCCTTTAACGGGCCAAACACTTCTCCCTCAAGCTCGGCTGATAAATCGACCTCTCCATCAATGCCGTCATTAAACCGCGCCCAAATGACGTAATCACGCACATATTTAACATCGACCACATGAAGGATCATATCTTACTCCAACGGTTTGATGGGAAACAATGGCTTCTTGGATTTTACCAATTCCCATTCTTTCTTCAATTCTTCCAAGTGAACTTTACGCCATTCTTGAACCAGGGCCAATGCCCTGGGTGTCATTTTACCATTGACCACTCCAGTCTCAATCTCAACCGTGATCTCATCATCGCCATATTTGGCATGGAAATGCGCCGGCTCATGCTCCCGCCAAAACATGTAAATCGCTATTCCAAAAAATTGGCTGATAATCGGCATCGCTCACCTTCGACAAAAGTATACCATGACCTAAATAAAATTTAAAAACATCTTTCAAGCGCCTTTAATTATTTAACCGAAAAAGGCGGCGAACACGGCCTGAATATCGTGCTCGCCCAACGTGAGATTCGCGGGAACACCGTCGATGACCACCCCCACGGCCGGCCCGTGACTTTCGCCGAAGGTGGTAATGCGGAAGATTTGGTTGAAGAAATTGCTTGTCATATGAGCCCAGTCAACTAAATATCAGTCACCGCACCCTGTGACGCCGAGGTTACTTCTTTCATGTATTTGCTTAATACGCCCCGGGTGTAGCGAGGCGCGGGGGCTTGCCAGCGGCTAAGCCGGTCTTTGATTTCCTGCTCACCAATATCCAGGATGATCTCACGTTTGACGGTGTCAATGGAGATCGGGTCGCCGTCTTTGACAATCGCCAGCGGCCCGCCCACGTACGCCTCGGGCGTGATGTGTCCGACGACAAACCCGTGGCTCCCGCCGGAAAAACGTCCGTCGGTAATCAACGCCACCTCTTTGCCCAAGCCCTTGCCCATGACCGCGGAGGTCGGCGAAAGCATCTCGCGCATGCCCGGGCCTCCCTTCGGCCCTTCATAGCGAATGACAATGACGTCGCCAGCTTTGACCGTGCCATCGAGAATACGCTTGAGCGCCGCTTCTTCAGAATCAAACACGCGCGCCTTACCGGAAAAACGGCTGCCTTCTTTTCCCGTAATCTTCGCGACCGCGCCGCCGGAGGCGAGATTCCCATAAAGAATAATCAAATGCCCTTCTTTCTTGATAGGGTTATTCAAGGGATGGACGATCTCTTGACCTTTAGGATAAGGTTTCACACCTTTAAGATTCTCCTGGACCGTTTTGCCCGTGACCGTCAGGCAATCGCCATGCAGCAATCCGGCGTCCAGAAGCGTTTTCATCAACGGCGTCAGTCCGCCGATGGCGACCAGTTCCGCCATGACAAAACGGCCGCTGGGTTTAAGATCCGCCAAAACCGGAACATTTTTACCGATGCGCGTAAAATCATCGATGGACAAGGACACGCCAACCGCGTGCGCCATGGCCAACAAATGCAGCACCGCGTTCGTCGACCCACCGAGCGCGGTGACGACCGTGATCGCGTTCTCAAAAGCCTTGAGCGTCATGATATCTTTAGGGCGGATCTCTTTTTTGATCAAATTCATCACCGCCTTGCCGGCATTCACGCAATCCTGCGTCTTGGCCTTGGAGATCGCCGCCTGCGCTGAACTATTGGGAAGGCTCATGCCCATGGCTTCGATGGCGCTGGCCATTGTGTTCGCCGTGTACATCCCGCCGCAGGAACCGGGGCCCGGAATCGCGCAGGATTCAACCGCGTGCAAATCTTTGGCAAAAATTTTCTTGTTGGCATAAGCGCCGACGGATTCAAAGACCGAGACAATGTCGAGATTCTTTCCCTTATAGCAGCCGGGCAAAATGGTGCCGCCGTAAACAAAAACCGACGGACGATTCAAGCGCGCCATCGCGATAATGCACCCGGGCATGTTCTTGTCGCACCCGCCGATGGCGACGATTCCGTCAAAACCTTCACAGCCGACTACCGTTTCCACCGAATCGGCGATGACCTCGCGCGAGACGAGCGAATACTTCATCCCTTCCGAACCCATCGAAATGCCGTCGGAAACTGTGATCGTGTTGAAGATGACCGCCTTGCCGCCGCTTTTATCCACACCTTGAGCCGCTTTTTCCGCGAGCTTGTCGATGTGCATGTTGCACGGGGTCACCATACTCCAGGTAGAGGCAACGCCGATTTGGGGTTTCTGGAAGTCGTTTTCCTTGAAGCCGACGGCGCGCAGCATCGCCCGCGAGGGCGCGCGCTCGTAACCGTCGGTGACAATTGAGGAGTATTTACGCGGGAGTTGTTTTGTCATTCTGCAATTGTATCTCGTCGCCCGTATCTCGTATCTCGTCTTAGTTAAACGACGAGCGACGGAATACGAGATACGAAATACGACTCAAACTAACCAGGGTTTCTCTTGCGTCAACTTCTGTTCGAAATCACGAATCTTGTCCGCGAATTGCTGCGTCCAGCCGATGTGATCGAGCCCCTTCAAGAGACACGTCTTGGCAAAAGGGTTGATGTCGAAATGATATGGCTTGCCGGCCGGGGCGGTAACAGTCTGCTTTTCCAGATCAGCGCTCACCTGCTCACCCGGCTTTTGGGTCACCTGCTTAAACAGCGATTCGACCTCATCCGATTTCAATGCTACCAGCAAAATCCCGTTTTTGACACAATTATTGTAGAAAATATCG
>Ga0209541_10011613_pt1 | contig 13759 bp, 17 predicted proteins | sample RifCSPlowO2_01_FD_184027 | JGI IMG/M metagenome (GOLD analysis project Ga0209541, IMG submission 184027) | Groundwater microbial communities from Rifle, Colorado - Rifle CSP2_plank lowO2_0.1 (SPAdes) (version 2) | ecosystem: Environmental > Aquatic > Deep subsurface > Groundwater | place...
ATGTGCGGAAAATGATGAGGACGTAGCTCATTTTGAAGCAGGAAGAATAACCAATTTTCCGCTCTCACTCACGACCTGCCAGAAAAGCTAAACAAATACCCCCTTTTGGATGCCCTCAAAATGTGTGGCCGACAATGCTTGGAAAATACCTTGCGCTTGGCTTTACTCGTCGTAACCAATTACGGTCTGGTTCTCAATGATTGAGCCAACAAATTCCTGTTCTGCCAAAAGATAGATCTTTTCAACAGGGAGCGTCACGGCCAGGTGGCCAAGCAGAGAATTTCCTGGCACAAACGCGAGATCATGATCGCTGAGAAAATCGTAGACTGGTTGGAGAGCCCTGGTGTAATGCTCAGCAACGATTTGTCTTCTTTTTGGGGTGTTTCTTTCCGGCAGTCCTTGAAGTGCAGCTTCCAACCCGGCGGGGCGTTGACAGAAAACAAGAACATTGACCAGTGCATCGGGTGCATATTCTTGTAATCTGGCCGCAAATTGCTCCGAGATCGTTCTGGAAGGCATGAAAACGGGAAAGACAAAATTACTTTTAAATGTTACGCGAAGATATTCGGAAAAACAAGGCACAATCCAAAAAGTGAGTGATAGATAAATAAAGCTGTAACCATTTTGTTTGATTGGAAAATCGAGAAAGAGGGCTAACAACAGATAGGCGGACATTTCTAAACGACGAAACGAACGGACGAGGGGAAGTTCCTTATTCCTTACGTTTATCTGTAAGTTTCTTTTTCTTATCTGTTCTAGAAAGATAGTTTTGTCTGGTTGTTACTGGACGACCTAATTCTTTTTCAGCATCTATCCTCGCATTTCCTGCTACCTTTCCACCCCTTTTGGCAACATCTTTGCTTTTATCAAAAGTTTCTGGTTTTTCATCTTGTGAAAGTTCAGTTGTCATACGTTCACCAAGCATTGTGAAAATTAGCTCTAAATCATTCAGGTGATCTCTTAGATTGGCTTTTGATTGTTTTGGCAGATTTTTGAATTCTTTGTACTCACTTGGCGTCATACCGAATGTTGCTTTAGAAATCTCTGCCGTGAGGATTGCAAAATCTCTTTTTTCTTCAATACCCCTTTCTTTCCATTCGTCAGTAAGATTTTGCCTTATAGCAATGCCTCTTAATCGCTTATCAATCCAGTCTTGAGGATACCCTTTTGCAGAATATATTTCTTTCATTCTTTCCTGTGCAAGTTCCGGATTTTCTATTTCATCAATTCGTTCTTTTCCTACTTCTGCAAGCCATCTCTTGAATGGTTCAGCATTTTTACTGGGGATTGATTGAATAAGACGAAAGACATCTTTTGTGCTTCCTGCAAGAACTTGTCTGTTTTTACCTGTTTCAGTCAGCATTTCTACATGGGGACAATTTGTCCCTAGGTAGCTTCCAAGCTCTTCATCTCTTTTACGCAGTTTTTTCAGATAATCAGTAGGGTTAACACTATCTGTTAAAGCTTGGACTATATCAACCAAAGAATAATGCCACTCGTCTTTAAACCATATTCTTCGGATTTTCTTACTCTGAAATACAACTAGTGCTTTGTCTGAATCACTCATTTTTCTGAAGCACCCCAGCTAAGTTTTACTGAAGGATTTAATCCAATATTTACCTCAAAACCAAAGTTTTTCTTAAATTCTGGTTTATTCTCAACAATATTAATGCCTAATGGAGTGATCTTTCTAAAGATGAAAGTTTGTAGTCCATTTATTTGCCCAGCAGTCAAAATAATTTCTATTGCTTCTAATTCTTTCAGATACTTAATACTCCTATCAATTCTTCTACCATCCCATTGAGTTGTCTCAAATAAAATTTTAGGATTGGGCTTACTTTTATTATTCACATAACAATCATAGACAAAAAGTAAAATTTTCCCAGTATCTTCTTGTATTGTCATCTTATTAGGCACAGGTATTTTGAATATAGTTGAAATTGTTGTTATAAACTATAACTACATTCTTGGTTATTATCTCTAAAATATTTCCTTCTTTGTCAGTTATAGTTTTTTTAAGTTGAATTTCATCAAGAAAGTTCTTTCCACAGTAATAATAATTTATATTTTCTCCTTCTTCGTTGCCTTTTCTACAATTTGAAGTACATGTTAAACCACAATTAATGGTCCATCCCCCATAATCTTTATCTTTTTGCCATTCCACCGAATAAAGGGATTTATCTATTATATTTTGTTTTGGCTTAAACATATCTAATTTTGGGCAATCTTCCTGTGCCAATTCAACTTTTGTTTTAGTACATTCTTTTTCACTATCTTTGATAGTTCCATCATAACATTGATAGTTGATTATATTCTTAGTTTCTGTTTTATCAGGACAAGAAGCACAATCTAATTTTGGGCAATTACTCTCTGGACAGGTTTTAGAAGGACACAAATTAGCAGAATCAACAAAAGAACCATCTACACATTGGTACTTAACTGTTGTTTGTATAGAACAACCAGCTAAAACCAAAATCAATAAAGACACAATTCCGATTAAAAACTTCATTTTCCATACCTCTTTGAAACAAAATTATAAATAGTGAATTGTATATAAATATTCCTATAAAAACGACGGAACTCCCCCACGACTAACTAAACGACTAACTGACGAAATGTCCCCTCAATACTTGTTCTCGATGTATCGCTTCGCTTATTAGATAGAACGCCCTCTTTCTCGACTCTGCGGACGCAGTTTTACCCCCTTTGTAGATTACATTTAAATGTTACGCGAAGATATTCGGAAAAACAAGAAACATTTAAAAGTAACAATCGCATTACTCCCAAAATGGAACAACAACCCCTTTTCATCTTGAAACCGCAGTTGAGCGTTGCAATCATCCCCACGATCCTCTTCGGTATCCTTATCAGCATCTTTGTCTCGATCTACGCTGTCCCCACCGTTGTCTATACTATGGGTATTGGGAGTGCGGTCTTTGCCGGTATCCTGATCTTTGTAGTCATTATCGGTCTTACCGTCTTCTTCCGTCTGATGAATCTTCGCGCCCGCCGCTATCTTTTTTTCAAGAACAAAGCAGAATTTTACGAAGGCTTCCTGAATATTATCCAGCACACAGTGTCGTACCAGAAAGTGACGGACTGCGTTCTTACCAAGAGTGTTTGGGACAGGATGTTTGGCACGGGAACGATCCGGCTAGTGACTGCTGGTCATGAAAGTCGTGGCCGATATAGCGTCGGTGGGGGAATCGCCATCCAATTCGTTGAGAATCCTAACCAGGTCTACAAAGAATTACAGAAGCTTTTAGGGATGCATCAGTAGAGAAGTTTGGTATAATTGGCTTTGCAAGGTTCTCGGTAATAATGTGAGAAATTTTATGTCTGTTGTGAAAGAAGTGAGAAAACACCAAGAAAGAGTTAATGTTTAGAAAAATTAGTTCTTGAGATCAGTAAAATCTGAACTATTACAAAAAAAACAAAAAAGAATCTTGCCCACGTAAGCCGTACAGGGGGTGGTGTACAAGAACCAGGATGGGCAAGACCCTTCTTTGAGGAAGAATATAAAGAAGGGAAAAAATCTTTTTAGACGAGTTCCAATCCCAACTCCCGGCTGAGTGACCGTGCCCGTTGTTCTGATCTCTTGGCGTCAACTTTTCCCAAGATCCACGGTGAGTTCACTCCGGTGATGATCGTCATCACGGTCAGCTTGCCTTTCATCTCGTCGGCAACGCGTGCTCCCCAGATGACATTGGCATCATCGTCAAGACTTTCTGTAACCATCTCGCCGATGTGGGAAACTTCGTCCAAAGTCATGTCCGGACCGCCGGTAATATGGATCAATGCACCCGTCGCTCCCTCATAGCTGATATCCAGCAAAGGGTTGGAAAGAGCACCTTTCACCGCTTCTTCGACCCGATTATTCGTGTCCGAGCTTCCGACGCCGATCGCCGCGACACCGCCGTTGGACATGATCGCTTTCACGTCAGCATAGTCTAAGTTAACCAGCGAAGGGACAGCGATTGTTTCAACAATACCTTTGATCATTGTGGAAATTAATTCATTGGCTACAGCAAAAGCCTGCTGAATGGGCAGATTTCCGGCAATTTGAACCAAGCGGTTATTGTCGATAACGATGACCGTATCGGAAACCTGACGTAATTGCTGCAGACCGAATTCTGCTTTATCGCAGCGAGCACGTTCGATCTTGAACGGCATCGTTACCGTTCCGATGACAATTGCTCCCGTATCTTTAGCTACTTGGGCAACGACTGGTGCAGCACCTGTTCCCGTTCCTCCACCCATTCCGGCACAGACAAAGACCATATCTGAATCACGCAATGAGTCTTTCAGTTGGGTCAGCGATTCCTGTGCTGCTTCCGCCCCTTTCGAAGGAAAGCCACCACAGCCAAGGCCTTTTGTGCAATCTCTTCCGATGAGGAACTTACGATCAGCGCCAGTGATATTCAGATGCTGATGATCCGTGTTGGTCGCGATAATCTCGGCTCCTTTTATTCCTTTCTTATAGAGCCAGCCAACCATGTTGTTGCCTGCGCCGCCGACACCGATAACTTTGATGTTAGCCTGCATAATTTCTTCAAATCCTCCTGCGCTAGGGAGGTTATTGAGCGCCTTTTCTACAATAAAATCCATATTACACCACCTCAATTGTTTCTTTTTTCACCCGCATTAGTATCTCCCAATGTATATTTTGCAGCACGCAAAGTATTATATACTCAAGGAGTATTACTACATTCAGAACCAACCAAGTTCAACAACTAAACCAAGCTTATACCAAAAGCTACTACCGCAGAACCAAACCAACCTTTTTTCTCACATTGCCAGTTTACCAGACCGGCGATGTTACCAAACCTGTTTTCCTGAAATAGAGTGAACTATTTAAGCATTTCGCGACTGGAGAATATTTTTCTGTACTGAAAAATAATGTTTATTGATGATTTCTCAGCAGTTTTGAGTAATTTTGATTATTTCTTAACAAGACCTCTCACTGCAGATACTGTTTTACCAACCACTTCCCGCATCGCTTCCTGGGCCGCACCTGCCTTGCGGGCAAGTATCGTCGCATAATCATGCATGTATTTTGCCGGATCGCGCATTTTCCTTCTCCATGAGCCGAAGTACACTAACGTTTCTAAAGGGTATTTTGGCGGCTTCTCGGGAATCTCTTTGGGATAGCCGATGGCGACAATCGCCTGCGGACGCACTTCTTCCGGGATGCCGCAGGCTGATTTAACTGTATCTTCATCAAACGCGCCGATCCAGGTACTTCCCAACCCCAATGAATGGGCTTCCAAGAGCATATTCTGCACAGCTGCCGCACAATTCTGAACGGTGTATAAGCGTTCGCCGCGCAGTCCATAATAGCGCTCTGCTTTCTCCGGTTCGGCGCACACCACAACCAAGACTGAAGCCATAGTAATATCATATTGTTCGTAGGCCGCTTCGGCAATCTGCTGTTTCTTGCCCGGGTCATAGACCAGCAGGAATTTCCAGTTCTGCACATTGCCGCAGCTGGGCGCATGCCTTCCGGCATCAAGGATACGGGCGACGTTTTCCCAAGAAACAAATTTAGGAAGATAGTGCTTGATTGTCCTGCGCGAAGTGATGACGTCGAGAATATCTGGCATTCTTCTAGGAAATATTTAGGGATATTTATAGGTATTGTTTGCAGATGGTATTCATCGTAATGCACTTTAGACCAAAAACAAAATCAGCGAAACCAATACTAACAATATGCCTAGTCCCACAGAACTAACAGCGATCTGCTCGGCCAAAGCAACATGAGTAAAATTCAAGACTCGAAACATCACAAATTCCGAAAAGTGCTTGAATTCCGCGATGACATCTACCATAACCACCAGAAAGAAAAAGAAGTATAAAAAAGTTTGGTTAATTTCTGCTTAGTAGAAAAAGTCGTCCGCCTGGCCTGAAGATTGACCGTGGAAAGCAATCTCCAGGAACAGATGCGAAAACGATAAGATTGAAAGGCTGGTTCTGCAACATTGAATACAACTAGTTTTCGCCACGGTCAATGGCCAGGATGACTTTTTCACAGAGCCGTTAATTCCCTGATTAATTCAGTACTTATTCTTTCTTCGCCGCAGTTTCCGTAACAGCCGGCTCCACCAATGGCGTCGAGCCTTCTTTGACCACTTTCATGTTCACTTGATGCGTTGTAGGAACAACCACTTCACCACAGACTGTCCGCCGGCGAAGAACGCCTTTCTGCTTAGAACCATCACGTTTTAATCCAGAAAAACCGACACCGCCGCTCACCAAAACACGCTTTCGCGCTTCCTGGATGCCTTTTCTCATCGGAAAACCGCAGATATCTGAACCGCCAGTAATCAGAAATTCATATCCGGAAAAACCAAGAGAATCGCCGGAAACAGTTTCCGACAGGCGCTTCCCCAATAACGCTTCTGCTTGCGCCCCTTTTAATTCTTTCTGAACACTTTTTCCGTCTTTTAATCCCAAAACTAATTTAATATCTGCCATTATTTTTCCCTCCCGAGACTAAACGATCCTTTTGAATCGACACAATATTGTGGTCTCAGCGAATAATGATCCTGTCAAGAAGAGCATAATTTATAAAGCTATCGCTGGAAAAACTCAGAATCCAAACCGGCCATTCTTGATACTATGACCCGATCATACTGTACCCTATTCATACTGCGTCCTGTTCATTCTGTTGAGCTGTCTGTTCATTCTGCTGCGGCGGCTGAATGAGCTGGGTAAGTTCATGCTGCAACTGGTTGTGCTGCTCTTTCAAGCGCGCTAATTCTTTTTTCTTGAACTCATTGATTTGGTTGCGGTTCAAGTCCCATTCCAAAGGCCGCATTCTCCGCTCTATCTGAAAGAGGAGTTCGCGGACCTCACCGATCTTGTTTTGCGTCATGACAGAAATATAATCTGCAAACTATATAAAATTGTTGGTGGAGAAAAGGCACAATCAGAAACTATCAGCGAAGTAGGCAATAAGAGCATAAGTACCCCGAAATGAAAAGAATTATGCCAGAGAATAACAATCCTTAAGAATATACCAATTCCCACAGCGAAACCATGCAGGAAAAAACGCTATTCAGGCTTGCGCTTACGGTAACTGTCGTCGGCCTCTTTCTTCTGTTTGTTTTCTCCGAAGAAACAGCTCTTCCCACGCCGGAAACGATTGAAGGATTGCCTCAAAATAAGCAGGTGATGATGGAAGGACTAATCAGCAAACTCGTGAAAAAAGAAACTGCTTATTTTATCACGCTGGACGGCATCCGCCGGGAAACAACGGAGGTGATCCTTTTCCCGGAAGAAGATGTCTATCTCAAAGAAGGGCAGGTTGTCTCAATACAAGGAACAGTTCAGGCATACAATGGGAAAAATGAAATTATTGCTTCTCGGATAGAGGTGAGTGGTGAAATCAGAACGGACAATGAGAATTGAGCGTTAGGTATTTGTTTAGCTGGCGGCAAGGCCAAAGAGTGTATCCGAAGATGCTTTAATCCTCGCTTGATGCGGAAATCATCTGATCTCTCGCGAGATGCAGACAAAACATCAGCAGATTTCCGCTCGGATACACGGCCTGCTGGGGAAGCTAAACAAATACAGTGTTAGGAAAAAACATCCGGGGTCATTTCAACCCAAGAAGAACCTGCTCAACTTTCTCTTTCTTCCAATGAGTGTATTGATGAATGATCTCTTTGACATCTTCCGCTGAAGTTCCCGCCGTCCGTTCTTTTCGCGCCCACTGCTTAACTTCCTGCTCATCGTAGACTACTTTCTTCTTGAAAAGCGCATGGAGGAGAAGAACCAGGAGAAGCAAGACAACAATACCGAGAGGCACGCCGATGATCCATAACTTGTAATCTTCCCAGAATGATCCTATTTTCTCGCCAAGATCGGGCAGAAGTGGTTTCTTGGGAGGTTGAGGAGTTGGGATTACACAAGATTCTGTCGTTTCCGGCATGATGGACGTCGTCCCGCACTGGCTCTCATCGACACAATCCCGGCTCTGCACGCCGCTGACGCAGACAGACCAGCCGCTGCAGGTCCAATCTTCTTCACAGACTTCGCAGGAGCGGACGAGATTTTTTTCTTGTGGTTTCGCGTTAATACACTTACCTTTATCATGGATCGCTGTTCTCGTCTGTTGCAAGGCCGCGTTACATTTGGACCATCCAGAATATTCCCACTGAGAGATACAGCCGCCGCCACCCCCGCCATTACTGCCGCCATTACTGTCATCAGACGAACTGCCTGCCGGTGGCTGTCCTTGCGGAGCCACAGTATCCGCAACAGTTATTTCTGTCGAACTTCCCGTCTCCCCTTGACAGGCAGCAGTGATCGTGTATTTTCCTTTCTGCGGCGGCAGAAAAAAACCGCTGTAACTTTTCGAACTATCAGTAGTAACCTGATCGAACCACACCGTTTCTCCATCATCTAATAATGCTCTTAAGCCAACGGGCACTGCCGGAGAACTGCAGGTGCCGCTGATCGTTACTGTTTCACCGGGTTCATACGTAGTCTTATCCGTCTGCACGGTTGTTGCAGTTACAGCTAAGATCAACGTACAAAAAATAAAGAGAGAGACAAGACCGAATTTATTCGACAGCGTACGTGACACTTCCGCCCTCCTGCTCATTCCCTCCTTCAGGGAGCAAGGCTTCCCAGATGCCGGAGAGGGATGGCCAGTTATTCCAAACAAAGACATCAACGGTCATGTTGCCTTTAAATTCTGGAGCAACATCATGGGTAAATTCCACTTTTTCCTCTCCGTTCACATCCACGCCCGCTTTTTTATCAACAAAAGTTGTCTTGACAACAGAGCCATAGGAAATCTTGACGAGCACGAGATGGTCTGCAGGAAGCACTTTTTCCGGCGCGATTGTCACTTTGACCGTATATTTATCTTTGGCTTTCAACTTTGCCGCTTTTGCGACGAGATTCTTATTGAGATCGAGCACTTCGATCTTGATCTTCTTTTTGGTGACAGCGACGCAGGATTTGCTGTCGGGATCAAATTCCGTACCGGCAGCACAGACAGCACAGACTCTTGTCGCTTCTGTCCAGAGCAGGCCGACTTTATTGCAGGCATCTCCAGTTTTACAACTTGCAGGATCGTTCTTGTTGCATTCTGCAGCAGGAAGGATGCACGTTTGATATTCGGTTACGCCATCTTCCGCGACAGCTAAACCTATTCCTGCGGGAGCAGGGCATGCGCTGATGCAGGCATTTTTGTACCATAATCCAGCAACGGCAGAACAGCTTGGCTGGTCAGTACATGAAGAGAGAGACCTAGCATCACAGACCCCTGCCGCAGGTTTACAGGATTTACTATTTGGATCAAAATCCGTTCCCACAGCACAGGCTGAGCAGACTCTTGTCGCTTCAGTCCAGAGCAGGCCGACCTGATTGCAATTATTCGCCGTCGTACAGCTTGCCGGATCATTTTTGTTGCACGGCGCGGCGGGGAGGATGCATGTCTGGTATTCCGTAACACCATCAACGGCTACCACCCTATCGACCCCTGCTGGAGCAGGACATATACTGATGCAGGCATTTTTGTACCATAATCCAGCAACGGCAGAACAGCTTGGCTGGTCAGTACATGAAGAGAGAGATCCAGCAGCACAGACTGCATCTGGCGGCGCAGCTTTTTTGGAAAGGGTTATGTCTGTTCCTGCCCCATCTTTAATGAGATCATCATTGCTTGCAAGATCATAGACATTAAAAGAAGTAAATTTTAAGGCGCCAATGCCTTCTGCTATTCCCACCAAACGGAGATGGGCAATGACCATTTCACCAGTAAGTGCATTGGTGCAGTCTGCATCAGCGCAGAGCCAGGCAACTCTGACCACGCCGGTACGAGTATTGACATCAAATATGTTCGTGCTTTCCACAACGACAGAATTGAGTTCATCCGGAACCAGCAGATCTGCGATTGGTTCTAACGAGACCATCTCATCGCCAACGTCGCTTAAGCTGCTTCCATATTGAAAATCAAATTCAAATGACACTGATTTCTTGTTTCCGATGTTCACTTTGATCGGGACGGAAAGAACTGTCCCTAACTCTTCCGTCGCATCATCCAGAAAAATCCCACCTTGATTAAGGCTTGCTTTGCCAGTCGCGATTGCTTTCCCTGCCGTCTGGATATCGACAAAGAATAAAGACAAGGTTACCGCCACTAAAACGAGGATAGTGATACCAGCGATGATCAGCGGTTTGCGCGCAGCTGATTTGTCAGCGACGGGTACGGCGGTGGATTGAGTAGTAGCTGACATATTCATTTTCTCCTTTTCTTAACCATTAAAAGAATATCTTTAATCTCTCTTTCCATTTTTGGAACATCACTGGTTAAAATTTCCCAAACAACATTCAAATCGATTCCAAAATAATGGTGAATCATGATATCGCGCGCTCCGGCAATCTTTTTCCACTCGACACGAGGATATTTTTTTTTAATTTCAGCAGAGATGTTTTTTACTGCTTCTCCAATTATTTCAATTCGCCGAACATTTGCATCTCTTACGTCTTTATTCTTTGCGAAAGATACTTTTGTATGCCCTTTAAGCGAATCTTTAATATCATTTATTGCTTCAGAAATATGAACAAGGAAAGGTAAATCTTCGTGTTTAGTCATATAATTCTTACCTCATCTTTGAGAATTGATTTCTTCAACAGTGGATGAAGCGACCCATATGTCACTAAATCAACTTTTCTCCCGAGTTCTTTTTCAAGATCAAATACCAAACCAACAAACTCCAGACCCATTCCTTTGTATGGTTCAATAATGATATCAATATCACTCTTCTTCGTCTGCTCGCCTCTCGCATAAGAGCCAAATACTCCCGCTTTCTTTATTCCGTTCTTCTTGAGAAGACGAACTAACACCGGCTTCATTCTTTGTAGTTCTGAAGAACGTCTTGCGAGAAATTTGAGAGTCATGTTTATTTCTTCCCCCATTTCTTTATTAAAGTGATTTCTGTCATAGTCATTGCAATTTGTGATTTAAGTTTAGGTAAATCAAAAATGCCCGCTTTAACGACACCCCGCTGTTTCATCAAAGGAACCGCAAGAGAAGTTATTGTACGCAATAACTTTTTTTGCCCAGCTTTTTTTTTCAAAGTGAGATTCATGGAAAATACCTACTTGACTTGATATGTTGCCAACTCACAGCCTGTACTGAAATAGCATTGAAACACCCCGGCAACGGAGGAAACTTGTTTTAAGACATTGCCCTGATTCTTTACCAAAGCATCATGGATGCGCTTGAAGAGGTCTGCTTCTTGAGCATCAGCGGCTTGGACAGTGAGATCAGCGCCGTCTGGTGGAATAATAGTGACGCAGGCGCCCTGCTGACAGACTTCTCCGGCGGCGCAAGGATAGACTTGGTTGTTCAGAATATCATCAACACAGAAATATTCCGTGATCGTAGCGGCACCAACACATTCATCAGTCCATGAAACTCCATTCTTGTCGATGGAAGTTGTACGAATAAGAGTGTTTTTGCTATCGCCATCTTTACAGAGGGAAGAAGAAGTGGTTGTTACACAGGCGCCGTCATTGCAGGTAGTTCCACTAGGACAAGCAATAACTTCTGAATCTTCTTTATCATTTTCTCCGCAGATATATTCATACACGTAAGGTCCAGTTTTTCCTTTTTGCGACCCATCGGCAGTTACTGAACAGGTATCAGTAAAAACATCTGTTCCAACCGTAACTGTTCTTTGATTATAGATATCACTACCACTATCACTATCTTTACATAGTGTTGTTGGGGCAGTTGCCGTACATCCACTTACAACAAAAGATTTACAGTTTGCTGCACATGCAAGCGTTCCGCCAGCATATCCTCTTTGCACACAGGTATTCGCTCCGAGATCTGCCCCATCACAGACTTCTCCCGTTTCTTTCTTGTTATTACCGCAGATGGTGGCAGCGGTTTTAGGAATTGTGGAATCACCGGTAACTGCCGGGTCAAGATTTCCGCTGACTATTAAGCCACTGACGGTCCCAGAACCGGATGTAGTGTACACAATAGTGCCGGAAACATCTTTGTCATAATCACAGGTTAGCGTTTTTGATGCTGTTGCATATCCACACGCCGCTGGTTTTAGGGTTATAGTTACACTCCCCATGAATTTTTCCTGTACTGAAGCCACGCCCGTTCCACCAGAGGGATCGATTGTTAACGTAACCTGGTTACCACTGATACTACGGCTTGCCCCAAAACCAACGACACTTAATGAAAGCATCATTGTTAATAATGTGATCAGGATTATTTTCCCGATAATATTTCTTTTAGTCATTAACATTGGATACCACCTACACCATTCTTGTAATCTTCTTTAAGTTTATTATATTGGGATAACGTAATTTTTTCCTGAATGCCGTTTACATTATTCTTATAATCCTCTTTAAACTTATTATATTCACTCAAAGATAAGCACCCGTTCCCATCCGTATCTGCTAGTGTTTTTGCGTCGGTTACTGGTGGCGCAACCGCAAGACAAGCGCCGTCTTTACAAGACTTACCACTCGGACAAGCTATATTTCCATTGGTAACAGCACCAGCAGCGTTACAATAATATTCTTTCACTTCAGAATCAGAAGTACAGTAATCGGTGGACTTGCTGCCGTCAGGTAAAGTCACTATCCCCTTCTTATCGACATCTAACCCATTATCTGTATCCATACAAGCGACTGCGCCTGGATTTGGTTCCCAGACCCCAGAGTTACAGATTGCTTGTTTATTCCCTGAGATTGCTCCATCTCCAGCGCAGACTAAAGCAACATTACCAGTGTTATCATGACAAGTATTTGCCGGACAGCAGATACTTGGACTACCTGCTTCTAATGGCACGGCGCAATAGCCACTCTGACAGTTGGCATCATTAATGCAGACCGCTTTGAGAGGCAGATCTGTTGGTGGTTCTTCACCAACTAAAGCCACACACACGCCACCCTCACACAACTTACTCACACATTGCGCATTGTTCTGACACGCCGCCCCTTCCCCCAACTTGGCAACCGGCGCAGCGCCGACATAAAATGCAATCTGCGGCTGTTTTTTGGTGATCAGATTCAGGTTTGTATCCTTATCATACACTTCAAACACGGTAAAACTCAAACCAGACAAACCTGAGTTTAAAGCACTGACCTTGTTGATCTTGACGAGAGGCACAAGTGATTTCTTGGTGACAGAGCCGACTTCACGCAGTGTTTTCAGCGGTTTTCCCTCTTTGTTCAGCAGAGTAGACATTCCGACGACTTCCAAGACCATAAAACCGCCTTGTTGGGAACTCTTGACACTTAACAAAGTGATACCATCAAGTGCGTTGACAATATCTTTGTCAGCAATTCGAATTATCTTAGGATTAAACTTCAGCAGAAAACGGAAGCCGTAGGCATCACCCTCGCCAAGATTGGCATAGACAGTCATATCCTGTGTTTCCCCAACTTTCATCGTCGTTCCTGCTTTGATTGGAATGCCCGCTTCACCAACTTTCAGCGTTTCCGGGGCAAGAGCAACAGCCTTTCCAGCAAATTCTGTGCCATATAATAGTACGGCGGCAATTCCGGCAACGAGAACGATGGCAAAGATGATCAGCCCGATCATCCGCCCTTTGTGCTGAATGACGGGAACAGCAGTCGAAGGTTGCGATTTAGAAGAACGTACTGCGGATTTTGCTGGTTGTACTGTCATGACACCACCTTTTTTAAATAGTAATTTTTTATTGGTTATAAAGTTATCGTTTGGGCAATTCTTTATCTTTTATAAATTATCTTT
>Ga0209541_10011616_pt1 | contig 13756 bp, 16 predicted proteins | sample RifCSPlowO2_01_FD_184027 | JGI IMG/M metagenome (GOLD analysis project Ga0209541, IMG submission 184027) | Groundwater microbial communities from Rifle, Colorado - Rifle CSP2_plank lowO2_0.1 (SPAdes) (version 2) | ecosystem: Environmental > Aquatic > Deep subsurface > Groundwater | place...
AGCAGCCGTCTCCAGATATAACATAAATTGAAGCCAATATGGAGGTGAATATGAGAAATGCGATGCTCACCAATATTGCGCTTTTTTTATAGTCCATTATAAATAAAAACTAGTTAAGTACAATTAATAATAGAATTTGTAAACTCTTTAAAATTACCCTCGGGAATAAGTATACCACCTTTCTTTTTATTGATAACTTCAGGATGCGACCCTATCTCAAAGGCAATCACAGGTTTTCCACATGCTTGAGCTTCTACAGCTGGCATATTAAAACATTCGTCATAAGATGCCGTTACATAATAATCGCAAGCGGCATAATATTCTGGTAGTTCTCTATCATCTACAAAACCAGTAAATATTACATCCTTATCCGCTAATTTTCTTAATTTTTTAAAGTATCTTTTGAAAGTTGGTTTTCCTACTATAATAAGTTTAGAGTTTGGATTATATTCTTTCCGTTTGGCGAATGATTTTATTATCAGTTCAATTCTTTTATGTGGAGCAATTCTCCCTACATACAAAAATACCTTCTTATTTCTTAAATTGTATTTTTCTATTATTCTATCCCCCTTCACATTCTTATTGAATCTTTTTGTATCAATTTTATTTTTCACCACTTCTAGTGGTATACCTCTTCTTATCACACCTTGTTTTATCATTTCTCTTTTAACAAATTCGCTTACACAATAGACTTTGTCTACATTCTTTAGAGACCAATTACTAAACTTTAGAAAAAAGTACATATAGATTTTGTGTATTAAAGGATCTTCTCTAAAGACCTTGTGCCTGTAATGGCTGTGATAGAAATATTTTATCCTTGTTTTATACTTTCTTTTAGCAACATGTGCAAGTAAATTCATAGGATAATAGTGGCTAATCACAATATCAAAATTCTTTAAATTTTTATAATAGCCTAATCTTTTAAAATCTAAAAAGAAGACCAACCTATGCAGCTTTTGCAATAAAGAATTTTTCGGTGTTCCTAATTCAACTACTTTATAATCCTTTGATTTTATCTCTCCCTGTAAACATACGACTGTAACATCATGACCCTTTTTTGTATAATCTTCAGCTTGCCTTTGAGCTACCCTATCTATTCCACTATAATAATTAAAGGTGGGAGTAAGAATTGCAATTTTCATCTTAAATTATGCCCCATTTTGGTCGTATACCCTCTTTTTAATACTAATATGACTACTATAATACCACTTTATATTCAAATTCCTTTAAAAAGCTTACGAATTTTGACGCCTATATTTAGCTGTGTTCCAGAAATCTGCTAAAAACCTTTCCATGTGCACCCAAGTGACATTTGTCACTAGGGCACTAAAATAGCTTATGAAAGGCAAAATAAACCTCAGCAGGAGTCTTGTTCTCCAGGCTGCTGTGCGGCCTAAAATGATTATACCTCATCCTGAAATGCTCTGAATCATTATTGCAGAACTCCATCTCTTCATCCATTGTCTTAAAGAGCCTCTCAACCTTACCATTCGTAGTAGGGCTATGTACCTTTGTCCTGATGTGCTGTATGCCTCTTCTCTTGCACCACCTGTCAAACCTGCTATGCCTGCTGTTCATGCCATAGGCTCCTCCGTTGTCTGTGAGAATCTGCTTTGGCTTCCCGTGCTTCTTGATAAGCTCATCAAGAATAGAAGTTACAATATCAGTTGTAACACGATTTAGCTTAACTAAAGCCGGACAATATCGTGAGCAATCATCAACAACAGCCAGAGTATAGCAATCTCCTTTTTCCTGCTCATCAGTATGGTCAATCTGCCAGAGGCTGTTTGGGTGCTTTCTTTGCCAACGCACCCATTTCTTTCTCTTTCCTTTGTTGGCACTATCTCTGCAAAGGTTCTTGTCATTTAGGAGATGGTTTATTGACGTATGAGACAAAGGAAAATGCAAAGCCAATTTATCTTCTCCCCATCCTGTCCTGATTCTTAGCTCAATCACTTTTTTCTTTAGAACCTCAGTTATCTTATGATGAACGATGTGTGGTCTCTGCGAAATATCTTTCAAATCCCAATTACCCCTTTCTAATCGAGCAGACCAGCGCTTTAATGTCCTTATACTTGCGTCAAACCCGTACACTGCCCTGAGAATGTTTCTGCATTGAGAATAACTATGCCCTTTTGCTCTAAGTTTAAAGAACTCTCTGCGTATTTCTTCTTTTTTCATTAACACCACCAAAATTCAGCAAAACACGCTGAATTTTAAGGGTGGTGACATATGTCACTTGGGAATACATACAAATTGAAACCCTAAACTTAAGGCGTACTAGGCACTGCCTATTGCAGCACGGCAAATGCAAAAGCCTAAGGCAGTGGTCTCCTCTAAGGAAACCGAAAGTTTTTTAAATTGCGCATTTAGTGCCAGAGAATATGGCGAAAGAGAAGGAGCATAAGGAAGGCGAGGATGAGGACGAGACTGTCTACGACGAAGAGGGGCGTTCAGAGATGGTTGCGGACGATGAGCTGAGCCCTGAAGAAGCTGGCTTCATGAAAGGGTATGAAGACTCCGATGAGGATCCTGAGGAAGAGCCGGAAGAAAAATCCGACAAAGACAAGGAAACAGAGGAAGAAACCGAGGATTAAACCTAATATTTAAATAAGCCAAATCTATTTCTTAATGCGCTATGGGTATTATACGCAAGACCGTGTCTGAGCTGCCAACCAAATACGGCTATTTCAAGCTCTATTCTTACGAGGATGAAGAAAAGAAGGTGCATCTGGCCCTTGTACATGGCGAGCTTTCTGAAAAAGAGAAAACACTTGTAAGGATCCATTCAGAATGCCTGACAGGGGACGCATTCGGCTCAATTAGGTGCGACTGCGGGGAGCAGCTTGAGAAGGCTATGGGAATGATTGCAAAGAAAGGCGGTGTTCTCATATATCTCCGCCAGGAAGGGAGAGGAATAGGGCTGGTCAACAAGCTCAAGGCATATAACCTGCAGGATAAGGGAATGGACACTGTAGAGGCCAATGAGCAGCTCGGGTTCAATGCAGACATGAGGGGATATGCCATTGCAGCAGACATACTCAAGGACATTGGGCTAAGGAAAATATGCCTTCTTACCAATAATCCCGGAAAGATTGCCGAGCTGCAGAATTACGGAATTGAAATCGCTGAGCGCATACCTCTAGTCATAAAGCCAACGGATGCAAACAGGCGCTATCTTGAAACAAAAAAGCACAAGATGGGGCATCTGATGGAAGGGTAAACGAACATTACTTTCTCTGCCTTCTTCCCTCTATTCCCTTTGCCAGCAAAGTGAACATCTTTCTTGGAAAAATTCTTGTTGCCAATATTGTTGCTTTCATTGGCATCCCGTGCACTGATACCCATTTGTTTTTCTTCAGATCATTAAGGGCAGTCCTTACAACTTCTCTGGGCTGCACTCCAGGAAGGCTTTTTCTGAGCTTTCCTCCTGAAAAAACCTCGAAGAATTCAGTATTTACCGGACCAGGGCAGACAGCCATTGCATGTATCCCTTCACTCTTAAGCTCTGCTGCCAGCGCGTTTGTAAGGCTTAGGACGAATGATTTGGTTGCAGCGTAGACTGAGTTGTAAGGCAACGGGATGTAAGCCGCAGCAGATGCAACCTGGATTATTTTGCTTCCTCTTTTCATGTAAGGCAGGGCTTCGTAAGTCAATTGGACTAACGCCTTCACATTCAGGTCTATCATATCCATATAATGCCCAAAAGAAACCTGGCGGAACATCCCAAATTTCCCGAAACCTGCATTATTGACAAGCAATTTTATTTCCGGCTTTTCCTTTTTTATTTTAGCTACTATCTTCCCAATGTCCCTATTTTTGGTAAGGTCTGCCTGCAAAACAACCCCTTTGGAATTCTTCAGCTCTTTTGCAAGCTGTTCAAGACGGTCTTTCCTTCTCGCTATGAGCCAGATTTCATCAATTTTAAGGGTATTGCCTATCTGCCTGGCAAATTCCATGCCCAAGCCTGAAGAAGCTCCTGTGACTATGGCAATATCCATAAAAAGAATGAATCTTTGTGTATTTAAAAGACTTTATCAAAATGTCAGAACTTCAGCACTGCCATTGCATGCGCAACATCCTTTTCTTCAATCACGAACAAGGTGTCTGTCCAGCAGCTCATTGTCTCTATTATATTGATGTTGTTCTCTGCAAACCGTGAATACAAATATCCTATGATTCCGGAAACATGCTCTATTTCCTTGGGGCTCTTCAGTGTAATCTCTACAAGGTCCTTCTGCACCTTTACCAGCTTGCTCTTGAACAAGGACTTCATCTTCGGCAGAAACTCCTCCCCTGTGATAAGGGTGATTGCATTAGCGCCGTCAATTACATGAAACCATTCTGCCTTTTTCTTAATCTCCTTCTCCAGCTCAAGGAGATAATCCACATAGACGCCTTTTTCCATGATTGCCACAACCACTTTATTCTTGACTTCCACCTTGCTCTGCCTCAGGACGTCAAGTATTTTTGCCTCTTCAGTCGGCTGCTGCCTTATTTTCTGGAAATATCTCCTGCATGCTATCAGAATGGCATCGAAGTTATTTTTCAGGTCAATGCCTGCATCCTTGGCAATCAGCCTTGCCAGCTTGGAGTAATTGACAAGCTCCTTCTTTACGCAGTCCTTTATGCTGGGATGCTCGGCAACGAACTCTTCTGTAACCCTGGTTATGTTCATTTTTTTCATTGTGCACTCAATATATGCCTGATGCGCTTCAAATCATTCTCAAACCACACATGCTGGTTATTCTGATGGGCAAACCATAATGAGCTTACCAAAAGGCTTAATTCATAAAGCGGCATGCGCCGGGTGAAATCCTTTGAGAGTGCCCCTGTTTTCATATATCCCAGGAGGAACGGCTTTCTTGTTTCAGGGTTCCTGTCAAACAAGAACAGCTTTGTTTTTGCAAGGTCCATCTCTGTATGGCCGGCAATCGCCCATTCAAGGTCAATTATGCCCGCTATCTTCCTGTCTTTTACGAGAATATGGGAAGGGTGGTAATCCTTATGCAGCAGCCTTGGCTTTTGCTTTATCTGGAGAAGAGAAGCACTCTCCTGGAAATAGGTACGGATAAGGTTCAATAATGACGGAGATACCTTTTTTATATTCCTCAGCTTGCTTAACTTTTCTTCCAGGTCATACTTTACAAATGAGGCCCAGGAATCAAAAGCCGGCTTTATCTTGTTGTCAACTATCCACCCATATTTTGGCATCTGTATCTGGTGAATTTTTCCGAGAATTTCGCCTGCGCTTTGCATGAGCTTCCTGCTTTCGCTGTCTTTCATCTGCATGCTAAGGCGCTCGCCTTTTATGGCTGAGAGTATGATATATGCGCGGGGCATTATCTTTCCGCTTGTGTCCACTGCATGCACGTCAGGAACAGGGATGCCTTTTTTCTTCAATAGCCCGTAAAGGTATTCCTCTTTCCTGGCCTTCCATGGCTCTTTAGGATAGGTGCGCACGATCAATGCCTGATCTTCAAGCTGCACCTCATAATTCTCGTTTATGATGCCTTTTGGCAGCAGTTGTATTGATTTTATTGCAGGATGCGGAAAAACTTTTTTTACAGCATCAGAAATCCTGGATTTTGGTATCATTTTGGCAATTCTTTTCCGAATGATGCGCGAGAGCAAACGGGGCCATGCGGGGGCATGACCCCAGGAGATCGGCATGTGCATCCCTGCTTACTACGGTACTCTTAAAAGAGATGCACTGCCTGCATTTTCATATCACTATGCCAGTATTTAAATGTTTCTTTCTAGACATAAATGTTTTGTACAAAACAACAAAACCCGCCAACAGATGAATGTCTAAAACCAGACATTTATGTTTATAAATGTTTCGTTTGGGTCGATAGGTTTATAAGTAAAATACAGGAAATACGACATTTTAATAGTAAGGATGTTTTTTAACATTCTAATTTAAAATGGATTTTAAGATTATTGATGGGGGGGTTACTGCTGCAAAAGGCTTCATGGCCTTAGGGAAGAACTGCGGCATAAAAATACAGAAGAAAGATTTGGCAGTCATATATTCTGAAAAGCCTGCTGTGGCAGAAGCGCTTTATACAACCAACCAGATAAAAGGAGCCCCGCTTATCGTTACACAGAAGCATCTGAAAAACCACATGGCGCAGGCTATAGTGGTCAACAGCGGCATAGCCAATGTATGCACTGGCCAGAAGGGCATCTCGGATGCTGAAGAAACTGCAAGGCTGGCAGCCGTTGAATTAGGTGTGAAGAAGGAGGATGTGCTTGTGGCTTCTACAGGACTGATTGGCGCATATCTGCCAATGGAAGAAATCAGGAACGGCCTCAAGGGCTGCAAAAAAGAACTGAAAAAGGATTCAAATGATGCTGCTGAAGCAATACTGACAACCGATGCCGGGAAAAAGACGATAGCTGTTAAAGTTGGAAACTGTACTATTGGAGCTATTGCAAAGGGCGCAGGGATGATACATCCAAACATGGCCACAATGCTGGCCTTCATTGCAACAGATGCGGAATTCAACAGCGAACAGCTGCGCAAAATGCTGCAAAATGCTGTCGGCGTTTCTTTCAATGCATTAAGCGTTGACCATGACATGAGCACAAGCGACATGGTTGTTTTGATGGCAAACGGCATGGCAGGAAAAGCAGATGCCTCTCTCTTTCAGGAAGCATTGACTTATGTCTGCGTTGAACTGGCGAAGATGATGGCCAAGGACGGAGAAGGCGCAACAAAATTAATGACAGTTCATATCAAGAATGCATCTTCTGAAGAGGATGCAAAAAAGATTGCCCAGAGCATTATAGGCTCAAACCTTGTAAAAACGGCATTATTCGGGCAGGATCCGAACTGGGGAAGAATAGCGGCAGCTGTCGGCTATAGCAGAGCCAGTATCGACCCGTCCAGGCTCAGCATATGGTTGGGGGAAGAGAGGGTAGTGGAAGCAGGAAAAGGGAAAGAATTTAATACTGCAAACATCAAAAAGATAATGGCAGCGGATGAAATAAGGATCACAGTGGATATCGGGGTGGGCAGAGCAGAAACAACAGCGTATGGCTGCGACTTAACCCATGATTATGTTTCGTTGAATACTGCATATCATACATGAAGATGAACCGCGGAATAAACATAAAAAGGAAAGTAAGCGTGCTGATTGAAGCATTGCCTTACATCAGGAAATATCATGGCAAAATTGTCGTTGTAAAATACGGCGGGAAAGCCATGGAAAAAAGCAAAATCCGAAGGTCTATCATGACTGACATTGCCTTGCTGAAGCATGTCGGGATTAATCCTGTTGTTGTGCATGGCGGAGGGCCTGACATAAACGAAGCCATGGACAAGGCTGGAATTGTCCCAAAATTCATCAATGGGTTGAGGGTGACTGATAAGGCAACCATGGGCATTGTCGAGGATGTTTTCTGGAAGATAAACAAGGAAATATGTGGCTTTGTGAAAAAGGCGGGCGGCATGCCAATAGGCATTTCTGGAAGGGACCACAGGCTGATTGAGGTTGTGCAGAAGAACAAGCGCCTGGGCTATGTGGGTGAAATCAAGCGCATTAATTCTGAGATTGTTCTGAGCCTGATCAGGCAGAACTATATCCCTATAATATCCCCTATCGGCATATGCCCTGATAATGAGATATACAACATAAATGCTGATACAGCTGCTTCCTATCTCGCTGTTGCGCTGGGCGCAGAGAAACTGACAGTCCTTACTGATGTTGACGGCGTTTATTACAAAAGAAAATTAATATCCAACCTAAGCATCCGCGATGCAAGGAGGAAAATAAGGCGCGGAGTGATACGCACAGGCATGATCCCGAAGGTCGAGGCATGCATACATGCAGTGCGCAACGGATGCCGGAAGGCGCATCTTATTAACGGCACATTCAGGCATGGCTTGCTGCTGGAAATATTTACAGATACAGGCGTCGGCACAGAGATAGTGAGAAGCTACACTAAAAGCTGAGTTCTTATTAATATGGAATCCAAGGATATTATGAAAAAGGAAAAAAAATATGTCATGCAGACATATTCGCGCCTCCCATTGGTCATAAGCCATGGCGCTGGAAGCTATATATTTGACAAGGACGGCAAAAAATATCTGGACCTTGTAGGGGCCATTGCGACTAATTCTGTAGGCTACGGGAACAAATTTGTTTCAAAAGCTGTCGGAGAGCAGTCAAAAAAACTTATTAACGCAACAAACCTTTATTACACAGAAGCGCAGGTTTTATTGGCTGAAAAGCTTCATAATACCTCTGGCCTTGACAGGGCGTTCTTTTCAAATTCAGGCACTGAGGCTGTTGAGGCTGCTCTCAAATTGGCCAGGAAATATACAAAGAAAAAAGGCATTATTTCTACTGCACATGGCTTTCACGGCCGTACTTTTGGTGCATTATCCGCGACTGGCAAGGAGAGCATAAAGAAGCCGTTTGAGCCGCTGGTGCCGCATTTCAGGCAGATTCCTTATAATAATCCTGAAGCCCTGAAGCATGCCATAACCGATAATACAGCAGCATTCATAGTAGAGCCTATCCAGGGCGAAGCAGGCGTTATAATCCCTCAAGATGATTATTTAATTCATATTAGGGAAATCTGCGAGCAGAAGGATGTGCTTCTTATTGTGGATGAGATACAAACAAGTTTGCGCACTGGCTCCTGGTTTGCATTTCAGCACCAGAAGATAATGCCTGATATAATTACGATAGCTAAAGGCATTGCAAACGGTGTTCCGCTTGGAGCTACAATGGCGCGTGAGGAAGTTGCCAATGCTTTTGAAAAAGGCGACCATGGCAGCACCTTCGGCGGAAATTCACTTAGCTGTGCAGCTGCTTTGGCAACAATTGATTTTATAGAGAAGAATGATTTAATTACGCAGGCTAAGAAAAAAGGAGAGCATTTTCTGAAACAAATTCGCTCAATCGACAGCAGTCTGGATAAAGAGGCACGAGGGAAAGGGCTCATGGCTGCTTTGGAATTGAAGGAAAATAATGCTCTTGAAATAACTAAAAAAGCCCTTTCTTATGGGCTGATTGTGAACAAGGTATCTGACAACACACTGCGCTTTCTCCCTCCCTTAACCATTACAGAGAAGGAGATTGATGAGGGCATAGGTATTCTTGAGAAGGTATTGCAATGAGAAAAACAGTCGGAATCATAGGGGCTTCCGGGTATACAGGGTTTGAGCTAATTAAAATACTTTCCAAACACAAAGGCGTTACTCTTAAGGTTTTGAACAGCCGCTCTTTTTCCGGGCAAAGCGTTTCTTCACTATATCCTGAATTTGAAGATGCTTCATTGAAATTCACAGACTTATCACTGGAGGAAATCAATGAAATACATCTGGATGCGCTTTTTACAGCCACTCCGAACGGAACAGCAATGGGAATTGTGCCTAAAATCAATGCTAAAGTAATTGACCTAAGCGCTGATTACCGCTTCAAAGATAGAAAAGAATATGAGAAGGTTTACGGGATAAAACATACAGATGATACAAAGGCTGTTTATGGATTGCCTGAATTGTTCCGTGAGCAGATAAAAAGCTCAAGGTTAATTGCCAATCCAGGATGCTATGTTACAGCATGCATACTTTCTTCCCTGCCTATTTATGAGCATGCCAAATACATTGTTTTTGACTGCAAATCAGGCTATTCAGGCGCTGGAAAAGAGTCAGAATATGCAAAGAACCCTTCTATATTGGATGACAATATCATAGCTTACAAACTGACCAAACACCGCCATAAGTACGAAATTGCGCAATTTGTTAAGGCTCCATTGTCTTTTACGCCCCATGTTCTGCCTGCTTATCGCGGGCTGATGTGCACAGCGCATGTACTCCTGAAAAATAAGATGGCTGCAGAAGAAATTAGGGAAATCTACGCAAAATACTACGCTAATGAGAAATTTGTGAAGGTCGTTGAGCACGTGCCTGATATCAGGGAAGTCCAAACTACCAATAACTGCCTTATCGGCGGCTTTGAGGTGGACGAGAACAACCAGCTTGTTGTGGTTGCAGTTGAAGACAATTTACTGAAGGGAGCTTCAGGCCAGGCAGTCCAGAACATGAATCTGATGCTTGGGTTTGATGAAGTGGAAGGGCTGAAAAATTGACCTATTTGTATATTGTATATCACTTATTAGTAGTTACAAGATAGAAAGGTTTAAATATGCCATTTGATTTCTATGTATAATTATACATACAAAATGGACGAAATCACATTAACAAAGAAGATTGCAAAGCACGGCAACCAGCACATAATAGTCATACCTCAATTTCTGAAAGATAGGCTAAAGCATAACGATATTGTCGAACTAAAGATAAGGGTGCTGAAATAATGGCAGATGGAAATATCCTTGAAGAAGTACAATTACGTATCCTAAGGCAGTTTGAACTTTATTATAATAACCTGTCAAATACAAGGTTTGATAATCTAGAACACGTAATTAGCCATGCCCAAATAACAAGAAAAAATACTAAAGTAAACATCGATACTACTTTACCAGGTTTTGAAATCTTTTTGGATATTTCTGCAAGATATTCGCCAGATGATACCTACGCAAGAGATTTTCTTACAGTTAGAACATCTCATTTTGTACCTCTTGAATTGTTATGTGAGGTATTAAATGATAGGGTTGAAATTAGCAGTTCAGAGTTATTATCAGCTCATAATATATTTGATTATGGGTGGATGTATGATAAGCTTTTATCACAGATTCATCCAGTGGGCACTCATTCAAGAATAGTTGGTTGGAGAAGCAGCGAAGAGAGGACAAATTGCTATAATGTTGATGAGCATAGGGGGATCCCACACCCAGATTCAGGTAAAAAAAGAGTTTCAATCTTAGAAGGGTGGCATCCTATATTCCATAAGTGGGCTACCTTTTCTCTTGATGGAATAGAAAGGGTAAAGAATGTACACTTATTAGATTGGGATGATAAAAGCATCAATGATTTTAATGCTCTAAGATTCTTCTTTGGTTCATATAATCCAGGAGGAAATCATATTTATGCTGGTTCTGGTAAGGGATCAAAAAACGGTGTTCCTTTTAAGGAAGAACTAGATGGCTATCGTGATATAATCCCTCATTCTCGCTATAATGAGGGGCATTTCCTATCCATTGAAGCCAGAAACAGCTTATTTGGTAGTGAACCTCATCCGGAAGCAGGAGGATTCAAAGCCTATAATAATCTAAGAATGCCATTGCCTCCTTATCGGTATCTGTTGTTTTATGGTGACCAGCAAGAAGGTTTACAGAGAATAGTAATGGAAATTGCCAATCTTTCAAGTAATTTATTAGCATATTTAACAGTAGCCTCGATGGACGAATTAAATGAAGAAAGAGTTAGACACGAAATTTATAGATTCAAACAATTCGGCATTGATATCCCATTACCCGAGGAAGAGAAAAGAATTATTGAAAAAATTGCAGAAACGCCTCAAAGAGCTTTCGAAACTTTATCTCTACAGGAAAAAAAAGATAGTATTGAAGCCCCAGAACAACAACGCGTCCCTAATTTTGTGATAGTACCTCAAAAACCAGAAATCAAAGAGGGACCAGAAACTTTCGTATATTCTATTAAACCAAGTGGACCAATCCAATCTGCAACAACAGTTTCTGATTCTCGGAGCTCGATTAGGACACTATTAATCGCAGGAGGAGCTATTCTTCTTTCTTCGATAGCAGTATGGTATTTAAGTACTAACAGGCAAGAAATAAATACTGCCGACAGTCAAAGACCCTCTTTAGAAGATACCACTCAGTACCATACACCAATTATTGGCGGACCTTCAATCCCATCAATTCGTTTTCCACCTACAGAACCTAAAGACAGTCTTCTTGAAAAGAAGATTGAAAATGGCCAGCCATATTATGTGGTAAAATATGGGGAAACCCCAGCAAAACAGATAATTGATAATATAGCTTTAACACAAGGAGGAAATTACTTAACTGTTACTAAAGGAAAACTACCTACTGGAGAAGGAGTTTCTCAGCTATTGCTTCCTGCAACAGGAGGAAATTTCTTATTTTGGGAAGGATTTACAGGAAATGGCGAAAGGGGAGATTCAGGCATTTATTATGTCGGTTTGTCCCAAGTTAGCGGAGAACGACCAAGAAAGTCAGGAAATCCAGGAGACGGATTATACCTTGAGACTACCCTCTCTAATTTCTTAATGCATGTGCGATGGTACAAAAAGCCAGAAAACCATGAGGAAGAAGAAATAGTGTATGGGAATCTTGCAAAAGTCCTTCAAACAACCTTTCCGGAGCAGGGCTATACTGCCGACAATCTTAGGATTGAAGGCTCAAATCTGGACATCTACGTTAATCAACGGAAGCCAGGCATGCGAAATGTTGACAGGAACAATAGGATACTTGTCTACAGAAATAATGTAATTTTCCTGCCATTAGAAGACTTAAGAAGCTCAACAATATCAACAGAAATATTAAGATAGCAACTGCCAACTAAATACCAAAACATTTATATATACATGGTATCTATATGGTATATAGGTGATGTATATGGTTCAGGCAATGATAAACATATCTAAAGAGGCAAACCAGATACTGAATATTGTGAAAGCTATGCATAATCTTACTGATAAGTCCAAAGCCATAGAAAAAGTGGTTCTTAAATATGGATCAGAAATGTTAGAGCCAGAACTTAGGCCGGAATTTGTTGAAAAAATGAAAGAGAGGCAAAAAGAGACTACTGTAAAGGTTGGCAATTTCAAAAAACACTTTTGATACAATCATTCCAGCATTCTTCACAAACTTGACTTTAATCTAAGAAAGAATATATTTATAAGTTAAAACTTTTTAATTAAACATATAATGAACACAACAAAAATAATAGAGTCAATTGACCTAACAAGGTTCAAAGAAATAATCTCAAGATACGAATCAAAAATCAATGTAGGCCCTCATGCTTTAGATCATTTAAGCGATGCGCAAAGAAAACTATTTAAAGAAGAAGATTTAATAAGGATCCTAACAAGAGAAAATCCCAGAGGCATCGGATTACAGCGAAATGGGAGATATGCTGCCTTTTTTCGCAGGAAAGAAGGTTTTTTAAGAATAATATTTGAGGTCAAGAAAGACAGATTGGAGATAATAACGTTTATAAATACTGACTATATGCCTAATTTAAACAGGCTAGAAGACAAAAAATGAAAGGCAGGCATCTTGAAGCAAAAGGGAAAGGAGAATATACTTACGATTATGTGCATGATTTACTTCTATTTAAGGTTAAAAATAGGGATTATTTGAAATCGTTAGATTTTGATAATCTTATTGTTGATATAGACGAAGAAGGATTTATTACAGGATTACGTATTTTTGATGCTTCCAAGATATTCAATATACCCAAACTTGCATTAAAAAATATTAAGTCGTGGAGATTTGATGCAAGAGTTGAAGACAAAAAGGTTACAATACGGTTAGAATTCATACCTATATTAAGGAATAAGCCATTAATAAAACAAGGGCAAAATCTAGTTAGGGAAGCTATTGGTTCGGAAGTTAATGATTCTAAGGTCGTCTGTACTGTTGCATAACTTTTGTTAATTTTAATTCCAATAAATCTCATTTCTCATAAAACCTGTAGCAAGAAAAAATCGCTTCGTATTTAATATGTCAGAAATATACCACTGGTTTGTAACCAGTGGACAAAGTCCAGTATCCTGTTTTGGAAGGTGGTATATTTCTGAGTGTTTAAAATCCTTTTGGGATTTTTAACAAACCAAAAATTCACTATGTGAAT
>Ga0209541_10011617_pt1 | contig 13756 bp, 14 predicted proteins | sample RifCSPlowO2_01_FD_184027 | JGI IMG/M metagenome (GOLD analysis project Ga0209541, IMG submission 184027) | Groundwater microbial communities from Rifle, Colorado - Rifle CSP2_plank lowO2_0.1 (SPAdes) (version 2) | ecosystem: Environmental > Aquatic > Deep subsurface > Groundwater | place...
GCGCTGCATCACGAACTAAATCAGTGCTCCACATGCGCTTCAAGCCCGCCCAGCATTCCTCGTGAGCATCATTTGAAACCACATGACGCTGATAACCAGCAAATATTTCTTCAGCACCTAACCCGCCAATAAAATAATGTATCTTTTGAGATTTAACCGCTTCCACCGCCGCAATCACGACAGCGCTGATACCGACATGAACAGAATCATGCAATGCAGACGGAAGTATCTTGACAGCCCTTTGTGCAAGGTCCTCGCAGTCTGCTAAAGATAATTCGCGTACAACCCATTGAACGCAAAGCATGTCTGCCATGACTTTCGCATGTTTGAGATCCGGCGAATCTTTTAATCCAACACTCACAAGAACAAGATCTCCGCCAAATTTCTTCGCAAGTAATGCAAGAAGTGAACTGTCGATACCTCCAGATAAAAAAACAGCAAATCGTTGTGACGGGATGCGTGACTGAACTGCTCGTGTCAATGCATCCGACAGCTCGTTAATGCACTGCTTCTTCGTCCTGAAGAAAGGTTTGTTCGTGTGAAGTTTGTCGATAGTGCTTTCCCACGTGCTCCGCGATACAAGTTTTCCGTGCCGCATCCATAATTCCATAAGCTCATGAAAACACAAAGCTTTAAAAACATTGTACATATCTATGAGAGCATGACAGACAAAGCAGAACAAGTAGGTTTTCACAAGGGCGCACTTGCTACGCTTGCAAAAGAGCGAGAAGAAATGCTGAAGATCCTCACAATCGTAGAACAGTTAATGCAGATGCATATCAAAGAGCTGAAAGGGTTAGACGTCGATTTGGAAAAGCTCGCAAAGCAGGCAAAGGGTAAGCCAAAAGGCAAGCCGATTGAAGATTTGTTGAAATAAGTGCAGAATGACTTCTTACACATTTAAAGTGTCAGGCCATGCAAACATAACCGCAGTCCATAAAACAACACTCGAGTTCACCAAAGACGATCATCTTTCTCCAACAGGCGACTGCATTATCGGAATAAACGCTGATTTCAATCTCAGTGAGTTAAAAAAATTCAAAGGTAAAATACAAATCACAATGAAGATTAACGATCTCCAAGAAACAATAACTGCAAGCATAAACCCAAAATTCGCAGATGAAAAAGAGCTGGTGATCAGAACAACAAGCTTCTTATCATCACGGACATTCGCAATTCACGCAGATAAACCAGCGCAAGAAATCAGCAGAAAAATAATAAAAAAACTAACCCATCCCTATGCCCTTGCTGAAATCACTATTAATTCTACGCAATGAAATAGCGTACAAGTGAAATCACGAACAATACGAGGAACACCACGAACAGCACTTTAGCGATCGTTGCTGCAACTCCAGCAATTCCTCCAAAACCTAACAATGCCGCTATAATCGCAATGACCAAAAACATTACTGCCCAACCCAGCATCATCAACACCTCGCCATAGTTATGGAATAACATAAGAGTTCTCAGGATAATAAAATGATGATTATAATTTATGTAGCTTATGATAAGTTATAGAAAAGTTTATAATAACAAAAAAGGCATATTAAATTACTATGAAAGCAGAAGTGATTGAGAAATTATCCGCATTGATTACAGCGGCGTTCGGACTCGTCGCCGCGCTCGCGTGGAACAACGCGATAACAAAGATATTTGAAAAATTTTTTGGAACACAAAGCACGATTTATGCAATGCTCATCTATGCGTTAATCGTGACAATAATCGCCGTGATCGCAACGCTGATAATTGGGCGCGCATCAGATCGGGCAAAAAAAGTGGAGACAACAAAAATCATTGAAAAGCTAAGAGAGAAAAAAACCCAATAACTCACAGAATCAATTCTTTCGTGCGATGCACTTTCGGCAGATAATTCAGCAGCTTCCCATCTTTGATCTTTGCTGCACCAAAGAAATCTTTTTTATAGTGCAGCAATGCAAACCCCGTATTCTCATGATCGATAGAAACATCTTCGCCGCGGAAATATGCCCGGACCTGTTCTTCGTTGATGTCAAACATATTCTTGTGTGCAAACGGCCCAATCAATTGGCTTCCCTCCAGACTTAATCGGAATTCTTTATATTTGTTGATTTCGCCAAGATATAATCCCATTGAATTGATATGAAGCTGTTCAAAATCAATAAGTGAAACATCTTTGCCAATGATAAAGATATTATGTTTGGCATCCTCTAAAAAAGCATAATCAAGTTCACCAGAAAAATCATAAAGTTCTTCAAGTTTTTTCACAATTTCCTTGACATCTCGCGTATTCAGCACTTTAAGATTTTTCATAGAGCCTCGTGTTGATGAATGGAACAATCGCCATCATGACTGCATAGCTGTTGATTTCCGAACGGGTAACTTTATTCTGAGTGAGCAGTGCAATAACACCCGTTTTCTTCTTGCTTTCATGTGCCGCCATAAGTGAATCTATATAGTGCCCAACTTCAGTTTTTTTCAGAATAATATCATCCACGATCGAGATCGGCAGCTCAAACCACGGCCCTGTCCCAAAATGAAACGTTTTACCATCATACACCGCAACAAGAGCGCCATTAAACGCAACGTCATCAATCAAATGAAAGCCTGCTTCAATACCAACCGAATAAGTACAGTCTTTAAACGCGGCACGCGCCCGGTTTTGAGCGCCTTTCATCATTGCATCAAAACCAACAGGTTGATCAGCAACGCCGCTCGACACATCAGCACTAAAAACATCAACTAAATCAAAAAAACGTGAAAATCCAAGTTTCGCCGCCTCGATCTTGGACGGACTCGTACTGCCAACACAAACGCGCATCATATGCCCCACACCGGATTTTCTTTTCGTTTGATATCCGCAATTTCTTTTAAGAGGTCCACATCATCTTTGTTGAGATAATGTTTCAATTCTTTCATTTTTCTGAAATCTTCTTCAGGTACATCTATATAAACAATATCGCCTTCCTTCACTTGGCGCCCAATAGTAACATCCGACATCGATACCGCAGGCTGCGCGCCTTTTTCAGCATAAGGCACACTTTCCTTTTCTTCCTGAATCGCTCCCAGGACACCAAGCTTTTTGCCAGCAGCAGTCATAATCGGTTCGCTTGATTTGATGCGCCCTGCCAAAACTTCAACACCAACAACGGCAGGATTGTTCTGACGAAAAACATAACCCGATAATATCCTAAACTTACCGCCGCGAACCAGCAGGTCAAGCTGTGCAGCCTCCATCGCTTTCTTTTTCTCTTCTTTCCATTGTTCGTATTGTTCAATGATATGATAGATGACATCATGGATGATAACTTTCGTTTTCTTTTCAGCGATGAGAGCAGCCGCATCGGACAGCAGCTCAACATTGAATCCCAAAAGAACACCATAAAAAGGATTTTTCTGCGCTGCAACATCAACTTCAGCAACATCTTTTTTATTGATTTTGCCGACGGAAGCTGTTTTTATCGGAATGCCTTTCTCGCGAAGCAGTACTATAAGTGCTTCAAGGCTGCCCAGTGCGTCTGCTTTGATGATAACACCCTCATCGTCCGTCTGGATAAGAACTTCCTGAACTTCTTTTTGGATTTCAGCAGATACCGCAGCAGTATCGCTCGCAGAACACGAACGCATCGGCATTCCAGACACTGCTTCATCAAGGCCAGGCGCAGCTATTTTAACACCGGTCGCTGCGGACACTTCACGAGCACTCGTGAACTTCGCTTTTTTCACGCGCATTTCTGTTAATGGTTCAGGCACAAGCAGAGCTCGAATTTTAGTGACAATAGATTTTTCAATGCCGCCAATCACAAGCGAATCATTGACTTTGAGCACACCATCATAAACAATTGCATCAACAGTTGTGCCAAACCCTTTTTCTTCTTTGACTTCAAGAATTGTTCCTTTTGCATATCCTTGAACAATCTGCAACTGCTGTTCCAGGAAGCGCTGTGCTAAGCCTGTGAGCACCATCAACAATTCTGGAATACCTTCGCCGGTAAATGCAGAAACGGGAACAATAGCAAGCTGTTTTTTGTAGTCAGAAACACGATCAAATCGTTCTGCCTGAAATCCAAGCTCATACAATTTTCCAACTGCTTCATACAGTTTTGTATCAAACAGCTGCCGGATGCGTTCATGCTGCTGCTCGATGTTTTTCAGCAGCGGAACTGTCATATCAGTCTGCCATCCATTAATAAGATCTATTTTGTTCGCTGCAATGATAAAAGGCGTTTTATCATTCTTGAGAATTTCTATGCTCTCCAGCGTCTGCGGCATGAACCCTTCATTAACATCAACAACAAGCACTGCAATATCTGCTAATGCGCCGCCGCGCTTGCGCAGATTGATAAAAGCTGCATGTCCGGGCGTGTCGATGAAGAGCAATCCCGGAATAGTAAGAGTTAACTTCAGCTTCTCCAGCAGATGTCCGCAGATTTTCTTAAGTGAGCTCGCCGGAATGATGCTTGCGCCGATCGCTTGAGTAATTTTGCCAGCTTCCGTTGCCGTGACAGCGCTGCCTCTAATCTTGTCAAGGAGGCTCGTTTTCCCATGGTCAACGTGCCCTACAATGGTAATGACAGGCTGGCGGATCATAAGTGAATGAGCTAAAGGTAGCTTTAAAAACTTTTGTGCATTTTCCGAATGAATGATGATCACCGAATCCTCAGCCACAATCCAATCATTCGAAGGAAAAATCTCAAAGCAGCTGCCCGTATTCTATAATCCCGTCATGAAAACAAACCGCGACGTGAGCATCATTCTTCTCAACGCGCTGAACAAAAAAGAAATGCAGATCGCAGATCCGCTTGCAGGGTCAGGCATCCGTTCCATACGCTTCGTCAAAGAGCTGAATAAGAACATCATAAAATCTATCGCAATCAACGACTACAGTAAAGAATCAGTGAAAAACATAAAAGAAAATTTTAAATTAAATAAAATAAATCAAAAGACAAACAGCATCCAATTCCATAACGACGATGCAAATTTATTTTTACTTAACAGCAAAGGATTTGATTATATCGATATTGATCCATTCGGAACACCAAACCAATTTCTCGACGCTGCAGTGAAACGCATTTCTCGCGACGGAATTCTTGCGGTGACTGCTACAGATACTGCTCCATTAGCAGGAACATATCCAACCACATGCAAAAGAAAGTACTGGGCAATACCATTAAGAAATGAAGTCAAGCACGAAGTTGGCATACGGATCCTGATCCGAAAAGTCCAACTTATCGGCGCACAATTCGACAAAGCGCTTATACCATTATGTTCATATTCTAAAGACCATTATTATCGATTGTTCTTTCAGGCAAGAAAAGGCAAGGAAGAATGCGACAAGATATTAAAACAGCATCATCGGGTAAAGTACTGCAATAACTGTCTTTCCTTATCTATCCAGGAAAGCTGCAAGCACAAGAAGATAAGCGCCGGTCCGTTATGGACTGGTCAGTTAAACGATTTCAAACTTCTGGAAGAAATGCAGAAAAACACTGATGATGTCGACACACAAAAACTTCTGCATCTGCTCGCTGAAGAATCACAATATAATATTCTCGGGTTCATCGATCTGCATGAAATCTCAAAAAACACAAAAAAAGCGCCATTAAAAACGCAAGATTCGATAAAACTCCTGCAGCAAAAAGGATTTACTGCAACACGAACGCATTTCTCACCGCATGCAATAAAAACAAATGCAGGAATAAAAGATTTAAGATAAAATAGAGTCTAAGCTTCTTACCCAATAGTTCGTCGTACATCCGTAACTTCAGCAGAATTAACGCCATGTAATGTCATTAATTGCTTCTCCAGTTCTTCAGTACTTCCTTTGGATTCATCCATGACAAATACAAGTTCAAGTGCGTTCAATCCGAATGCAACCGGCTTTTGCTCAGCACGGAACGATTCTTTTTCAGTAAAAGCAAGAACAAGTTTATGCGCGTCGTGCTCTAACATTTTCAAGTCAATATCCACAGAAGTCGGCATGATTCTTAATGTAATAACAACGCTTGCTGCCATTCTAAATACCTAATTAGGTCCCTCAAAGCCGCATTGATTACAGGTGTACAACGTTGCTAACTCCCTGCATCGACCGCACCGGACAATTTCAGTCTTTGCACACTGAGGGCACTTGAATGATGTGCTTCGAGGAATAGACGTAATTTGTCGTTTGCAGCTTGAACAGATTTTGCCTGCTGTTTTTGTCATAACCTCGCAAAGAAATGTGCCTATTTATAAACGTTTAGTTTTCAGCGTGCAGCATATTAAGCTTTCCCGGACCTCAAACTTCACATTCAAAAACGTTTCAATAATTGCCATATTTGTCCGCGCATGCTCCGTTATTTCAGAGGTTTTCAACGCCCCCCCAGCAAGCGCAGCAAACGGCAGTAATTGATCAGCCAGATGTGAGTCAACCACAGCGCCAGAATCGATTTCTTTCCTTAATTTTTCCGCCGCATTGGTCCCCACCATATCTGCACTAACATTTTTTTCTCCTAAAGCATCCGCTCCCAAAACCGTGTGAAACTCATCGTTTGTATCATTGAAACGCGCCCATAACGTGATGCCACTGCCCGTTGAAAGTGTTGAGGAATAGATAGTATCAATCTTTACGGGCACACTATATTTTTTGAGAATGATTCGAGCTGCCTGTGCTTGACGTTCAGCAACTTCTCGTTTTTCCAAATCAGCAGATGCGTGAGATATGCCATGCAATGAGACAAGCTGCTTTTGTTCTTCAAGACGATAAGGAGCCGAAAGATATTCGCGTGGCCTAACACGAATCATAACCTTTCCGCCACCTGCAGGATAATGTCCTCGTCGTTCAATTGCACACGACACATCCGCAAATCGCTGAATATGAGGAAGCAGAACATGTTCAAAATATTCAACTGGTGCCTGCCATAAGCCACATGTTCCTCCGATAATCGTCAGCTTCACCGGCTTCGGCGCAAACAGCAACGGCGGCAGCAGCGCCTGTAACAGCAGTGAGATACTTCCCGCCGTGCCAATATCAAAAGAATAGTTCCCAGGCAAAACAACACCAGGCACATACTCAAGTTCCGTGCTCCCAACACCAACTATCGAAGTTTTTGCTCCACAGATCTCTTTCAGTGCATTGATCGCCGTCAAATGCTGCGCTTTCAATCCAGGCTGCGGACGATTTTTACGGATGTCAGTAATTCTAAAAGGTTTTTGAGTCAGGGTCGAAAGCGCGAGAGCAGTACGCGTTATCTGTCCGCCGCCCTCACCTTGTGAGCCATCAATCGTAATCATGAACAGCAAAAACAATGTCCATCATAAAAAGCTTTTTAAAGAAACTCAGATGCGTTGAGCGTAATGGGGATGTAGTATAACCTGGTAGTATAACCGGCTCCAGACATGGAGCGATGAGGCGCAAGCTGATGACTAATCATGGTTGATACCGGTTGATTTGAGCAGGATTCTGTTCAGAGCCGAAATCGGGGTTCGAATCCCTGCGTCCCCATTATTCTAATTTACTCTATGTCTCATATATAAAATTCAAGTTATCTAAGCCAAAGGAAGAAAAAAGCGCAGAAGTCTAATGCAAACTAATGTCGAATGCAGCGGGGATGAATTCAGGACATGAAGAATGTGCTGAACTGCACACTCATGATGAGAGTATAGACGACAGAATAAACGAAGAATACAGACAACGCGCGCAGGAAATTTTAAATGGGATGCTAACCCGCGACCTCAGCATATTTGATAAGATTGCACGCGGAACGCTTGACTTTGCCATTGATGAACGGGGAAAATCTTATTCTCTAGAACAGCTGATACGTGATTCAAGAATCACAGATCACGACGGAGAGCAAAGCCATGATGTACGGGCAGACATCAAAACATTCAGGCTCTATTTTGAGAGAGAGTTGAAAAAAGCTGATGCACGCAAACTGATGACTGCTCTTGCATATGCAGGACAAACAATGTACAAGCATCTCATGAACGAGTTTGCAGATGAAGTGACCGGAAGATGGAATGGTGGAGACACTGCTTTCGATTATCTCAATGAGGAAGCAGAGAATTATGACGCAGGAAACGGTTTGATTAAGGATTACAGAAAAAAACTGAGCAGGATTGACATGGAATCACGCCAAGGTCAGGAAGAAGCACATATTCTTTACAGCACAATGAAAAATAGTGCACACGAAAATTGGGTTAAATATCAAACGGAGCTGGTAGCCAGTATAATGCGTGAGCGTCGCATACAAAAAACAAAAAGAGCAGAAGCTCTTCAAGGACAGGACCCAGAAACCGTAAGCTTTTCTCTATGCGGACAGGCTGACTACAAGACATTAACATTAATGCCACGTGGAGCAAGTACATCACACAATAGAATATGGACGGCAGGATTTGTCGCCGTTCTTGGAATAGGAGCGTTAATGGCAGAGTATACAGTTGGCATAAAAAACATGATATATAGCGCAAATCAGGCCGCACTCGATGCAGGGATAGTGATAAATCCTCGTGTTCAGGCAGACGAAGCAGGCAAGTATAAACAGAATCAAAAGCCGGCAACACAAAGAGCAGAGTCTGATCCGGAGTATAGGCGCCACGAAAAGAATCGTATCGAAATAGCTCACAAAGCGATAGAAAATCTTGAAGAGCAATACAACAGATTGCTTCTGGAAATACAGAGGATAGATCAACAAAGCAGATCGCAATTCAGTCCGGCAGATATATACAATCCGCTGAAGCGATACGACGACTCTGTGGAATGCTGGATTATTCCTGAAAAAGTGACGTCTGAGTACGCTAGGGGAGCATTTAACCAAAATACACGAGAGGGCAGAATAAAATCAGCTGTTATCGAAAATATTCTCGAACAGGCGCATGAGCTTTCACGCGGAAGAGATACAACAGACCATAGAGAACAGGAGATAGTGAAACGAGGCATCGAAGAAGCAATCAGCGGCAAAGAAATATACTTATCAAAACCCGAGATAGACAAAATCGTGCGCCCCGCGATAGTCCGGATCATCAGAGACAACTATCACAAATACAAAGAAAGATGAATTCCAGGGCATAACAAAAAAAAGTGACCGTCGCTGCAATCAAAGATGAGATTCCGTCAGCCAGCTGAATTGTTACGTACAATTCTTGCTAAAGGTTATATACAAGCGGCTTTCTGAATATAATTATGTCACAGAACGGGAACGAAACAAAAAATAAAGGGCGCCGCCAAAGGTTTCCGCCCGATAGGCAAATTCTTGAAGAATTAGTATCTGAACAAAATCAAGCGACAAAACCCGTGATGATTTCTGTAACTCCATCGATAGCTGAAGCACAAAATACAGCAAGGCCAAATGATGAAAAATCAACGGTAATAATGACAGCGCCCGATCCTACAATGTTCGATTCGCAGGCGATGCCAAAACCTGATGTCGGACAAGAAACACAGCCGATACAGATGGAAAGCAGGACTTCAAGAGCATCACAAACTGCAACAGAAATGCCAAGAGCGGATTTAGCCGGTCTCGTCGAAGAACAAACAGGAAAACACACAGGAAGATACACAATCATCAGGAAAGTACGACCCGCAGAACAGGAGATAGTGGAAGAGCTTAAAAACGGCCAGCCAATGGAGCTCACACCAAAATTAGTTCGTCCAGCAATGACATATATGGTCATGGGAAGCTGGAAATTTTTCCCATATCATAAAGTAGTTTTTCAGGGAGACAGCAGAAATCTGGAAAATTTAATGCAAAACCCGGCACGATGCAGAAATTTCTTGAACACCGCAGATGGGTTTGATATGACATATGCAGAGAAGATATATGGTAATTTTAATCCAACTAAGAAAGTGCTTAAGGAAGTTGCAGAATATTTTGGAGATGAAGTAATAAAAGCTATAAAAGTAGGAGAAAGGGGAAACTACAGCCGTGCAAAAGGAATTCTCGCGTTTGTTGGTCATCAGATGCTGTCAAAAAGTTTGGAGCGAGGATTGGATGATGTTCTTAGTAATGAATGGAAAGGAAAAGCAAAAGACGTAAATTTTAGGGTTATTGATGATGATGAAAAAATAGAGGACAAAGTTCACTTTCTCGATATTGCTGACGACGAAGAAAGATTACGGAGAACTAAAGAGGTGTACGAGCCGATAGTTCGTAAATTTAGAAAGAAATTGGAAAAACTTGAACTGAATGAAAGAGATGGAAGATTTGACGCACGAGAATTATACAAAGAGCAATGTACAATAATTGATTCGATGGACAAAGATACAGATGATTACAAAATATACAACGTTCTGGCAATGAAACGCCACTGGACATCAATAATTATCAATCAACGGCTGGAGCAAATGCAGAGAGATGGTGCAAAAAAAACACCCGATCCGGCAGACAGCGGAGCAGATACAGTACGCTACCAAAGAATCGAAGCAACACGAAAAGACTTTCAGGCACACAATGCATCAACGCCAAAAGGATCACGATTCTCTTTCGCAAAAATATTTTCGTACGCCGCACTGGTGATAGGTCTAGGAACTGCAGCAGCCGTAGAAATAAAAAATCAAGGGGCATACAATACATACCAGCGAGTCTATGAGAGTATACAACCCCAAACAAGTTCATCTGCTTCTCAGCTCGTCAAAGAATCTGAATCACGAGAGCAGCAGCAAACCACCATCGATAAATCTCAAAAAGAAGTTTACAGCCAGCAAACCGAAACACAGCGCCAGGATGAATTCACCGCAGCGATGGATGACATATACAGACTGCGTTCAATGCTCGAGGCTGAGCTGAATAATACACGAACGCTCCGACCGCAGCTGCAGCGCGAAACCGATTCACTGCACGCACGCGTCGATGCGCTCGAACAGCAAAAGGCAGAACAGCAGGAAAAACCATCAATATATTTTAGTGATCAGCGCAATCCGGATACATCTCAGCCATTAACAATCTTGCAGGACAGGCAAATCATCGAAAGGATCCAAAACATTGAGAGAATGCTGAGTGGCATGCAAAAAGAAATCGAGGCACATCGCAACGAAGAATACCAAGAATCGGAAGAAACGCACGCACGATACCAAGAGCTGCAGAGAATCATCGAATTCATTGACAAAAAGCACGACGAGACAGCAGCTGCCCTCACAGATATTGTAGATATTGAAAAAAGAAAAGCTGAACTGATAAAAAACGAAACAAGCGGGCGCATCACCGAAATTGAACACCGATATGCACAGCAATCACAGAATACACAAAAGCTCGCAGACGAGTTACGCAAGGAATTCAGCAAGCTCTATGAAGCGTTGGACGCGAAATACGGAGAAAAAGAAGGATATCTGAAAAAACTCAGCGATGACGCGGCAGGACAGCTGGACGCCAAGACTGCGGGCATAAAAGATGAGATGAAAATACAAATTGATGATGGATTCGCAGCGCTGAAAGAAAAAATAGACAATATGCGAAGAGATGAGATATACAATCCCGAGATGTTCAGGGGCGACGGCAAATTGAGAAACCGTCTCCGAGTATATGCAGCACGATCCGTGATTGACATCGCGCACAATGCAGACAGATCTAGCGCTGAGCATGATATTGATATCGAAAAGCGCGTTGAAGAGCAATGCGGGATGATCGATTACTTGTTTTCAGAAAGCGAACTGATAGAATTGAAAGATGCAGCAAGAAACATCATCTATAACAACGAGTACAAAAAACAACACTGAAACGAACAAATATACATTGTGTACATTTCATTATAAAAAAACTATAAATTACAATGATAAATTTTTTAACCACAATGGGAATACAACAATTTGTAACTATTCAACAATAACAAATATACGGAAACATTTTTAAAGAGGATAGATTTCCAGCAAAAAAGCGAGGGGGGTTACTGTGAGAAAAACTATAGCGACAGGAATTGTAGCGGCAGGAGCACTAACACTTGAACTTTTATTAGGAACAGCATATGCACAGAATGCACCTTTACCGCCGCCGGCGCAGGAAAAACGAATCAATACGCTCGAAAATATATATCGCCTGTTAAAACGCAACCCAAACGCAGACGTTTCTGATTACAACGGATTAGATTTGACTGATCCTTCTAAATACCAATTGACTGAAGCAAAACAGATCGACTTCGCAGCAGCGTTCGCTGAAGCCGTCGACGAAAAAATAAAATTTGAAAATCCGAATTTGCCCATTGATGTGCACAACGCATATAGAGGAGCATTAGAAGTCGGATTAGGCAAGCTTAAAGAGAATGCATCCGCTGATGAAAAAGCACAGTACCAAGCGGATAAAACAAGATTGGAAGCACAAATGCTCAGTGAACTGGTGCGCGAAATAAAAGAAGAGCACGCAGAACGTGCAATCGCTGCACTAACGCACCCGCAAAATACAATTCCAAATCCAACACCGCCGCCAGCGCCGCGTCCAGCGCCCGAACCTGCTCCAGCCGGACCAGCATCATCTCCGACTCCGCCAGCTGCGCCACCAACGTCACCATCTGCACAGCCATACGTCTTGTCGGCAGCAGAAACAGGAAAGCTGAATGAAGCACGACGGGCACACACGGAAGCATATCTGAAAACACAAGACACATTCGACTTGCCGCGCCACGTAAGAAAAATAGTCGATTTCGCACACAATGACAAGCTCGGCATGCCAACGCATCCAAAAGCGCGTGCAGCGTTTGTTGATTCGCAGGGATACAGCGCAGGAAATGTTGAATACAATGGACGCAAATTTCATTTGAATCCTGACCAGCTCAACACGATGTCAGAATTCGAGACAAAAGTAAGAGAACTGGCATCAAACAGAAAATCTTCTGAATTAGGAGACAAATTAACAAAGCTCGTAGAGACATATACAACAAAACTTCTCGACGGAGGCCATTATGGGAACGACATCGCAGTAAAAAACGAACTCGTCGAACTCGCAGTCGCATCTCGGGCATACAGCACAATCAAGGACGCAAAAGCGCAAGAAAAAGCTGCAAGCGGCCGTTATGCACAGCTCACGCAGAAAATGTTGGCTGATGGCATCACAAAAACCGAGCTTGCAGAATTGACAACATCTGGAGCGCCTTTAGCAGGCATGGAAGGCCAATACAATGGAAATATGGCAAATTTGGCGCAGGATGCAGAAGCTCCGGCATTCAGTGTATTGTATGACACTCTAAAAGACACAGGATTATCGCTGCGGTCAAAGCTCGTGCGTGCACAGGCCGAATTAAACTTAATCAATGCATTGCCAGGGTACACTCCAACAGAAAAAGGAGACTTGGAAAAGAGAGCATTATACATGATAGGCGTGGGGACAGCACAATGAAAAAAGTGATAACGCTTGCAGCGCTGGTCGCAGCCCTATCGGGATGCGCAGTAAAAAGTTATTCTGACAGAGACACAGAATTGATGACTTATTCAGCACAAGAGAAAGGTGTGACAGAATTCAAGCTGCCCGATGCAATGCCGTCTGCTGTATCAGCACATACGCCATTCACAGCAACAGCAACGCAGACATTATTTCCTGAAGCTGTGAATCAAAAAAATTATCAAACAATTGAAACCGCATTGCCGCAGATGGAAGCTCTTCTTGCAGTTGAAGAGACACGCCTCCTATCTTTGCGCGATGTAACGACACAGTCAGCAGCAGCTCTTGCAGAAACCTATGCGAACAGGCCGCTCATGCTCGCAGTGCTTGATGAAGTCGCGACACGCACAACAGCATTGCATAATACACTATACATCAATCCAGAATTCGTTCCGAATATAGATGAAACATTATACAATTTGGAACGACGCACACAATCA
>Ga0209541_10011619_pt1 | contig 13754 bp, 13 predicted proteins | sample RifCSPlowO2_01_FD_184027 | JGI IMG/M metagenome (GOLD analysis project Ga0209541, IMG submission 184027) | Groundwater microbial communities from Rifle, Colorado - Rifle CSP2_plank lowO2_0.1 (SPAdes) (version 2) | ecosystem: Environmental > Aquatic > Deep subsurface > Groundwater | place...
ATGAGATCTTAAGAAGGGAAAAGTTTAGAAATGAACTACAATTATTAGATGTGGAGTTCTTTGATAATGTATTAAGTTATTTAAATGAAAAATCAGTTATCTTAGATTCCCAAAAAAATAGAGATAGCATTTTTTCTTCAGAATATAAAAAAACTGAAAGGACTATACAAAATACTAAGAAACTTCTCAAGGAATTATATGAGAAAAGGGAAGGTAAAATAGTAAATTTAGCTTTACTTTCTTCAAGAACTTCCCTGCTGGATGAAGACCTTTCAGCTATGTTACCAGAAGAAAGGGAACTATATGATGAGTTATTAATAACTTTAAATATTTTTAGGAAAGGCATAGTATTAAAGTTGTTATCTGATGAGAAACCTGATATAAATCAACAGAAAAGTATAAAAAGCGAGACTATAGAGAATAAGAAATCTTTAGTAAGGTTTTTACATGCTGTACCTAAATTTGTTGGTGTAGATATGAATGTTTATGGTCCATATGATAATCATGATATAGCAAACCTCCCGTCTAATATAGCCGAGGTTTTAATTAGTAAAGAAAGAGCAGAAGTGATAGCGGTAGGAAAATGAAGTCTAAGAAATCAATAAAAGCTTATTGTATTAAGTGCAGGAAACATACTCAGCATAAGGTAGCTATAGCAAAAATAGGCGGAAGAAATAAAACACACCCAATGTCTCATGGTTCTAGAAAAAGGATGAGATTAAGAGGACTAGACAGGGGTTATGGTAATCAGGGAAGGACATCTAAAGGAGCAGTGAGTTCTTGGAAGAGATCAGGAGCGAAAATAAGTAAAAAAGTTAATTTAAAACTTACATGTGAAGTATGCAAGAAAAGTCAGATAAGAAATATGGGGAGGGCTAAAAGAATTGAGTTAATACAATAAAATGGAAGTAAATTTAACAGAACCAAAAAGTAACTTTGTTTTGGTGAGATGCCAAAAATGCAAGAATGAACAAATAATATTCAACAAATTATCTTCAGTTGTTAAATGCTTAGTTTGCGATGATGTTCTAGCTGAGGCTACTGGGGGAAAAGGAAAAATAAATGCAAAAGTTTTAGAGGTATTATAATAATGTTCTATAAAAAACAAGGATACCCTAATAATGGGGAAATAGTTTTATGTACTGTTAATAAGATTTTACTTAACTCTATCTTTGTATCTTTGGACGAATATAAAAATAGAGAGGGGCTTATACATATATCGGAAGTCTCTCCAGGAAGAATAAGGAATATTAGGGAGTTTGTAGTAATTGGTAAAAAAATAGTTTGTAAAGTCCTAAGGGTCGACACTTATAAGGGCCAAATTGATTTATCTTTAAGAAGAGTTTCTATCAATCTCAAAAAAAATAAATTAAATTATATCCACCAAGAGGAGAGAGCAGAAAGGATATTAGAGATTGTAGGTAAGAAGTTAAATAAAAATTTAGAAACTATGTATAAAGAGGTTGGGGAAAAGATAATCTCTAATTATGGTTCATTAATGGACTGCTTTCAGGCTATTGTAGCAGACAAGTTAGATGTAAAAAAGGAATTAACTTTGGATGGCCAGCTAGCCGAAGTATTAATTGCTATCGTAAAAGAAAATATTAAACCTCCTGAAGTAATCTTAGTCTCTAAACTGGTTATAAGAGATTATTCTCCAGACGGAATAGAAAATATAAAGAAAATACTGGATTCGATAAAAGAAATAGGTAAAAAAAATAAATATGATCTTGAATTGGCCTATTTAGGAGCCCCAAATTACAGACTAAAGATCAGATCTCCAGATTTTAAACAGGCCGAAAAAATATTTAAAAAGATAGCAGAAGAGTATAATAATATACTTAAGACCTATCATAGTGAAGGAGAAATTATAAGCGCATGAAAACTAGAATCTTAAGATGTAGCAAGTGTTTTAATTATACCTTAAGGGGGGTTTGTTGCTATTTAAAGACTAATTCAACCAAGCCAGCTAAGTTTAGTTTGGTAGATCGTTATGGAAAGTGGAGAAGAGAATACAAAACTAAAAATTAGTTAATGTTTTTTGCTCTTTGATTTTATCTTTATCGTCCAAAATTAGTTCACCATAAACTCCATCATAACCAGGATTTATATTTAGTTTATTTTCTCTGTTTTTAATTATTAAATTAGCTAATTTTTCATGAACAGCTTTTTTTAAATCCTCTTCTTTTGTATTCATCAAAATATTATACTCGTTTTTGAAATTAGATATTAATGTATTATAGATCTCCCAGACTTTTTTTGACTGTAACTGTTTTATCCCATAAATGGAGGAAATTAATTCTGTTAAAGGCATTAGTTTCTTGAAATATGGAACATTAATTGGGGTTGCTCTGTCTGCTAATTCTTCTATCCTATATTCTACTCCGATTGTCATTTCACTTTTGCATTTTGGACAGATTTTATTTAGTTTTTTAGATTCTTTGAAATTAATGTGTACACTGCAATTTCTATGACCATCTTCGTGATATTTGCCATACCTTGAATCAGTTTCAATTGTTCCTGACAAACCCTCCCCAGTCCTTATAGCTTTTATGATGTCTTTATATTTTAGACTACAATCAAAAATAGTCGCTTCTCTCCCTATTCTCCAAGGCCAAAATGAATGCATGTCAGAAAATGAGACCAGCTGTAATTTATCCAGAGAGCTAATTCTCCTGTTCATAGCAGGATCGCTGCTCATTCCAGTCTCAATTGCATGTATGTTTTTGAATTGATCTCCAAAACATTCTTGTATAGAATTAAACCCTCCCTTGCTGCCCATTGCCCCAAAAAAACTTGTCCAGTTGTGGGCAGGTATAATCTCTATATCCCTAGAAATATCCATCAACATCTCAGTAAACCCAATACAACTAATCCCAAAAATAGGTCTTCCATCATAATCAATTCTCCACCTTTTAGTAAACTTATCAATAATCTGGTCAACAACCTCTTTTCCAGGAGCCAAAACAACTAGATGAACCCTTCTACCCTTTCCATCTTGGGTATAAGCCAAAGATAATTCGCTTTGCCAAATAAAAGGAAATTTAGTTTTGCTCCATAAAATACCATTTTCGTCCTCAGTTAATTCTTTGTTTAAAATCTGGTTCCACTTAGGATGTTGGAAATCTCCAGTTCCTAAAATGTCAATACCTTTTACCTTTGCATAATCTTCATTCTTTTTGAGAGTAATAGCTTTAGAACAAGCTCCTGCAAATGAGCTATGTATATGGAAATCCCCAATAAACTTCATAATAGAAGCTAAACCCTATACTTTTATAAATCTTATTTCTAATACATGAATTCATGGTAATGGATAACCTTGGCAGTAAGTTAAGACAAACATTAAGTAATATAACCAGAAGCATTTTTATAGATAAGAAACTAATAAATGAATTAGTTAAGGATATACAAAGAGCACTTCTTTCTGCAGATGTAAATGTAAAGCTGGTCTTTGAGCTTACTGAGAAGATAAAGGAGAGGGCTTTAGAAGAAAAAGAGTCTAAAGGCATTGATAAAAAAACCCATATTATAAATATCGTTTATGAAGAATTAGTTAATCTCTTAGGTAAGGAAGAAAAAGGAATAAAAGTAGAGAGGAAAAAACCATTTAAAATTATGATGGTTGGACTTTTTGGAAGCGGAAAAACAACTTCCATCGTGAAATTAGCTAAATATTATAATAAAAGAGGATATAAGGTTGCTGCATTAGGTCTGGATGTTCACAGACCAGCTGCTTCAGATCAATTAAAACAACTTTGTGATTCAATAAAAATAGATTGTTTTATTGATAAAAAAGAAAAAGATCCATTACAGATATGGAAAATATATGAGAAGGAGTATAAGGATTATGATGTGCTAATTATAGATACTGCTGGTAGGGCTGCTTTGAGTGAAGATCTTTTAGAAGAGATAAGAATTTTATATGATAAGATTAAGCCTGATGAAAATTTATTAGTTATGTCTGCTGATATTGGGCAAGCTGCTCAAAAACAAGCTGAGGCCTTTAATAAAAATGCAAATGTTAGTGGCGTTATAGTAACTAAAATGGATGGAACTGCTAAAGCAGGAGGATCTCTATCTGCCTGCAATGCTGTTAAAGCCCCTATAAAATTCCTTGGCGTTGGTGAGAAAGTGGATGATTTAGAGTTGTATAATCCAGAAGGATTTGTTTCTAGATTATTGGGTATGGGCGATTTAAAGGCTTTGCTTGAGAAAGCTAAAGACGTTATTACAGAAGAGGAAGCAAAAGATATTAGTGAAAAATTTGTTAAGGGCGAGTTTAATTTAATAGATTTATATCACCAGATGGAAGCTATGAATAAAATGGGTCCTCTGGGAAAGGTAATGGAGATGATTCCTGGATTAGGAAGTTTAGAAATGCCTAAGGACTTATTAAAGGTTCAAGAGGGTAAACTAAAGAAATGGAAGTATGTAATAGACAGCTGTAGAAAAGAAGAATTAGAAAATCCAGATCTTATAGAAAGAAGCAGGATAGAAAGAATAGCTAAAGGGAGTGGGACAACATCAAAAGAAGTTAGGGAATTGTTAAAGCAATACAGATTAGGTAAGAAGGTTATGAAAACTGTTGGTGGTAAAGCAATGAAAACAAAAGATATTAATAAATTAGTAAAACAATTTAAAGGAAAAATGCCTAAAGGATTGGGAATATAAAATGTCTGGAGGAGAGTATAATGATGTTCTGGATAAAATTAAAAATGACAGCCTTGCAAACAGTTTGGATAAAAAAATAGAATGCTTAAAGTCAGAGTTAGAAAGGGAAGCCTCTTCAATGAGCAATGAAGAGATCTCGTCTAAGATTGAATTAATCTGCTCTGATATTATAGATTTTACTAATCTTTCGTATAAGAAATATTATAACGTGGTCATTGATAAAATAAAAATAGCGTATCTTGGAGCAAAGACAAATGGAAAAAATAATCTATAGAGGTGCCGAAGCTATTTTGTATGAAGATAATGGAAGATTGGTTAAGGAGCGAATAAGTAAGGGCTATAGATCTAAAGAGATTGATGATAAAATAAGAAAATTAAGAACAAGGGGAGAAGTTAGATTGTTAGAGAGGGCTTCTAATTTAATCAATGTTCCTAAAGTTTTTACTTCTTCTGATAAAGATATGAAAATAATTATGGAGAAGATAGAAGGAGACTTATTAAGAGACTGCCTGGATAAATTTGATAAAAATAAATTAGATAAGGTTTGTAACTTAATTGGGGGGGAAATTAGAAAATTGCATGATCGTGGAATCATTCACGGCGATTTAACAACTTCTAATATATTTTTGGTAGAGGATAAATTATATTTCATCGATTTTGGTTTAGGTTTTATCTCAGACCAAGTAGAGCATAAAGCTGTTGATTTACATTTATTAAAACAAGCGTTAGAAAGTAAACATCATACTCATTTTGAAGAGAGTTTTAAAGCAATTTTATCTGGATACAATCCTAACAAGGAGTTTATAAACAGGTTAAGCAAGGTTGAGGGTAGGGGAAGATATAAGAAAGGTTTATAAAAAGTTAGGATCCAATTTTGGAAAAAATTTGGCTATTGTATTACAGATTATATATTAGAAGATAGAAAATTTATTTTGCAGAAACATTTTTAAATGAAGAGTAATTTTTAAGTTAAGATATAGTCTCGTTAATAGCCCCGTAGAAGAATGTTAAAAACATCTGCGGAATGTAGTGGCCAAGCACACGAGCCTTTGGAGCTCGTAACGGAGGTTCAAATCCTCCCGGGGCTATATCATAATATTTATATACCCTTTTAACTTATTTTATTCTATGACGGAAGAAAAGAAAGTGGGTATTGTATTTTCTTATTACAGCAAGTTAGGCGTTGCAGCTGTTAATTTAACAGATGGCAGCCTAAAAGTAGGAGATACGCTTCATATTTTAGGCAATACCACAGACTTTACTCAGAAATTAGACTCTATTCAGATAGAACATAATATTTTAAAAGAAGCAAAGAAAGGACAAGAAATAGGAATTAAAGTTAGCGATAGAGTAAGACCTCATGATGTAATATATAAAGTAGTTGAGTAAAGCTTATAAAGGAATAATAATTTTTGATTTTTAAGGATAAGTTGGTGAGAACTTGCTTATGCCCATGCATAATTTAGTTCTCTCTATCTTATAAAAATAAATTTCCTTTAATAAAAAATGGCAAGGATGTATTCAAGAAGGAAGGGAAAGTCTGGAAGTAAAAGACCAGCACCAAGAAAATTAACTTGGGTTAGATATAAACCCAAAGAAGTTGAGTTATTAATAATAAAATTAGCTAAATCTGGAAAGGCGGCAAGCCAAATTGGTATAATTTTAAGGGACTCTTATGGCATCCCAGATGTTAGATCTGTTTTAAATAAGAGAATAACTAAGGTTTTGAAGGATAATGAACTGTTGCAAGAGCTACCAGAAGACTTGATAGCTCTGATTAGGAGAGAGATAAAAATAATGAAACACAGGGAGACTCATAAAAAAGATCAGACAAGCAAAAGGGGTTTGTTATTAACAAGAAGTAAGATTCATAGACTGGTTAAATATTATAAGAAATCTGGAAGATTACCAATGGATTGGACTTATGATAGTTCAAAAGCCGGACTTGTTGTAAGATAAAATGAAAGAAGATTTTTTAAACAAATTAAAGGAAGCTGTTGATAAATTTAGAGGTTTAGAGAAAAAACCTATAAGAATTATCTGCCATCACGATAGCGACGGTGTTTGTAGCGCATCGATTTTAACCAAGGCTTTAATTAGAGAAAATTTGGATTTTTCTTTATCGATAGTTAAGGGCTTAACCAAGGACGTTATTAGAAGTTTAAGCTTGGAGGATTATAATTATTATATCTTTGCTGATTTAGGAAGTGGGCAGATTGAGGATATTAAAGAAATGTTAAAGGACAAACTAATCTTTATTTTAGACCACCATGAACTACAAGGAGATGCATCTGGAAATATTTTCCATTTAAATCCTTGTTTGTATGGTATTGATGGTGGAAAAGAGGTTTGTGGGGCAGGCGTCTCATATCTTTTTTGTAAAACCTTGAATGAAGAAAATAAAGATTTAGCTTATTTAGCTGTTATTGGCGCTATTGGGGAGATGCAAGAAAAAAAAGGGTTTATAGGTTTAAATGACGAGATACTTAATGACGCTCTTTCTTCTGGAAAGTTGGGAGTTAAAAATGGATTAAGGATGTTTGGTTTCCAAACGAGACCAATCTATAAAGTTTTACAATATAGTACCGATCCTTATATTCCTGGTGTTACAGGTTATGATGTTGGGGCTATTGATTTTTTACAGTCTTTGGGTATAGTCTTAAAAGATGAGTATGGAGAATGGAGAAAGTTAGTTAATCTAAATGAAGAAGAGATGAAAAAATTGGTTACAGGAATAATTTTGAGGAGAATGGGTAGTGAGAAATCTCCAGACGATGTATTGGGGAATATTTATTTTTTAGTAGATGAAGAGGATGAAAGTCCAATGAAGGATGCAAGGGAGTTTGCAACATTGCTTAATGCCTGCGGTAGATTAGGAAAGGTTTCCCTTGGAATTGGGGCTTGCCTTGGCGATAAGACTTTAAAAAAGAAGGCTATAAGCCTATTGGATGACTATAAGAAAGAAATCATAAACTCTCTAAATTGGTTTTATGACAATAGGAAATCCAGTAAGATTATAGAAGAGAACGGATTTGTTGTTATTAATGCAGAATCTAATGTTAGAGATACTATGGTAGGAACATTAATTTCAATGCTATCCAGATCAAATTTGTATGCAGATGGTACGGTAATACTATCAATGGCTTATACTTTAGATGGGGAGATAAAAATTAGTTTAAGATTAGCTGGATATAAAGAACAAGATTTGGATTTAAGAGAGTTGATTATGGAGATTCTTGGGAAATTAGGCTCTGGTAGTTTTGGCGGGCATAAACAAGCAGCAGGCGCTGTTATCTCTCAAGATAATGAGGAGAGGTTTTTGGAGTATGCAAAAGAAGTTTTACAAAAAATGGTAGCTAAATTAATTGTCTAAAATGGTACAAACAATAACTGGTAAAAAGAAGAAATGGTATAAAATAAATGCCTCTGAAGAATTTAAAAATGTACTTATTGGAGAAAGTTTAGTTAGTGATCCAAATACTTTGATTGGTAAGAATTTGGAAATCAGCCCTGCGTTTTTGATACATGACCCTAAAAAGAGTAATTTCAAAATTAAGTTTAAGATAAGAGAGATAAAAGGGGAAGAGGCTTTTACAGATCTAATGGGATATAATCTTCCATCTACGTATATTAAAAGAGCAGTAAGACCTGGTAAAAGCATAGTAGAGGATTCTTTTAAAGGTAAAACTAAAGACAATCTGGATGTTGTAGCTAAACCATTTTTAATTACTAGAGCCATTGTTTCCAATTCTATTAAAACTAGTTTAAGGAAAAAATGTAGAGAGTATTTGATTAAATATCTTAGTGAGAGAGATTATAAGGACGTCATGAGTAATTTATTAAATGATAATCTACAGAGGGATTTAAGGAAGATTCTAGAGAAGACTTATCCTCTTACTATATGCCAGTTAAGAGTTTTTGAAAGAAAATAGTAAATCTTTTAAGCGTCTAAACTAGAGTTCTTTTAATGCCACTGTAGCTCAGCCTGGTAGAGCAGCTCACTTGTAATGAGCAGGTCGCCGGTCCAAATCCGGTCAGTGGCTTTTATCGGGCTTGTGGTCTAGTGGCTATGATCAATTCTTAATTGGATTGATAGCAAACACCACCTTGACAAAGGTATTCAAAATGGTGGAGGTCGTGGGTTCAAATCCCACCAGGCCCATCTAAGAGACAATACTCTTATTAGTAAGTTATTTAAATTTGGGAAATTTGGTTATTTTAGAGATAAAAAAGAGGATTTTATGTGAAAAAAGGCCAAACCGCGATTTTTATTATAATCGGGATTATAATTCTAGTTTCTATAGGCACTTTTTTTTATATAAGCAAGGTTGTCAGAGAAGGCGGGCTGGAATCTGAGAGGGAGAGGGCCTTGTTAGTACCTAAGCAGGTTGAACCAGTAAAAACCTTTATTGAAGCATGCATTGACCAAGTGAGTAGGGAAGGCATTAACCTTATAGGTTTGCAAGGGGGATATAGTAATATACCGGGAGATGTTTTTGCTGGCGCCTCTCAGAATATTTTTTCTAATTCATTACAAATCTTCAGAAATTTGAAAGCTCCTTATTGGTATTATGAAAAAGCTAGCGGCATACAAGAATCCCAGAAACCTTCAAAAGAAAATATGGAGGAAGAACTTAATGATTATCTTAATGAGAATTTAGCAGACTGTGTTAATGGGGTTAGTGTTTTTGAGCCTCAAGGCTATGAATTCGCTCTTGGCGAGATTGATGCAAAAAGCACTATAAAAACAGACAGCGTTAATGTAGAAGTAATTTATCCAATAAATGTTAAATTTAAGGATATTGATTTTAATTTTGACAAATTTAACAAATATCTGGATGCCCCATTAGGAAGATTGTATGATCTGGCAGAGAGAATAATGGATAGCGAAGAAAAAACAAACTTTTTAGAAGAGAAGACATTAGATTTCTTAATTATTTATGACGAAATTCCATTTGATTCTGTTGATTTTGAATGTGTGCCAAGGGTCTGGAGTGTACAAAATGTTGAAAAGGATTTAAAGGATATATTGTCTTTGAATATGCCTAATATTAAAATTGAGAATAGTGCTAATTCTTTTGAAGGTGATAGGAAGTACTTTAATTGGGATTTGGGAAGGGACTATAGAACGATGAGCACTAATTTTATGTTTTCTGGAGAGTGGCCATTTTTCATGGATGTCGAGCCTAATGAAGGTGGGATTTTATCAGGAACATCCATAAGTGGGAATATAAAAGACTCCTTTGTAAAATTCGGAACTAGTTTTTTCTGCATGAATAATTACCATTTTGTTTATGATATCAAATATCCTTTATTGGTTGTTTTAAGGGACGATAATGCCTTTGGTGGAGAAGGTTATACATTCCAATTTGCTGTCCAAGTAATAATAGATAATAACCAACCTAAGAAAAATGTTTTGGGAAAGGTTATAGAGCTTAAAGATGATTTAGACCTTTGTAGTAATAAAATAACTCCGGTTACTGTAGAATCTTTGCAAGTTAATCCAGATGAAACTTTAAGTCCTCTTGAAGATGTTGATATAGAATTTAAGTGCTTAACAAGTACGTGTAATGTTGGTAAAACTAGTAAAGATGAATTTGGAGGATCATCTTTATTCTCTAATTTCCCTTCTTGTTTAAATGGTTTTGTTGTGGGAAAGAAAGAAGGATTTAAAGCAGATAAAGTCCAGCTATCCACTAATCAACCAAGTTCAATCTCTCTTATTTTAGAACCTATATACAAAAAACAGTATGAAATAAAGATTATCGATCCTAATAGAGGAGTTAGAGACCCTTTTGAGAGCGAGAAGATTGTAATTAGTTTTGATACTCAGGACTATAGCACTACAGCTATTTACCCATCTGAGTTGAATGAAGTACAGCTGGTTGATGGAGTTTATAATGTGCTTGGTTATATAACAAAGGAAAGTGAACAAGGGATTACATTGAAAGGAACAAATTTAAGAAAATGCTTTAAAGTTCCCCAAAGAAATATCTTTGGTATATTTGGAGCAACAAAAGAAGAATGCATAGATGTTAAAGTTGGTGATACTGTATTAAATAATGTTCTTGTTGGAGGGGCAGAGTTTGAATGGATACCATCAAGATTTGATTTAAGCCAGGATAATAAACTAATCATATATCTTTATTATAATGGATTTCCTTCAACATCAGACGATGTATCTGAGATTTACCAGAAAATAAGCAGTAATAAAGATGAGGCTATATTTAGTAAACCACAATTTAGATTAAAATGAATAATAAACTTATAGCAATACTTTGTACGATTTTGATACTTAGTTTACCATTTACTTATGCCCAAGTAGATCCTGGAAGAAGAGCACCTGTCCCTGATTTAGGACCAAGAGTTCAGGGAGAAGGAGGTTTTGGTGGATCAGGAGATATAGTAGAAGATATCCTGATCGAAGTAAGCAGTTATGAGCCTGCTGTTTTAGTAAGTTCTTTGTTAGAAGAGAACAATAATCCTGTTTATGCTAACCTAGTTGGAACCAGGACAAATCCTTTTATTGAGGTTCCAAAAATAAGAAATATTGCAATAAGACCAACAGATATTGATAGGGATATAGTTAGAGGCATTACTTGGGTGAGACCTGGTGGTACTGCATTAATAGAAGGAGGATTTGAGAGGTCAACTATAACTTATGCTACTTTAGAAGATTTGGGCTATCTGATTATATTACTAAATAAGATAGAAAAAGAAAAAAAAGTTCCTAAGTCAATAGACGTGGATTTAGAAGCAACAATCACTTATGATCTCGGAGCTGGAACTGGCTTGAATGAGCAAGATTTAACCCTGTCTGAGACTACTGAAAAAGAATGGCTTGGGAATCAGGCAGAACAGAATAAGGGGGCTTTTTTAGGGCAGAGCAGGAGTTTAGTTAATGGCTACCTAAGGGTAAATAAAGTTGGGTCAGATGGATCTAATCTAGCCGTTTATAGAAGTGATTTACAAAAAATAGCTGATGTAGCTTTAAAGGTTGGAGAGATTTCAGGAGTTTATAGCTTGTATGGATCTAGCGGAGGTACAGACGCTTTTAGAATTAGATTAAATGATGTTAGAGAACCACGGGATAAAATTAAGGTTAATATTGATGTAAATGGAAACTTAGATAAAAAATTATTGGGTAAAGGGCAGGCTATTTATCCAGGTTCTTTGTGGAAGGTTAAAACTTTCTTTAGTGAAGGAGATAAGGATATTTTAGAAATACAGCATGATAAAACAAAAGAGATTCTTAGATTTAGCAGAGTTCTATTTAAAGTTGGTGAAGAAAATGCTGCTAGTCCTAAGGTTGACGATCCATTTGCAAAAGCTAGAGATTTTAGATTAGCATCTAATTATGATAGTGCAATAGCTGAATATAACAGATTAATCAAGGATAGCCCAGATATTAAGATTAAGGAAGAAGCTAGTATAGGATTAAACAGAGTTAAAGCTTTAATTGAGTTTGAGAAGGTTTTGAATAATTTTGTAGGTATTAATTTCCCAAATGATGCGAAAGAAGCAAAAGCTGATTTTGTAGAAGCTGGTTTAAGAGGGCGTAAAGCTGGAGCAGAAGCTTTAATACAAATAGCAAAGATATATGAGGAGTTTGGGACAGCAGCTGATATTGAGAAGGCTATAGCAAGCTATGGAAGGTTAGCTTCTGAATATAAAGAAGGAGAAAGAAGCTTAGATAATATCGCTATTGAGGGTAAGTTAAAGGAATTAGCTCTTAAGAAGGGTTCTAATTATGAAGGAGAAGCATTTTTTGAAGAAAATAACAGGATAGCTTTGAGCGTTTTAGGGTTTGAACTATTAAAAGATATTATTGGGCCTTATGCTGAATTCCTTTTAGGAGAAGGCAGAGAAAAGGTTAGGATTGGTTTAGCAAGAGAGATTTTTGATAATAAGAAGTATAATGTTGGTGCTTTTTATAACTGGAAATTAGATACTGTTGATACTGAAAGCGTTTTGTTAGCCAGACCATGTAAGAATGCTAACGAAGCTGGTTGTAAAGATAATGTTGTAAGTAAAACTTTAAAATTGAATAAAGCAGAAAGTTTAATGATTAATGAAAAAAATCCTCAAAGAATTGAGCTAGTAGCAACTGAGATAAATAAAGAAGCTTACATAACTGTCTTACCAGGATTAGCACATGGAATCTCTAAAACTAATTTCTCATTACATATTCCTGTTGAAGACAGGGCAATGAAGTTTTCTGATGATACTATAGATAAGCTAATTGATAAGACACAAAAGCAAATAGAAAAACTAAATGGCATAATAGAAAGCTTGAGTGAGGTTGTTGAGACGTGGAAGAAGATTTGTTTAGCTACCTTCGCTTTTGTCACTGTTAAAAATTTCTTTGAAGGTCTAAATGGAAGGTCTATAGCAAGAACACAGTCTATGAATAATTACTGGAAACCCTTTTGCCAGGATAAAGTAAATAAACGCGAATTTGAAACTTTGGATGCTTGTTATAGCAAGTATAGTGATAAGATCGGCGAAGATACAGGTACTTATCAAGCTGCTATTGAGGAAGTTAATAAGCTGGAGATTCAAAAAAATAACAAATTTGATAAACTTTCTTCTATTAATGGAATAAAATATGACTCAATAAAAAATTATGAAGATAATACTAAGCGAGAATTGGTTACACAAGAGAATGTCAGGGATTTAAATCTATATGATAAATTATTGAAATCTGGAAAACTTTCTGCAGAACAAAGCACTGATGTAAAAGATAAAAGAAAGGCTTTATTGGATAAAATAAATAATGATAATATAATAGCTGAAAAGACTTTGGGGCAGTATAATACTTGGTTAAATAGTATAAGTGAGAAAGAAAGTGAGAGAAGCCTTGCATGGAAGAACTTTAGGGAAAATTACGGAGATGCTAGCTTTGAAAGAGTAAAAGTTTCATTCTTAGAAACTGCATGGCATATTAATGATGAAGATTTCCAAAAACAAGCTAAACCTCAATTTGACAAACCAGAGATTAATACTTTTTTCTATAAGGACTTAGAGACTTTCAATAAAGATAAGGAAGTGCTTAGACTATCAGGTATTCAGGTTACTGGAAG
>Ga0209541_10011620_pt1 | contig 13754 bp, 21 predicted proteins | sample RifCSPlowO2_01_FD_184027 | JGI IMG/M metagenome (GOLD analysis project Ga0209541, IMG submission 184027) | Groundwater microbial communities from Rifle, Colorado - Rifle CSP2_plank lowO2_0.1 (SPAdes) (version 2) | ecosystem: Environmental > Aquatic > Deep subsurface > Groundwater | place...
TATCAGCTTAACCGCTATCTTTCTTGGTACAATACCACCAGACGCCACGGGGGTATGGGCATGAACCGGAGCACCCCCCAGCAACAAATCGAGCACTTTATCATCACTTACAGGGCCCATCCCTTTACCCGGGATGTAAACGAAACCCTGATACTGTACAAGATTAGAATTTAAGTTTGGCCTGGGGTATACTGGTGGCATGAGAGGATTTACGCTGATCGAGCTGATGGTGGTGATAGGCATTACGGTGCTGCTGTCGGGAAGCGGCATAGCGGCCTATAACCGGTTTAACAATCGGCAGCTGGTGCGGCGGGAAGGAGCGGCGGCGACGGATTTGTTGCGTTTGGCGCAGACTAAGGCGTTGACGGGCGATAAGCCGGCTGGGGAAGCCTGCGCTAGTGCCAATCTGGACGGCTATCGGGTCAGATGGTCAACCGACCGGTTTGTTTTGGAAGCTGTATGCGGGGGTGTGGCGGTGGAAATAAAGACTAATCCGCCGGTGACAGGTGGGGTGGAGTTGGTAGCCGGGACGCAAGCCAGTTTCAAAGTCTTAGCCCAAGGAGCGGTGGGCAATAGTTTCTGCTGGCAAGGTTACGGCTGGCTGTATCGGGTCAGGGTGTTATCTAGCGGGGAGGTGGTCGAAGATGGCTTTGTCAAAAATTGCTAAGGGCCAGTCGCTGGTAGAGGCGCTGGTGGCGATAGCGGTGGTGGTGGTAGTCTTGATAGCTTTGGCGGCGGCGGTATTGGTAGCGGTGCGGGGGGTGAGATTTTCCAAGGAGAAGGTCAGGGCTAATTTTTTGGCCCAGGAAGGATTGGAATGGGTCAGAAACCAGCGGGACAGCTTCGGCTGGGCGGATTTTGTGGGTTACGCTGCGGCGGCGGGGCAGAAGTATTGCCTGCAAGATTTGAGTTTGAGTCAATTGGGGGCTTGTGGTGAATCACAGACGATTGGAGCGATTTTTACCCGGGAAGCGACCCTGACACTGGTAGGGAGTGACGGAGTCAAGATAACGGTGAGCGTGGCTTGGGATGATGGGGCCAATCAGTTTGCCTCGGAAGTAGACACGAGTTTGTACCAATGGGAGGTGGAATAAGATGAATTTTATTGATAAACTCAAGAACCGTATAAAGCAGATTGATTCCCTACTGGTGGTAGGCCTAGATACGGCTGTGGATAAAGTTCCGAGTCATTTCAAGAAAGATAAAACCAATGGGGAGGCGATTTTGGGCTACAATAAGGAAATTATTGATGCAACTTGCCAATATGCGGTGGCCTATAAATCTAATTACGTGTTTTACTCATCTGAAGGCAGTGATGGCTTGGAAGCGCTGCGGGAAACTAACCGGTATCTCCATCAGCATTATCCCGGAGTAGTGCAGATTGTAGATTGCAAAAAAGACGAGAATATCCCTGCGGGGATAAAAAAAGCTAAGCAAGAGTTGTTTGATTGGCTGGAAGCGGATGCAATTACGGTGACTCCGTGGATGGGTTCGGATACAATCTTGGGTTTTGCCCAAGATCAGGAGAGAGGCGTATTGGTGTTGTGTAAAGATAGCAATCAATCCTCGGTAGAAATTCAAGACTTGGAAATAAAAGGAAAACCAATGTATCAATTAGTGGCTGAGTATGTAGCTGGGAAGTGGAACAGAAATAGCAACGTGTTTATAGAAGCACCGTTAAATTTTCCCGAAGCATTAAAGCGGATAAGATCTGTAGTTGGCGACGACATGTTAATTTTGACCCTAGGATTTGGTAGCCAAGGGGGTAAGTTGGAAGATTTGGTATTAGGGTTGAATAGTCAAAAAACTAACTTGTTAGTAGCAGCGGCCAAAAAGATTATTTTTGCTTCGGAGGGAAAGGATTTTGCCCAAGCTGCTTCAGAAAAAGCCAGATATTATAGGGATGAGATTAATCGGATAAGATTAGCTGCTTGATTTGTCGAGCCGTAGCATGAATGTCGTAATTGATGATAAAGAAGTCCACGTCGGGATGATCTAGGTTGGCATCTTGCAATTTTTTGATTTCTTCGAGTCCTTCGGCTAGTCTTATACCATCTGGGTCGCGATCATCTTTGGCTAATCTTTGAGCTAATTCTTCGTTAGAGGGGGGAAGTAGATAAATGGTGAGTAGGGCACCTCTTTGGCGATAGTCAGAGAGCAGATTTAGTTTGGCAAGCGGGAAGTCTAAAATGGCTACTCCATGATTAGCAAGTATCTGTTCAATGAGTGCCCTGGGAGTACCGTAACGGAATCCGTACAGGTGGTTGACAGCGATAAATTCTCCTAATTGCTCTCTTTGAGTAAAATCTTCTGGAGATGTGAATACTTTTTCAGTTTCTCCCGAGCGAAGAGGCCTGTCCATTACGGGGGTAATATAGGTAATATCTAGCTGTTGGGCTAGTTCTTTAATAACAGTTGACTTGCCCACCCCTGATGGACCTAAAAGGAGAACGAATAAGCCTTGATCCGGTTCTGTTTCTTTTTTATTGAGAGGCATGTTTAGATTGTCTTAGATTAGCCCTTAAGTTTATTACTGCTCTGGTGATGGCGTGAGCATGGGTTTCTTCTGGTAACGGTTGGGCGAAAATGATGGATCTAGACGAAGAAACTATAACTCCGTATCCTTGACTGTCTAATACGTGAGGCAGGCTAGTGCTTAAACTGCCGCCCTGTGTTCCTACTCCAGCCAGAAGAATAGGTATGTCTCCAATTGTTCGTCTGATATTCTCTAGATCTTGGGGAAAAGTGGCGCTTAAGCAAGCAATTATATTTTGGTGAGTATTCCATTCGTTAGCACATCTATCTAAAACGACCTGCCAGACCTGTTTGCCATTGTCTAATCGTAGTCCTTGAATTTGTTCAGCTTCTGGATTTGAAGTGCGACATAAAACGATTACTCCTTTATCCGGCCTTTCGGCAAATGGTAAGACAGCGGATGAGCCCATATAGGGGTTAATCAGGAGGGCATCTACCTCAAGCTCATCGAATAAGTACTCCCTATATTTGACAGCAGTATTCTCTATATCTCCTATCTTGCCATCATAGATAACCAAGATACTTGGATCTGTGCTTCTAATTAATTTGACAGTAGCCTCAAGAGCTTTTTCACCTTCCGATCCCTGGTAGAAACCTTTCTGTAGCTTATAAGCGCATACGAACGGATGAGTAGCTTCAATGACTAGCCGGTTGAAAGCTACAATGCCTTTAGCAATATTATTCTTTCTGCCTACTTGTTTCCAAATAAATTCAGGTATTTTGCCTAAATCTGGGTCAAGTCCTACTCCTGCCATGCTATCTGTAATCCGCCAGCGGCGATTAAGTCTTTCGATAAACGGAGCTTGAGGAGAAACTTCTGTCTCTTTTGGATTAAACATCGAGATTGTGACCTAAGTTTTTCTTGGCCTGAAAGTGCTTTTTAGTGAGGTTTGTAGCAGGAACTTTAACAGGAACAATTCGGTCAATAACTATTCCGGCTTGAGTGATTGATTCAACCTTATGGGGATTATTTGTCCCTAGGGCAATAGGGTATTTGGAGCCTATGCCTAGAAATAACATGGCTGCTACAGCCCCTTCATAATTTCTGGTGTCAACATCGCTACCCAAAAGCTTAAAAGCCGTAACAGTGTCTATATCAAAAGCAGCTTGGAGTTCTAGGGTGGCCATTTTGAAAGCTAGGCCTTGTCCACGACCATCTTGATGAGGAATGTGAACAATTGCTCCAGCTCCTTCAACCACACAATGAGCCATGGCCAACTGGAGTTGTTCCTGGCAATCGCATGTGCGATCGCGAAAAGTTTGGCCACTTTCACAGCCAGAATCAACCCGGACAAAAAGGGATGGTGTTTCTTGGAGCGCTTCCAACCCCCCCCCGTAAGTTAAGATTTGATAATCTTGCCACTTATCATTTTCTACCTTAAGTACATATAGCTTAAATTCGCCCAAATCGGTTGTGATAGGGCCTAATCCTAGAAGTGTGACAGGATAAGTTTTTGTCTCTTTTTCGCCTTTGCCTACAATAATGGCTCTTGTTTCTGGCTGATTAAGTTTAGCTCGGAGTTGAGCGGCATGGTGCTCTAATGTTATATTCGGATTTCCTTTGCCCATAATGTGATATTATACAGAAGGAAAGCAAGTTTTGACTATGTCCAAATCCAAGGAAAGCGAGGGTAGAGTTACCGTTATAGACGTGCAGTGCAAAAACGGCCACTTGTTGTTTGAGAGTTATCAAAAGGTGGGACGAGGCAGATTGTGGCAGTGCTATTTTGATAAAATGAGCATAGATAATACAGGGAGTCAAAAACTAGAGATAAGTAATGATGTTTACTGCCCAGAATCAGGTTGTGGTTTGAGGATAGGTAGAGTGGCTAATATCCGAGGCAGGATGGCAGTGAAGTTGAATCAAGGGGGGATTAAGCAGATTAGGATTTAGGGTATACTAGTTGATAATGAGGGGTTATACTCTGCTTGAAGTGATGGTGGCGACGGCGGTGATAGGGGTGTTGGCGGTCGTGGCGACCAGTTTGTTTTTTTCGGTCAGCCGCGGGGGAACCAAGGTTCAGGTGACGGCGGAAGTCAACCAAAACGGCCAGATAGTGCTAGGGACGATGGAGCGGCTGATCCGCAATTCGCTTCAGGTTACGTCGGCATGCGTCGGAGCGGCGGCTAATAGCCTGACGGTGGTGGACAGGTATGGCAGAAACATTGTTTTTTCGTGCCAGAACGTGGGTGGGGCCGACAGCTATATCGCTTCCAACAGCGCCCGGCTAACGGCGGAGAACGTGCGGGTGACTGCCTGCTCGTTTACTTGTAGTGCCGATGCCGCCGGGTTCCGGCCGCCGCTGATCGAGATTGATTTTAGTTTGAGCCAGAAAAAAGCCGGTTTGCCGGGGGAAACAGAGACAGGGCAGTTTAGGACCAACGTGAGTTTGCGCAATTACTAAAAATTAGTTAGACTGATAATTAAGATATGAATAAATGGTGGTGGGGCGGAGTGGTAGGAATAGTGGGGCTTTTGGTAGTGATGGCGGTTTGGCAGGTCTTCCCTACCTCATTGCTGGCGCCAATGGTAGATAGACAGGGCCGGTTGGTAGAGAACGAACCGGGAATAGCTCGGGTGGGATATGGTTTGGTGCTGGAGAACCAAGAAGAGCTATGGTTGGACCTGTCAGGATTCGCTACAGCCAGCGTGGCGGGGTACTTGAATCAACAAGTGACAGTCAGAGGGCCGATAATCCGGAACCGGTTGTATGATCCGGCTACTAAGGCGCAGGACGAAACAGAGACGCGGTATATGCTGGTGAAAGAGATCAGCCTAGCCCCATGAGGCGCTTTTTTGTGGTAGAATAAACAAGTTTGTTTCTAACGAAATAAGCAAGCTTGTTTCTAGCGAAATAAGCAAGCTTGTTTCTAGCGAAATAGATCTATGGCAAAGAAGATTGTAGAGAAAATTTTACGATATAACGCAGTATTTGATCCCTGCGAAGAAGGAGGATTTACGGTTACAGTGCCTAAATTGCCAGGATTGGTAACTGAAGGAGACACTTTTGAGGAAGCGGTAGTTATGGTTAAAGATGCGATTAAGGGATATGTGAAGATTTTGCAGGAAGCGGGAGAAGAAATTCCGGAACCAGATGAAAAAAGCTTTGCTACTCCCATAGAAGTAGAAATGTCCGGCTGGCAATGGGCAATGTAGAATTATGACCCGCTTGCCTAGTTTAAAACCAAGACAAATTTTGAAAATATTGAAGAAAAAGGGGTTCAAGGAAGTAAAACAAGTAGGAAGTCATATGCATTTATATCATCCAATCAGCAGGCTGAGAACTTCGGTACCGATGCATAATAAGGACTTGAAGAGAAAAACCCTGGCTTCGATTTTGCGCCAAGCTAATTTAAGGGTAGAGGAGTTGAGGAGATGACTAGATTTAACCTTAGCCTGATTCAGGCAAAGTCGAAGGGGCTTGACTAAGCGCCCAAGGAAGGGCGCTTTTTTGTGGCCCAAATTTGACATAGTGTGATACTATAGGATAAGTTATGGCGATATCGGAAAGGGAAAGTGGACAGCTAGTCCGCCTGGAAGATGCAGCCGGCTCGGGAGGGTTTGATGAGCGGGGAGCTTGGGTAAACCCAGGGTGGTTAAGGCACGATTTTATGAGGGCGCATGACGGCTCTTTGGCTGATAGGCCAGATGGCCGGTGGTTGTCTCCGCAGGAAGTGGTATCTCAAACTTTGAAATTAGCTAGGGCTTATCTAGGCGAGACCCCTCGGGGGAAACAGGTGTTTGTGGTAGCTCCGACTGAATTAAGGAGCAGACGTTTAGGCCGAGAGGCAGAAGTGCCGTTGTCCAACATTCAGGCGTTGGAGTGGGCGCAGAGATATACCCATTTACGGGCAGTAGCCAGCTTTTATCAAGCCGGTATGTTATCACGCGATGAAGCTACAAGACAGGCAGGGGGAATGGACCCCTGGGAGGGGGTGGAGCGGCTTCAGGTGGAACGAAGGGAGTTTAAAGACCAGCTGGCTCGATGGCGGGTGGCGCAGAATAAAGCGGCTGGGGTACCGCTAAGAACATCTGGTTCAGATTCGGTATTAGGGGCAGTAGGAACCGTGATCGGGCTGACGCTAATGGCAGAGTCGGCTAAGCAACCCAAAAAGGATGATCAGGGTAGACAATACCGGCAATTAAGGGAAGTGGTGTATTGGGGAAGTACGGCAGTAACCGTAGGGTCGCTACTGGTGTCGGCGTGTACCCCGCAACCCCAACCTGCCGTGGTGGAAACAGGCCCAAATTTAGTATCGCCCTCTTTGACTTTAGAAACAGCCCAGCAAGCACTCCAGCCATGGGTAGGAGTGGAGATTGGAGGGGAGGAGAAGGCGAAAATTGAACCGCCGGTAGTGCTGATCGGACAGGAGGTTGATCCGACCCGGTTGTTGACCTTGAGCCCGATGAGGCAGGATGAGTCGGTGGAGGCTTCAATTCAATGGGGGATGGGTAAGGTTCAACTTAGAAGTAGTCGGGATGGATCGGCGTCAGTAATGCCAATGATGGTGGAATACGATAGCACTACGGGTCAAACTCATAGCTATGGGTTGTTTTTGAATGAGTCCGAGTCAACAGAGAATCATTTGGTGTTTACTATGGGTGTAGTTCAGGGCGGGACGTTCTTTAGGACTAATTTAAGCCTGGTGGTGGAGCGGGACGGCCAAACCAGTTCGCTTCAGGTAATTGATGCCGATACGGGGCAAGTAAGCGACTTGGTGGGAACGCCGGACCAGAATGTTTCAGGAGCTGCGCCGACGGAGGTACCCAGACCGATACTTGATGAGTTGATGGCCGTGTTTACCGGGGCCAAAGTCGCGGCGGCGGTGGAAAGTACGCCGACTCCCCCACCCTCGCCCACGCCAGAACCGACGGCTACTCCCGAACCGACGGCAACAGAGAAGCCGTTGGGAGAGTTGGCGCAATCGCTGGAGTGCGTGGGGGGGGCAGCTCATGATTGTTTGGAGCAGGTAATAGCGGGGATAAAAAAATCGGTAGGAGCGGTGGAGCCGGGGTCGGAGCTCAAGGGTGCTTATGATAGTAGGACAGAAAACCTGTTTATTTCCACGCCGGTTAAGTTCGAAGGCTACGCGCAGGGAGTGTGGATAAATAGTGATGGTAAAAGGGTAGTGTTTGATGTCTTTTCCTTTAGCGGAGGGGGAGTAAGGGTGTTTGGGGTAATATTGGATGAAATTGATAGGGTGGGGGTGAAATCTTGGCAGACTGATCCAGACAAGAAGGAATCAAGATTGAGATCAGCTAATGAGTTGATTGGTCAGCTTGTACCTGGTGGGCGGTATGTTTTGGCGGGTTTAAACCCTGATGTGGATAGGGCGGCGCGAATTGGAGTGATTAAGGAACATTTTGGTGATGGAAGAAGCCCCGAAGCAATTGAGGTGCTAGGGGAATTGATACCAGCGCAGCGGATAGGCGGTCACGTACCCAACAACCTAGTAGCTTTTCTGGATGTAATATTCGCGCCAATTACTGATTGATTGACGTAGTGTTGTTAAAGTATCAGCGAATTAGTTGACAGCACCTCCAATCACCCGACGTCAACAAAATCCTGATACTCTACAAACCCGACGGGTAACGGTGATGTCGTGCTATACTGTACGTATGGACATACAAACCATAAAGCAAAAGACAACCCCATTGTTTCAGCGGTATAACGTTCGCAAAGCGGCACTGTTTGGGTCAGTTGCCCGTGGTGAAACACAGACGGGAAGCGATATCGACATTCTCGTGGAAATGGGAAAAGGACGAGCGTTCGATTTTTTTAGCTTACAAGAAGAGCTTGCAGAGCGGTTCGGTCGGCGGGTAGACCTGGTCGAATATGTCGCGCTGCGCCCCGAACTTAAGGATAGCATTTTAGCCGATGCGGTGACGGTGTACGAGTCAAAGCCATGAATAAAAACATTCTTTTGTATCTGAACGACATACTCGAGTCGATAGCGTTGGTCGAGCAGTATGTGTCAGGCGTCAAAGAAGAGGATTTCTCCAGAGACAAGGAGAAGCAGGATTCTGTCATCCGCCGACTGATGATTATCGGAGAGGCAGCGACGCGTGTGCCAAAGGAGATACGTGCCCTCTCTCCAGACACTCAATGGCGGGCAATAATTGGGTTTCGCAATGTCGTCATTCATGAGTATGCTGGGGTGAGTATGGGAAGGGTATGGGAAATAGTTGAGCAAGAGCTTCCGCCATTGAAGAGTCAACTCACGACGCTTCTGAGTGCGGTTTCTTCAATGGCCGAGGGAAAAGGAAAAAGCGCGAGTGGAACATGATGTTAGGGTATCAACGAAACCCTGATACTCTACACCATATTGACGAGCATGGAGTTAAGAGGGTAAGATATTTGAGTGAGGTGTTGGGAAAACTAACATGGAAAAAGGGCAAGTAGCGTTAATAGTTCTGTTGGTGATGGTGGTGATGCTCACCTTGGGGATTTCGGTGGCCCAGCGGGGAGTGACGGACGTGCGGATTTCTAAGCAGGAGGAAGATTCGGCGCGGGCGTTCCAGGCGGCGGAAGCGGGAGTGGAAGAAGCCTTGAGTACGCTCTCAAGTAGTGAGGGCGAGTTTGGCGAGGATGTGAGTTATAACGCGCAAGTGACCGAAGCCGGAACGACCGGTTTTGTGGTGGGCCAGCCGGTGGCAGGGGGAGAAACCGTGGTGGTGAATTTAGCCCAAGCCAGCCCCAGTCTGTCCGGGTTGAACCTATACTTTATGGAGCAGGGCAAGGATGACTGTCTAACCAACCCGGCGGCGATTGAGGTAAGTGTTATAGAGAAGGTGGGGAGTCAGACCCGAGTGCGGCGAGAGGGATTTGACGTGCAGGATCGGGATAATAATTTCACCCTGGTGGCCGGTGGCAGTTACGCTTTTGAGGGTAAGACGTGGTGCGGCAAGGCGACACTGAATTTGATCGGCAATGACGAGGAAGTGCGAATTAAAGTTTGGTATAACCGAGCCACGATAGGCGGAGGGCCGCGGCCGGCGGGGGCGACTTTGGGGAACCAATATGTGGCGGTTGAGTCGGTGGGCAAGACTGAGGGGGGGGTGACGCGGGCGGTTCAAGTGCAGCGGGGCGAGCCGCAATTGCCGCCGATGTTTGACTACGCGCTGTGGTCGGGCGGAGGGATTGTCAAAGGGGAGTAAACCCTTTACAATTAACTCTATATGGCTGCCCAAGTAGGCGTGGATGTGGGATCGTCGGCGATTAAAGTGGTCCAGTTAGGCGGGTCGGGGGGGAAGCGGACCGTGGAGGCAATGGGTTTGGGGATTAATCCGGTAGGTGGTTGGGGCGAGACCGAGGCGCAAAGTTTGCAGTTAGCCGAGGCGATCAGGAAAACAATCGGTGATGCGGGAGTTAAGCTCAAACGGGTGCGGGTGGCGCTGCATGAAGCCCTGGTATATACCCGGGTGATTGATATGCCGCCCTTGTCCGAGGCGGAACTGGCGTCGGCGCTATCTTGGGAAGCGGAGCAGTATGTGCCGGTACCCTTAAGCGAGGTGAACCTGGACTGGCAGATTTTGGGCAGCCGGGAGATGGCCGATAGTGACAGCAAAGTTTTAAAGCGGCGCAAAATGGCGGTGCTGCTGGTAGCGGCACCAAAAGTACTGATCGACAAAGTGGTGGCGGTGGCACAGTTGGCTGGTTTGGAGCCGGTGGGCCTGGAAACGGATATACTGGCGTTGACCCGGGCGGTAGTTCCGCCAGCTATACCTGGGCCGATGCTCGTATGTCATTTGGGAGCGGCAGGGACGGAAATTGGGGTGATGGAAGCTGGCCAGCCGGTATTTATTTTTGCCGCGGCTACCGGAGGAGTGGCGCTAACCCGGGCCATAGCCACGGGTTTGAAATTGGAGTTTGCCCAGGCGGAGCAATATAAGCGGACTTACGGTTTACTCGATGATCAGTTGGAGGGCAAAATCAAACAGGCGTTGGTAGAGCCAATGACGGTGATAGTCAATGAATTGAAGCGAGCTATGAGTTTTTACGTGGCTCATGCGGAAGGAGTGGTGCCGGTGAAACAACTGGTGCTGTCCGGGGGCGGTGCCCAGTTGCCGGGTTTAGGAGGGTATTTGGCGGGACAGCTGAATCTGGAGACAGTGGTGGCTAACCCGGTGGCGGGGATGAATTGGGGGAGTCAGGTACGCAACCGGTGGGTTGGGATTGAGAGCGTATTTAGTGTGGCGGTGGGTTTGGCTTTGGGGGGAGAATGACAGATGCAGCCGATTAAAGTTAATCTACTACCCTATAAGCGACGCTGGTTTATGGTGCGCCAGCGGTTAGCCTGGTGGCTGACGACGGGAAGCATGATCGGGGGCTTAGGATACGCGGTGGTGTTAGTGGCTATAGTGACTTGGCAGCTGACGACAGAGTGGCAACTGCAGGCAACGGCGGGGCGGATTGACCAGATTAAGAAAGAGATAGAGTCTTTGGCGGGGCGGGAAAGCCAGCAAATGCTAGTGAAAACCAAGCTGGCAAAAGTCACCGAGTTGACCCGACAGCCGGGAATGACGCCGGTGCTGCAGGCAGTTGGGAAACTGGTGGTGCCGGGGGTGCAGTGGCGGGAAGTAGCCGTAAGGCCGGGTGGAAGCATAGAAGTGACGCTGGGAAGCAGTGATGTGGTGGCGGTGGGTGAAACCCTGGAAAATATTGAAGCCCTGCCTGCCGGCGGAGACTTTACCCAAGTCAGATTGGCCAGTTTGACTAAGGCCAATAACGGTGAATACACTTTAATCTTGAATTTAGTGAAAGCAAAACTTTAAAGCCGATGAAACTTAATTTAGCTTATTGGCGGCGGATGCAGGTGCAATACGGTTTTTATGTCTTGCCGGTGACGATAATCACAGCGGTGGTGTTGTTGACCATCGGGGTAGGTATTCCCAAAGTTAAGGCCACTTTAGAATTGAGACAGGAATTGAAACTAGCTTCAGCCAAATTGGCCCGGTTGACGGAAAAGGTCGTGGCGCTCCAGCGCCTGGATGAGCTGGAGCTGGAGAGAAGGGCGGCGGTGATAGAGCGGGTGTTGCCGAGCCGCAAAGAAGTTGGGGGGGTGCTTCTGGGGTTGCGGCAAGCTGCGGTCGAGTCGGGAGTGACAGTGTTGAGCGTGGATTTAGCGCCGGGTGAGTTAGCGACCGGGTCGGCGGGCAAACTCAAACAGACTGCTGGCGGTATGGAAGTGGAAGTCAAGCTGACGGGGCAGATAGAAGTAATAGAAGAGTGGCTGCGGCTGGTAGAGGCAGAGGTGGTGCCGATAATGCGGGTTAAAGCTGTAAGCGGCGGACAAGGTGCCGGCAGTTGGCAGCTGAAAGTAAATCTGGCGGCGGAATATTTACCCCTGCCGGAAAGTTTAGGGGCGGTAGACAAACCCTTACCTGGATTGACACTGGAAGAAGAAGCGGTGTATACTGGGTTAGTATCCCGAGTAGGAGTGATGACAGAAACAAGTGAGGTTGAAAGTGTACCCCTAGGGAATACTAACCTGTTGCAGTAGTAGGTGACTCTGGTTCTTGGAGGTTGATTTGGATGCGCTTGCCTTCGCGGATGGCTTTGACTTTGACCAGGGACCTGATGGCGTTGATGACTCGGCCCTCTTTGCCGATGACCCGGCCCATATCGGCGGGGTTGACGATGGCGGTGAGGGTGATAATGCCGTCTGGGCTATCAGCTTCTGTGACTGACACGTCATCAGGGAAATCAGTGATTTGGGTTAATAGGTAATGAAGCAGGTCTTTCATGCTTTAGCAACTAAGGAGCGGACGGTATCAGAAGGTTGTGCTCCCTTACTGATCCAGTCCGCGTAGCGACGTTTGTCAACTTTAATTGTAGCCGGGTGGGTAAGCGGATTGTAGAAGCCGAGATTGGCCACGAATTGGCCGTCGCGCTTGGAGCGGCGTTCGACGACGATAATCCGGTAGCTGGGTTGGCCCTTTTTGCCGGTGCGGGTAAGCCTGATTTTAAGCATAGTGATTATTTTACTTGGTTTGAGATAGTTTCTCAAGGGCGGCGCGGGCGGCTGACGTTTCGGCGGTTTGTTTGGTGGGGCCGGTACCCTGGCCCAAGATTTGACCGCTAAGAGATACGGTGACAGTAAAGTGGCGGTCGTGGTCGGGGCCGGTGACGGAGACGACTTGGTAGTCAGGGGCCGGTAAACCTTTGGCCTGGACGGTTTCCTGGAGGGTGCTTTTGAAATCCTGGTAGAGCTTGCGGGAGATAATGTCCGGCAGCAAGGGGAGCAGGTGGTCGGCGATAAAGCGGCGGACTTGGGGCAGGCCCTGATCGAGATAAAGGGCGCCGATGATGGCTTCCAGGGTGTTAGCCAGGAGGGATAAATTGGTGCGGCCCCCACCGTCGGCTTCGCCCCGACTCATTTTGAGGGACTTCCCTATTCCTAACTTAGCGGCGACTTGGCCCAGGGTGGAAGTTTTGACCAAGGCAGAGCGGAGAGCAGTCAGTGCGCCTTCCGGCCGGTGCGGAAATTGAGCGTAGAGGTGCTGCGTGATGACTAACTCGAGGACGGCATCACCCAAAAATTCCAGGCGCTCGTTGGACTGGGTGACCTGGCGGTGTTCGTTGAGATAAGACCGGTGGATCAAGGCCTGATCTAATAAGCGATGATCTTTGAAGTACGATTTAAGATTCATGGTTGATGAATGATTTTGAGGACGGCACCTAAGGCTCCGTTGATAAAACCGGGAGACGCTTCGCTGCCGTAAGTTTTGGCCAGCTCGACGGCTTCGTCAATGACGACCTTGGGGGGGGTTGGGGGTGTAAATTTTAATTCGTATATGGCTAGGCGTAAGATACTCAAGTCAACGCGGTTGATTTGAGACAAGGGCCATTCGGGGGCGCACTTAACGATAAGCTGGTCAATGGCGGATAGGTGGGGTAAGATCTTGGTGGTAGCGGGCAGGGCAATGGTGGAGGGATTTATTACTTTCGCGTAAAGATTTTTGACGATGGCCTGTCTTTTGAGGTGGCGGGGGTCGTCGGAGCGTTTCATTTGGAATTTACTTACCGCATTGGGGGCAGCGGTAGTGAGGCCTTTTGCTGGCGCCGCAATGAGGGCATTTGGTGATGGTGGGTTGGCGGAGGCGGATGTGGCGGCGACGCTGGCCTTGTTTGGCGGAGGAAATTTTGCGTTTAGGTAAAGCAGCCATAAATCAATTATAAATGCTAAATGCTAAATTATAAAGTGGCAGAAGGGTA
>Ga0209541_10011621_pt1 | contig 13754 bp, 16 predicted proteins | sample RifCSPlowO2_01_FD_184027 | JGI IMG/M metagenome (GOLD analysis project Ga0209541, IMG submission 184027) | Groundwater microbial communities from Rifle, Colorado - Rifle CSP2_plank lowO2_0.1 (SPAdes) (version 2) | ecosystem: Environmental > Aquatic > Deep subsurface > Groundwater | place...
GAAAAGCCTTATATTGAATATATCTCGCTTGGGTTCCATTATAGGTATAATTAATATTTTCTCCTGTTGAATTTATATGATATCCGCTTCCATCTGCTTTAGTTGTATTTGTCCAGTTGCCCCAAGCAAGATTAGTTTCATTAATGACAGTAGAAGTATTGCAATTATAACAGCTCCCCATCCTTGTCTGCAACTTTATTGGTGCATTTATTCCAACTGACATATTATACAAAGCGCTGACTTCTCCATCAGTCAAGACTCTTCCACTCCAGACTGCAACTTCATCAAGATTTCCATTGAGATAAACATTGGTTGAACAACCAGTATTATGGCAGCCAAGATTGATGAAACTGCTGAATAAATCCAGAGAGGAATATGCGCAGGTATTGCTTAGATTTCCATTTAAATATATTCTCATATTGGCTTTGTCATAAGTTCCAACTGCATGATACCATTGATTGTTGAATGTAGTGACGCCAAAACTGCATTCAGTTGAGCCACCAATTCCCCATCTTAAAACATTTGGCTGGGATGCTTGCTCACCAACCCAGAAACTATGATGTGCTGCTCCATTTGTGCCCCCAACATCAATTAATCTGTCATTAGTAGCACCTCCAGGAAGACCCTTAAACCATAAACTCCATGATATTGGATTATTGCCTGTGAGCAATGTTCCATTGGAAAAATTAAACTGGACCTGCTGAGCTCCGTTGAATGTTGTTGCATTATTATCTATCAAATGACCCCCGCTTGCATTACCACCCATTACTATTCCGCCAAACTTATAACCTTGCAATGAACTATTAATATAAGATTGATTATTGCTTCCATCCCAATAAAAAGTGAGATTCTCTCCAAAGTAATAAACTGTCTTGGGAATGTCCTTTCCCCATGATATTGTTGACATATTTGGATTCAATCCCAAGTCAAATACTCCTGATGTGAAGTTTCCAGTGAGATAATATCCATTTCCATTCGTGTTGTTTGCCAGAGTTATGTTTCCTTGCTGGAATGTATTGTTCGTTTGTGCTGTTGTTCCATTTGAGAAGTCTCCGAGAGTTGTATCCAAGATATGCCTGTTTGTTGAGTTTATTCCGTTGATTTGGCAGAAAATTAAGTCTCCCTTTACAAAGTTTCCAGGTGCCAAAGAGCTTGTATTGCTTCCAAGAGCAGCATCATTCTTGTACCATTCATAGCTCAAAACAGGGCTATAAGTAGTTAAGTTGTTGCAATACAATGTTGAGTTGCTTCTTGCGACAGTATAACTTCTGTAATCATGCTGCGATTCTGTGTTCACATAAACACCCGCATTCGTAATGTTTTGTGAGCTGAACGGCTGTCCTATATAAATATCAAAAAGCTGTGAGGACAAGTGAGGAACATTCCACTCAACATACAATCCATTATCAGTCCCGCTATAATTATAAGCAATATTAGTGTTCTCATTAACCCAATACACTACAATTCTTCCATAATCATCAGGATCAACATTATCCAGATAAGCATAAGCGAGAACATTGGTATATCCTTCCACACCACTCCCAATCTCGACTCTCTTTCCATTATCCTTATCAATTTCAATAGAATAGGGCCCGGGAGTTTCAAACTCAATCTCAATCTCTTGAACCTCATCCTCAATTTGTAGTGTAATATCTCCGCTGGTTTCAGCAACAGCAAAGCCAGTTATTCCCTTGAGCCAGTTCAGCAGATTACCAAGATTAATGATAGTTCCGCCAGTTATCAGATTAGTATCTTCTAAATTTTTCAATTCTCCAAGATCATCAACCTTAATCTTTTCAGCCTCAATTTCAGTCTTCACATTGTCTTGAATCTTCCTAACAGTCAGATTCTTGGCCTCTCTTGGGATTTCAATGCTTATATTGCTCAGGCTCTGGTTTAACTTTATTGTTCTCACCCATTTTACAGGCTTCCCAACAGTTATCCTTTCCCTGAACGTTATATTCTCGCTTTCTTTGAAATCCTCAACATTGAATTCTTTTTGTACTACATTTTTAGGTAGTGTAATATTCTCTTGTAGTGTATCTTCTTCAGCAGTTTCGTTTATTATTGCAGATATAATCCCTTTTGTTTCGTTTACTTTTATCTCCTCAATATTTATTTTCTCTTTTGCTAAATCTTTTTCTAAAAGATTAATGTCCTGCGATTTTATAGCAACTAATTTTCCATTGTCAACCAGGCTCAAGAAGAATGTGTAAGTTCCATTGCTTAGATTAACATTAAAATCATTCACATTGACTTTAAGGGCATTTATATGATAATTATCACCAACAGCTTCAAGTCCAAAGTCGCTTATTGGCTTGCTGTATTCATCCAATCCAACACCCAGGAAAACAGTTGAATTCAAGCTCACATCCCTGTTCACATCCAGTTCAATAATATTATGATCAACAACTGCAAATCCCGTTATGTCATTAAAAAAATAGAAGAACAATCCCCCTAAAAAAAGAATTCCAAAGAAAAGGCTGAACCTGAGAAAACTGCCTTCAAAAGATTTTACTCTAGGGGGATCTATGCTGCCTTCAGAAGGACTGTTTGCCTTTAATCCTTTTTCAAGGCTTATGGCCTCTTCCTTGTCAGAACTCAGGAATATGTTCCTTACTTTTCCATTCTTTCTTATATTGGTGTAATAATAAGTATATTCATTATCGCCTCTTTTTATTGTTTTTTTATACATGACCTACTCCATAAAAAGGTTTATATACTTGCACATAATACACATAGTTACACAAGGAGGTAAATATGGTAAACATAACATTATCAGTGCCTGAAGAATTAAAAAAATCATTGGACAAGCACTCTGAAATAAATTGGTCTGAAGTGGCCAGACAAGCATTCAAGGATAAGTTAGTTAAACTGGCAATACTGGAGAGATTTTCATCCAAATTTAAATTATCAGAAAAGGAAATAGAAGAGCTGTCAGATAAAATCAATTCAGAAGTATCAAAAAAGTTTATGAGGTCTTCATAAATACAGTTAGTTTTGGATGCTAACATTCTGTTTAAAGCATTAATAGGAAGGGGTAAGGTCTTGAGTATATTGTTTTCAGATAAAGTGAGTCTATTGGCGCCGGAATTCCTTTTTGAAGAATTTAATAATAACAAGTCAGAGATTGCCAGTAAAGGAAAAGTTTCAGTTTCAGAGTTAGAAAAGGTATTAATTTTCCTCAAGGAAAGAATCCAGATTATTCCCTCAGAGGATATCTCTTCATTAATCAGGTTAAAATCTAAAAGCATATCACCGCACGCAAAAGATGATGCATATTTTGCAGTTGCATTGGCATTTAATGTCATAATATGGTCAGAAGAAAAATTATTCAAGAGGCAGTCTGAAGTGAAAGTGTATAACACATCTGAAATAATTGATCTATTAAAATAATAGCCATACTCATTATCGCCTCTTTTTATTGTTTTTTTATGCAATTTCAGCCCTCTTTCACTTTTGAAATTTTGACGCTGAGGCTGGGATATCCATCACCAAAGATGAATTTGAACCCAGATGTCTGTGTAAGACGTCGGATTTTAAGTCCGATGCAATAACCAGATTATGCGACCTCAGCTTCGTCAGATTAAAATCAACCAAAAGGTTTTTATATAAGGTTAATATAATACATATAGTCTGTGTAAACGTTGGGTTTATGTCTGATGCATTAATCAGATTATGGAACCCAGTTTTTTTATTTTTTTTGAATTTACTTTCAATATTATAGGAATATCCCCCTTCACCCTTTTTTATTGTTTTTTTATGCAATTTCAGCCCTCTTTTTTGATATATCACCAGATATGAAATCAAAATTACATAAATTAAAAGCATTATATCCTACAATACCTATCATCCTCTTTTTTTATGTGGTGCAAACTCAGGAAATAGTGGTGCAAACTATAATATAAATCTTACTGTTTAGTTCAGAAATGCAATATTTTAATGATATGCGCCTTGTTATGAATTTAACTCATGTATTCTGTCATAAATCTGCTTGGTCTTGTCATATAATTTCACTTTTTCTTCATCACTTACATGATTGCTCAATGAATTGTAAGCATTAAGCAGTTTGTTGTAATGGTTTGCTGCAGATTCCACTTTGTTTGCTATAAGCAGGCTCATGCTCTCTTCCATAAGCTTGTTGAACTCAATTATTTTGTCAACAATCCATTTGTCATCTTTTTTTGCATAAATTGCATGCTTAGAAACAGCTTTTTTTGCAGAAATTTTAACTGGACTTGTCTTTAAATTTGTTCTTGATTTTACTTCCTCTCTTCCCATATATATGCTCTTGACTTTTCCATCAATTCTTTTGCTTTTGTACAAATATCTGTAAGTCTTGCCACCTTTTTTTATTTCCCTGACAAAAACCATAAAAATATGTAGTGTAAATTATATATAAGCTTTTCTCTGCACTACAAATAGCTGTGATAAAGGTTGTTTACTTCTGTAGATGATAAATCTCTTTTCCACAAATGAATTTCATCTATTGCTCCATTAAAATAATAACTCCTAACTCCATCAGTGCCTATCTTCAATGTTTCATCATGCCCCTGCGTGCCAAGATCCCCTGCAGGAATATTTGCAGAAGTGTGCCCATTATTGTATTGCCCATCAACATAAAGCAGGATGTCATCATTAACCCTGTCAAAGACAGCAACAACATGATGCCATTGGTCATCATTTATCCCTGAAGTTCCTCCAGGCTGATTGGAATTATCAACTCTTGCAGTTATTGAGCCGGTTCCTGCAATCTTGAATACTTTCCACCCATAGGTATTCCCCCATCTCTTGTCAACAATGCCGACATGATTTGCAGTTGAGCTGAACTTAGTCCAGAATGAAACGCTTAAGCTTCCTGTTCCAATATCATAATCATGAGTATGCCCAAAGTCTATATAATCATTATTTCCGTCAAAAGAAGTTGCACTCCCATAATGACCGGCAACGCCTCCGGCACTAACACCGCCATATAATGTTCCGCTTCTGCCCATGATATAATCATTGCTGCTGTCCCCATGCCATCCAAATGCAAGGGAATTATCCTGGATTGTCACATCCATATCATTTTCCTCTAGTATGTCATTAACGCTTCCGCTCTCTTTCACTCCTGAATAATCTCCGCTTATATCATGCATCAATCCGCTCTTTAAAGAGTATCTCACATTGATATCGCCTGATGCCTTGTTGTAGCTGCCCAAGTCAATATAACATCCTGTATAAGTATTGCCGTTAACAAACAATGGATTATATAAAAAACCGCCAAGGCTGTTGCATGATTGCCCGTTGATTGTAATGTCAGTGATACTGGCCGCATCAGCTATATTGCTTGATATCTTGAACAAAATTCCATTATCCCTGACAGCCATGTCCTGAATCAATAAAGGAGCCTTGATTGAATAAGTGTTTGTTGTTTTTGGATTAAAGACCCCTAAAAAATACAATGAGCTTAGAACAACTAAAACAACCAAAATAGCCCAGCCGTAAGTCATCAAGAACTCCATGGCTGATTGTCCTCTTTTTAGCATGAAAAAATAAACATTTATTTACATAAAAAACTATCTATATCAAATCAATCAACTATTCCTGCTCTTTAATCCCCTTGCAATCCTTAATCTGGCTTTGAATTCTTTGGACAGAAACTTGACCAGCTCAACATTGGCTTCATTGTTCTTTGGCTTTGCATTAAGCTCAACAAAATATTTGCCATCTTTAACAGTAATCTTATTCCTGCTGCAGTTGGTCTTTACCTTCACTTCCATAATCTCAAAGCCTCTTCCTCGACAAAATGCATCTTCCCAGGGACAATCAGGCATTGCGGATATTTCTTAAATCTCAACAAAACTTTATACTATAAAAAGATTTATAAATTTGCACATCTTACACAAAATACACAGAATTTGGTGGGAGTACAAAAATGCCAAACTTAACATTATCAATACCAACTGAATTAAAAAAGGAAATGGATGAACTGCCTGAATTAAACTGGTCAGAGATAGTTAGAGAAATCTTATCTGAAAAAGTTAAAAGGGTTTTACTACTTAAGAAATTGGATAAAATGTTGGAAAAGTCTGAACTAACTGAAGAAGACTGCATGCGTATGAGCAGGGAAGCTAAGAAATCCATGCATAAAAAGTTCTCAAAAGAGGTATTATGAATGCTATTAGTCGTGGATATGAACATATTATTCTCCCCTACATACGCATTGGAAGAATTAAACAAGTATTCAGATGAGCTCATATTAAAATCTAAGATAAGCATTGGTATTTTTGAATTGCATAAAAAGGTTCTATCAGGGCTTGTTAAATTTACGCCTTCATCAGAATACAAAGATTTCAGAAATAAAGCTGAATTAGTATCTCCTGACCAGGATGATGTACAATATTTTGCATTGGCACTCAAACTAAAATGTCCTATTTGGTCAAATGATAAAAGATTAAAGGAGCAATCAGATGTCAAAGTGCTTAGTACATCCGAACTTATTGAATTGCTTGGCTCCTGAGCTTCAGCACTAAATCATTTAAAATTATTCAAAACCTCTTCCTCGACAAAATGCATTTTTCCAGGGACAATCAGGCATTGTGGATATTTCTTAAATTTCATTTTGGCAAGCTCTTTTGCACTTTTGAAGGCAATTTTCTCATTCTTAAAGCCTAATCTTTCAACTCCAACGCACAGCCTGTCATTCATTCCCTGCTTAATCAGCCTGTTCAAAGCCTCATTTATGCTCACGAATTTGTTTTCTCTCGGATTTAAATCCAGCAAGAACAAAGTATGCAGATTTCCATTCTCCCTTAACGCTCTGATCAAGTCAACATTCTTTTGAAAGGGAACACTGATAACCTTGCCGAAATTATATAAATTCAATCCTGTATTTCCTATCAAAGTCAGGATGCTTATCCCATTAACTAATTTTATATCAATTTTGTTCTTCTTGCATTCCAGAAGCAGGCTGACGTGTGTTGTGGCGGAAAATATGTCTCCATAAACTAGAATTCCTATATTCTTTGCCTTAGCCAGATTTACGTCAAAGCTTTCAACAAAATCCCTGTCAGCTTCCCTGATTTTTTTATTGAATATTTTTTCTAATTCTTTCCTGCTCAATCCTAGGGAAGTATAATTTTCCAAGTATAGCTCATCGCATTTCTTCGCACTTTCCAAAGCTCCAAGAGTTATGTGCTCCTTATTAATCCCAAAACCAATTAAAAATAACATGGATTTAACATGATATCAAGATTTAAAAAGTTTAGTTATAACTTCTGCATAAGTCTGATGCTTCTGAGAATGACGATGCTACTTTGTATTACTTTCTATTTTTTCCTGATATTTATCTCATAGTGTTTTCATTTTTTTTCTTCTACTTTTTCTTCTACTGGAAGAAATGTTATTGTATGTCCCAACCTGCTACGCATGTATATTGGTGCACATATTAGCCTAATCCTAGTTGGTACTTTATCATCATATTCATATTTCCTGTAAGCAATTCTTCTATCAATATTTCCATCATTATTATCATCCATATCTGCTATCATTCCAGTTACTGCAACACGAAATGGATCCATTAAACTATAAAAACCAGGTATTTTGTATGTAGTGAATGTGCTGTCAAAATGTCCCTCATCATCAAAATCAAACATAACTCTTTCCATATCCCCCTTAGGTCCAGTTCCTCTAGACTCTGCTTTCTCTGGTATTCCATTATTATTTAAATCATATTCTCTTCTAAATGTCTCAAAAGGATTTCCCTCTAGAAAAAACTCTCTTATGTCTATATCTCCATCACCATCTTTATCTGTTCTCGTTCCTTTTATTCTAGTCGGATTGTCGTAACGATAAAAGCCCTTTCCTTCTGCATCATACCACCTAAAGCTGCAGTCATAATCCCAGAAATAAAAAGTACTATCAACACGATTATGTTCATTATCATATCTATATTCTGCTCTCCTCTCTAAAAGTCCATGAAAATCATTAAAAATATCTACGCGATCTATCTTCCCATCGTTCAGAGTGTCATATTCTATCTTACTGAAACTACTAATAATGGGTGTAGGGGCCATAGCGATACCATGACGTTCATATCCTGTAATTACAGGTTTATCAAAATAATGGCCAGTTATGATTAGCCAAGGGCCGTGACCTCCGTTGAGTGAAAGGCATTGCCTTGCAACTCTTTCAGTGCTTTCCACATTATCTGATGGGGTTTCTGGCACGACTTCAGATTTTCTTGCATAATTACTGCAGCCAATTGCTCCTAATGCTCCCAATGTAAGAGGCACTAATCCTTTAAAGGCAGATTTTTTCATCTGACCAAAATTTAAGGATCTTAATCTATCTATAAGTCCAATTCCTTGTCCCCCTTTTCCCTTATATTTATCTCCTAGTGTTTTCATTTCAAGTTTCATCCAGTTTCTTTTAATGTTTTACTTTTATTCTTAATATTTAATATTCCACTCACTCCATAAACATTAGAGCCATCTCTAGAATTGACAAAAAAACTGGCAATTACTCCATAACCATTGGAATTATTCTTAAATCTATTAACAATGCTACCGATACTTATACCATAAACATTGGAATTATTATCAAATAAACTGCCGAGGCCACTGACATTTGCGCCATAAACATTGGAATTATCAAATACACTAACAAGGTCAACAATCACTCCGTAAACATCAGAATTATCCTTAAGTATATTCTTCGTAGTGGCGATTATTCCGTAAACATCAGAATTATCCTTAAGTCTATTGCCAAGAATACTGGCAATTATTCCGTAAACATCAGAATTATCTGAATAATTCAATAATCCAACACTTGCGCCATAAATATTAGAATTTTTAACATGATTAACAGCTCCAACATTCAATCCTACAAATGTCCTGTCCTCCAGCTTTCTGAATGCCCTTATTCCAAAAGGCAGATCAAGTGCAGTTCCGCCTATAGTTAAGGCTGCTGCTGTTAACCCCCCTAATATCCAGTTTCTTGCTTTTTCGCTGATTTTCATTTTAATCTCCCACTATTTGAACTTTATTATTATAACTATAAGGCAATAGAAACTTAGGCTTTATAAAGCTTTCGATTTGTTGTTACTATTAAATGTCTAATAAGTAACGCAACAAGCCACTAAACTCTTTAAGGTATTCTATTAGTCACGGGCTGATAGGATTCTACTAAATTAAGAGTTATTACAGGATTATTTCTCAATTAGCATCATCTTCTTGATTTCATATATCCCGCTATTTTTACTTTCCATCATGTTGATTGCTTTGCTTACTATTATCTTTTTCTTGAATAAAGGGCAATCCAAGACAAAGGTTTCATATTCTCCGCCTTCACCGCCCAAATGAATGTTTAGCTTTTTCAGATCTTCAATTAATTTATTATCTATCTTTCTTCCCAGGAATGATTCATCTAGGCCATCTGCAGACACTCCAGTAATAATCACCTTAAAATTATTCTTTATTAATTCCCTGAGATATTTTTCTGAATTAATCCCCCACAAAGGCGCTATTGATTTTAAATTCAATTTTTTGCACAGGTTTTCTATTCTTGATTTTTGATAGTTAGATGCCAGGGCGCCGGAGATTAATGCCTGTATTTTATATTTTCTTATTGCTTTTTTTAGTATTATCTCCATATCTTTTAACTCATCTTCTTTTTCCGCCTTTGTGATTTTTGCCAACAAGGGCAAGTTCAATGCTTCTGCCTGGTATTTTGCCAATTTTATATTTGGGTAATGAAACATGTAAGAGCCTGATGTCTTTGGAAGCAGGGAAATCAGGCAAGCTATTTCATAATATTCATGCTCTTTAAACAGTGCAAATGTGGAATCTTTTCCTCCGCTGAATAATACTGCTGCTTTCATGACGCTGGCCATTTTACTGCTTTGAATGCCCAAGTTTATAATATTTATTCTTGCAAGAATATTCAGAAATTTTTACTTGTAATCAATCCTGAATTTTATTAATGAATTTTTGTTCAGTTCATTAACCACAGATGCTATAACTTTTTTGGTTTCTTCATCTTCTTTCCACACGAGTAATGTGGCGGAGAAGCCTGAGTTTTCCCTTTTTGAAATTCCTTCCATTACCTTTTTTCTTAAATATCTTCCTTTTCCTGTTATAACAAAATGTTCCGGATTGGATCCCATCTCTGTCAACTTTTTTAGTTTGAAATTTCTCCCGGGAAATTTATTCATCATTTCCGAAGTGAGCTTAACAGCATAGATTTGCGCTTGGCTCATGCTTGAAATTGCCATATTGTATCTGTGTATCTTATTCTTATAAATGTTCTCTAAACCTTTGTTTTCATAAAAACCTTTAAAAGTTTAATTTATTCCCCTATTCCATGAAATCAATCAGAAGTCCGACATGCGTATTTGTCGGTCATGTTGACCATGGCAAAAGCTCTATCTTAGACAGGATTAGGGGAACTTCTGTGGTGAAATATGAGGCAGGAGGAATAACCCAGAAGATTTCATGCGACAAGGTTTCTTTGGAAAATATAAAGAAATTGGCAGGGAATTTATTGAACAAGCTGAAATTTGATATAACTATTCCTGGAATACTGTTCATAGACACGCCAGGGCACGCTTCCTTCACTTCATTAAGGAAAAGAGGGGGGAACATTGCTGACATTGCAGTCCTGGTTGTTGATATAAGGGAAGGCTTCAAGCCCCAGACAATAGAAGCCATTGAGATATTGAAGCATTATAAAACCCCTTTTATTCTGGCGCTGAACAAAATTGATCTGCTGAACGGATGGATGGGAAGCACTGATAAGAGCCTGATAGAATCAATCAGCAGCCAGGGGGAATTTGTAAAGAACTTGCTTGATCAAAGGCTGTATGAAATTGTCGGGAAACTGTATGAGCATGGATTTAATGCAGAGAGGTTCGACAGGGTCCAGGATTTCACAAAGCAGATTGCAATAGTCCCTGCATCAGCACTCACTGGCGAGGGGATTCCTGAGCTGCTAATGATAATTGTCGGGCTGGCGCAGAAATTCCTGGAAGAGAAATTAAAAGTAAAGAAGGATGAAGGCGGAAGAGGTGTTGTGCTGGAAGTCAATGAGCAGAAGGGATTGGGATGCGTTTTGGATGTCATATTATATGATGGCAGCCTGGAAGTCAATGATATAATTCTTGTTGGGGGATTGTCAAAAGTTGTCACAAGCAAGATCAGGGGGATATTTGAGAATGAAAAAAGCGTGAAAAAGGCTGAGGCTGCTGCTTCAATCAGCATATGCGGGCATGATTTGGATGATGTTGTTTCTGGAATGCCGTTGAGGGTTGCAAATGATAATCTGAATGAGATAAAAAAAGAGATACAAAATGAGATAAAAGAAGTCTTGATAGAAAATGACAAAGAGGGCATAGTGGTGAAAGCTGATTCTGTCGGAAGCCTGGAGGCAATTCTTTTCATGCTGAAGGAGAGAAAGATAAAGATAAGCAAGGCGTCAATAGGCGAGATAAATAAAAAAGACATTGCTGACGCTGAATCACAAAAGGACGAGATGAACAAGGTCATACTCGGCTTTAACATCAAGGATATCAAGACGGATGATGTGAAAGTCATATCTAATGATATAATTTACAGGATTGTGGAGGATTTTGAGAAATTCAGGGAGGAAAAGATAAAAGAAGTTGAATCAAGGCAATTGCAGGGAATCAACAAGCCATGCAAGCTTGTATTTTTGAGGAACTACATTTTCAGGCAGAGCAATCCTGCAGTCATCGGAGTTGAAGTTTCAAATGGGCATCTGAAAGTCGGGATGAAATTCATGAAGGATAACGGCTCTTCAATAGGAGAAGTCAAGTCCATACAAAGCGAGGGCAAGGGGGCAAGCGAGGCTGAAAAGGGAAAGCAGGTTGCAATTTCACTGCCATCTGTCACTGTCGGAAGGCAGATAATAGAGGGTGATGTGTTTTATTCTGACCTGAGCGAGAATGAATTCAGGAGATTGAAGGATATGAAAAAGTTTTTAAATGAGGATGAAATTGAGTTGTTGAAAGAGATAATTAATATCAAGAGGAAAGAAAATCCTTTATGGGGAGTTTAAGATGTTCAAGCTTGTGATCAACAACAAAGGAAAAGCATACAACAAGGAATTGAATGAGCATGAAAGCCATGTTTTCATCGGGAAGAAAATAGGTGACTCAATGCCCGGAAACAGCTTTGGCTTCAAGAATTATGAGTTTAAAATCACCGGCGGAAGCGACAAGGATGGATTCCCGATGAGATTTGACCTGCCTGGAGCAGGGAGAAAAAGATTATTGCTGAACAAGGGCCCTGGAGTGAAAATAAGAGAAAGGGGTCTAAGGCTGAGAAAAACATTGAGGGGAAACTTGATAGCCCCTGATATAAAGCAGATTAACATCAATGTAGTAAAAGAGGGGGAAAAGAAACTGGAAGAAATTTTTGGAAAGGCTGAGGAGAATAAAGAATAAAAATTCAGCAATCTCTCCAAGAATTTTATTAGAAGACAGAGATTAACTTTATAAATAATTCATTTCTTTTAGGTTTATATTTACGGAGGTAATATTACTTGGTTAAAGAAGAAAAAAGCAATCAGCCAGAAATTAATCTCGGTCTTGTGGGTCATGTGGATCATGGAAAAACAACACTTACTGAACAATTGACAGGAAAGTGGACAGACACTCATTCTGAAGAGTTGAAGAGGGGAATTACTATCAGGCTGGGATATGCCAATTTTTCAATTTACAGGAATAAAGACGGGAAATACACAAATAAAAAAGACAAGGATGCCAGACTATTGAGAAATATCTCGATCATTGATGCGCCAGGGCATGAAACTCTGATGGCAACAATGCTGTCGGGCGCTGCAATAATGGACGGCGCTTTGCTGTTGATAGCTGCCAATGAGGAATGCCCCAAGCCACAGACCAAAGAGCATCTCATGGCTTTGCAAATCATCGGGATAAAACAAATAATAATTGTCCAGAACAAGATTGACTTGATAAGCAGGGAGCAAGCTCTTGAAAACTACAATCAGATAAAAAACTTTGTCAAGGGAACAATTGCAGAGAATGCCCAGATAATACCAATCAGTGCGCAGCATGGGATAAACATTGATTTATTGCTTGAATCAATTGAAGAAGGTATAAAGACTCCAAACAGGAGCATTAATGATAATCCTCTTTTCTTCATCGCAAGAAGCTTTGATGTAAACAAGCCAGGGCAGGATATTAATAATCTAATTGGTGGCGTTCTTGGTGGCGCTGTGAAACAGGGTGTTTTCAGGTTAAATGATAATATTGAGATAAATCCTGGATTAAAGATTAATGAAAAATATTTCACAATAAAATCCAGAATAATAAACTTAATGTCAGGCAATGAAAAACTGAAAGAGGCTTATTCTGGAGGAAGCATAGCTGTGCTGACTGACCTTGATCCTGCAATCGTCAAATCCGACAGCTTGACTGGAAATGTTGTAAGCCTAGAGGGGAAGTCTCCAAAGGTCTTTTATGACTTAAAGCTAGAATCTGAGCTATTGGAGCGTGTTGTCGGAAGCAAGGAGGACCTGAATGTAGATCCAATAAAGAGAAATGAGTCTCTTGTGCTTAATGTCAATTCCGCTGTTACCATAGGGGAAGTCATTGAGATAAGCAAGCACAACACAACAGTAAGACTGAAGATTCCAGTGTGTGCAAACTATAATGATAGGATTGCAATCTCCAGGAGGATAGGAAACAGGTGGAGATTGATTGGTGTTGGGAGCATAAAAGAATAGCAAAG
>Ga0209541_10011623_pt1 | contig 13750 bp, 16 predicted proteins | sample RifCSPlowO2_01_FD_184027 | JGI IMG/M metagenome (GOLD analysis project Ga0209541, IMG submission 184027) | Groundwater microbial communities from Rifle, Colorado - Rifle CSP2_plank lowO2_0.1 (SPAdes) (version 2) | ecosystem: Environmental > Aquatic > Deep subsurface > Groundwater | place...
ACGTTTTGCCGGACACACCGCCGCTTATACGACAGCATACCGTATGTAACAAAAAAGGGGTACTTTTGTCAAAATCTTAACTGCGCAAAAAATTAAATGCCTGAATAAATCAGGCATTTTCATTGTACAAATCGGCGATTTTTTGGCGGATGTCTTCTGAAATTTCTGACAAACTTTTTGTTCTGTCAACCAAAAAAGGATTTCCAAAAATAACCACAACTTTTCTCCGGCCGAAAAAAAACGCCTTCCAGGAAAGATAATCAATTCCCTTGATGGCAACCGGCAGAATTGGCGCGCCCGATTCTTTGGCTAAAAAGGCAGCCCCAACTTTTACCTCGTGCACCCCGGGCTTAAATCTAATTCCGCCTTCCGGATAAATTCCCACAACTCCGCCGTTTTGCAAAAACTCTAATGGTTCACGGAGCATTTCTCGCAACGATAATCCCAATCCTTTTCTTTGGGGCAGCCGATATGCCCCAAAAAGATTCTTGGCCGCCCAGCCAATAATCGGAGTTTTAAACACCCAATCCGCGGCTATGGCGCGAGCAGGCAAAAGCTTTGAAAAAAGCAAAAACGCCAGAATAAAAAAGTGGTCGAAATAACTTTTGTGAAGGGGGGTGACAATCATCGGCCCCCAGCATATTTCAAGAACGCGCTTATTTTTTACTTTTAATCTGAAAAACAGCAGTCCGCATGTTAAATATGAAATAATGCTTAATATTTTAAAAAGCAAACCGGCTATAATTTGCGTAAACCAATAAACCCCGTTACATCCGCCTCTGGGGAATCCGGGCTTCCACCAACACAACAAGTTAAACCATTTATTTTGACCTAAAAAACGAACCTTTCCGGATGTAACGGGGTAAATTCGCTGTTTGGACATTTAACAACTCCTTAATTATCCTGACGATTTTCCGAAAATCTTAACAATTCCCTGAATATCATTAACGCCGCGCTTAAGGCAAATAACATAAATAGGGCCAAAAAAACAATCCCGCTATTATGCCTTGCGTTTTTTACACTTACAAATCGAACCGGCTTAAGCTCTTTTTCCTCAATCATCAACGGATTTCCCAGATATTTATCATGTTTTTTGTCGGAAACTTCCGAATCATAAAAAAATTCTTTTTCTCCCCGCAAAATTTCAATTTTTCCATATTTGCTCAAAGGAATTTTTTCATAACTAAAGGCAATAATTTTTACCTCATGATACCCTTCCGGAAAACACCGCGTTGCCTGAAAATTTGGATTCAAGGCATAAATTTCAGTAGAAAAAGGTTCCTCATCTATAAAAATCCTTACATTAAAAAGCGTTTTGTTAGTAACCGTCTGCCAGAAAAAATTTTGGGGACATAATTCTTGTCTAGGAAAATAACCGGGGTCAGCCTTTAAAGAATCACCATTTCCATGTTCATGAGCAAACGCCGTGCCAAAAATACCAGACAAAATCATAATAACAAAGCCAAACCGCATGAACTTTGAATTCATTTTTCTCTCCTTTTATACATGTCAAAAATCTGCTATATATGTACCACAAAAAAAACGAAATTTGCAAATACAAAAACGCGCTGTTTTAAAACAACGCGCATTTATTAAAATTATGGAGGTTCAACCTCCATAATTTTAAATTAACGCTCAACTTCTTTAACGGCCACTTTTTTCATTATTACTGACGCGAGCGGTTTATCGTTGAAGCCGGTTTCAACTTGGCCAATAGCATCAACAACATCAATTCCTTTAATTACTTTTCCGAAAATGGTGTATTTATAAGGAAGCGGAACATCCGCCAGAGTTATGAAAAACTGGCTGCCGTTAGTATCGGGTCCGGAATTCGCCATGGCCACAATTCCCTTTTTATAACCAAGCTTGCCCGATTCAGTATTGGGGTCAAGTTCATCTTCAAATTTATAACCGGGGCCTCCGGTGCCATTGCCATTCGGGTCCCCTCCCTGAATTACAAAATCCTTAACTACGCGATGAATTGTCAGGCCGTCATAAAAACCTTTTCCGGCAAGGGTAATAAAATTATTTACGGTTTTCGGAGCGTCCTTGTCAAAAGTTTCAAATTGTATTTCCCCGAAATTTGTTTCTATGGTTACAATATGCATACGATTTTTTACGGCAGAATTTTCCGTATTTTCAGTTTCTTTATTGGTTGCCGGCAATTTATTAACGGGCAACGATTCAAAAACTGAAACCGGAATTCCTACCGGTGGTTCTGATAAAACCTCGGCCGGCTTTCTATTAACGGCAAAAAAACCGCCTATGCCGAGGACTATTACAAAAACTATTATTCCAATAAATAAAAAATTACTTTGGTTCATGTTATTTTTGGTGTTTATATTTAATTTCCCTCAAAATATCTTGCAACTGAATTTTTAATTGCGCTCTGCCGTTTCCGCCTTTTAAATATTTTTCTCTGCGTTTTGCATCTGACCAGCGAAGATAGGCTTCGTAATTAATGAGTAATATTGGACGCCTAAACATTATTGCTCGCGATTTCCCTTCTTTATGCTCCTTAATTCTTTTTTCTAAATCGTTAGTATAGCCAACATAAAACTCGCTGTCCTTTTTGCTAAATAAAACATAAACGTAGCACATAATTGTGCAAAGATAAGCTTTGCTCATTTTAGCTCGGAATAGGACCGAGCTGAGCTCGGTGGACCTACGGGGAGTCGAACCCCGACCCAGCCCATGCCATGGGCTTGTAATGCCGTTTTACTATAGGCCCAATTATTCTTTATGATATTATTTTTTATATTTATGTCAACGAGTAAAAATGAGGCTGTTGCCGAATAGCCCTTTTTCGTTTCTGTCATTCTGAGCGCGGCGAAGAATCTCAATGTTTTCAATGTTTTCGAGTGGCCGAGATCCTTCACGTTCGTTCAGGGTGACATTCGGCAACAATCCCAAAATATCCCTATCTTCTGCTTAAGCAGAAGATAGGGATAAAAAAATACCGAGCTTTAGCTCGGCTTTCCTCTTTTTCTCAAATCTTTGTCTATTCCGGTTAACCGGAACTTTCGCTAATTTGATAGTGGAGAGAGTATAAATTATTCAATTATTAAATAGGGCGCAGTCCTTCGACTTCGCTCGGCTCCGCTCAGGGAATAATTCAACGGTTAAGTAACTTGGCAATATATTAATCACCTGTTTCAGCGCTTCGCATTCTTTCCTTACGGGATTCGGCAGGGTCGTTTTCTGCCGAACGAGAATTCATTTTCACGGCTTTCATGGCCTCTTCCCATTGATTAACAGGAAGATTGCTCAAATAATCACGATTCTTCTCCATAAACTCGCGAACTTTCTTAAGGGTTGTAGGACTGCCTGTTTCATCATGGACAAGAGGCAAATCATTCATTTTTTCAAGAGTCATGCCCTTGGCGGTGCGAATCACCTCCAAAACTTCTTCCGGAGAACTGTTTGCAAAAGACACTGGTGCGGCTTTTTTTAATCCCTCCTTTAACGACTCTTTAAAAAGAGTTTCCGTCACAGAAATTATTCCGCGCATCCTGATATTTTCTGAATACTGCACAGACCCCCAAATAAAAGCCCCGAGAGCAAGCAAGACCAGAATAATAATTAAAGCTAACTCAAACTTGTATCTGGACTGGAATGCTTTGTTATCTTCAGTAAGCTGATAAATTCGCTCCTTATAATCAGCCCTTTCAAACAACAAATCAATGCTGGACATCATTACCATCCTGCCCAAGAGCAAAGACGAATCAACCTTCAAACCTTCTTCAATGCGGTACACCGGAATCCAAATTGTTTCACCCTTTTTAATCAAGTCGGGTCTGTTTCTTTTTGCTAGTGTAGGATTTATATCTGAAGACAAGAGAGCTGATTTTGTTACGCCGAAAGTTTTAGCAATTTGGGTAAGGTTGTCCCCATTTTTTACTTTATACGTAAGCATTTCCATGCGAATGACATATTCTTTTTCCTGCGCAGGAACGGGCGCGGACTGGACAGAAGGAACCGAAATGGTCTTAACAACTCCGGGGTCCGCGAAAACTTCATCATGAGCGGCGTAAACAGAGCCGTAAATTAAGCAATGGCCGATGATTAGAGACACAACTGCAATCAAAAAAACAAGGATTTTTGGCGGACGGAAACCCATTTTTAAATGCTCCTTTTTGATTCTTTTTGGGGTTTTCAAGGTGCGATAGTTATATTAGCAAACTAAAAAAATAAATCAAGACCCAGCCTTGTTAACAAAGCTGGGTCTTTAAAATTAGCTCAATCAAATACTGTATAACCGCAATTTTTCAAAACGTCCCCGAGAGGAATTGAACCCCTATTTGAAGCTCCGCAAGCTTCCGTCCTGTCCATTGAACGACGGGGACAAATTTTAAAATTCGCAATCAAAAATTTAAAACCAACGAGTATCTATGAATATCGCGAGCGTAGCGAGCAAATATCTATTAATATCCCAGTCTTCTCGCTAAAATATCAGTCAGCGATTCTTCATGTTTTCTTTCGGGAAGATATTTTAAAAGATATCTTCTTAACTCTGCCGGTTTGACATCGGGAATCGGGACTTTTACATAAGGCATAATAACCTTTTTTGACTCAATACTTAATTCTTTTTGGTAAGGCGGTTCGTAAAAAATCCAGAACGATTTCAGATCTTCAAATTCATAAAGCCGGCTGCCGATTTTAATTCCTCTACTAGTCAGGGCAAAATTAACCATTAAGGGTTTTCTTACGGAATAAATATATAGTATGGCGTAAGCCAAAAAAACTATAACGGCCAATAAATAATTTTTTATAATTAAGGAGCCGGCAAAAAACCCGGCCGCAATTATCCCCGCCAAAACCGCCCGTTCGTAAGAATTTTGGGGCTGTGAGTATTCGGGGGCTTGCCAGGATATGAGCGAAGTCAAGCCGAGCGATTCTTCGGGAGTTAAATCCCTGCCGAGCGTTTCTTCGGCAGCTTTTACGCCTTTTTCGGAAAGCGATACTAAAAATTCATCCCCGGATTTTTTGGAAAAAAGTTCGGTTTTTTCAATTTCTCCGGCTGTTTCCGGCTTTTTACCCGCAGCCATTTCACCCTGAATTTTCAAATGCGTTTCGGCGTTAACTGTTTGTTTTTTTTGTATATATTTTCTCGGTAACTTCGGCGGTTTTGACTTTTGAACCTGTGGGGGATTCTCGGCCAGCTCTTTTTTAAGTTGTTTTAGGTCTATAACTGTGTTGGGCATAAGCAAAAATTAAAAATGTAAAATAGGGCGTTTTTTATCTTCTGCTGACAGTAACTTTAAGCCTTGCGCCGAGAGCATAAGTGACTTTTCTTAGAAAATCCAGGCTGGGATTATACGTTCCCGACTCCAGCCGTGAGATTGCCGATTGTTTGGTTCCAACGCGTTTTGCCAGTTCCAACTGGGTAAGGCCTTTTTCCAGCCGTCGTTTGATAAGAGAGGCCGCTACTTCAAATTCGGGGCCAAGCGCATCATAGGCCGTTTGTACCTTTCTGTTTTTAAGTATTTCCTTTTTAAATTGAGAGTAAGGTTTCATGATATTATCAATTATAACGCATACGTTATACGGAGTCAAGCGCCTTCAATTTTTGAACGGCGGTTTGTATCTCCCTTTTAGGAATGCGTTTCGATTTTTTTACAAAGCCGTACAGAAGAACGGCTTCGTTTTTATGAAACGTGTAGAAAATGCGCACTTCTTGTCTGCCCCGTATGCGCAGTTCAAAGAGCCGTATCTCTACTTTTTTGCTATGAGGAGGGCTAATCTGGTGTCCGAACATTTCCAGCAGATCAATAGCGCGTAACACTTTAGCAATTACCGGTTTCTCAAGCGAACGAATAAATCCTTCAAGTTCCGAGTCCAAAAAATGAATGTGCATATGGTTGTTTTAAATTAGCCAAAAAAAGCAGGTATTAAACGGGGGCACTTGGATTCGCCAAGCACCTTTCTTTTGCGGGAGTTGAGGGAATCGAACCCCCGACTTCTGATTTGGAGTCAGAAATTATACCACTTAACTAAACTCCCACCAATAAAAGGTGCTCGGTTGGAGACCCGCAGTTTACCCCGTTAGAAGTCCAACAACACCCATCCTTATGCTTTTCTACTTAAAACGAAGCGGCTTTCGCCTTACTAAGTTTTGAAAAATATTGTTCTAAATTAGACTTCTAACGGGGTTTACCATTGAGCTTATACCCCCAACCGAAATTTTCAATTTTAAATTTTCAATGTTTTAAAATTAAATCATTGATTAAAAATTAGAAATTGGAAATTAAAAAATTATTCGGTCAGCTTTTTCGCTTCTTTGTGGCTTGTGTGCTTCCTGCACCAATTGCAGTATTTTTTGAGCTCGAGGCGCTTTTCAACTTTTTTCTTGTTTTTGCTGGAAAAATAATTGTCGCGCTTGCAAACCGTGCATTTAAATTTTATTAAGTTTGGCTGTGCCATCCTTCGTAACTTACAACTGACAACCCTACAAGGCCGAGCCCTCGGGCTATAGGCTTATAACTTACAACAAAAAGGTTGTTAGCTATTGGTTATGGGTTGTTGGTTTTTTAACTTAGCCGGAGGGGAGAATTGAACTCCCGACTTCTTTCTTACCAAGAAAGCGTTCTACTTCACCCCGTTACTTTTACAGCCCAGAAGCGGAATCGAACCGCTGACCTACTCCTTACCATGGAGTTGCTCTGCCGTCTGAGCTATCTGGGCAAAAGTAACGGGGCAAGCTGAACTACTCCGGCAAAAAAAGATGGGGTTGTCCCGATTTTGTTCAAATTTTAAAATTCCGAAAATTTGAAAACAAAATCGAGGATCCTCGAAAAATCTATTTTTAAATTAATTCGAATGATTTTTCGGGACTCTGTCGTCTGAGCTACATTGGCAATAATTTATTTTTTTTATCATTCATACATATCATGAGTTCCCGTGTCTAAAAACAAAACTTCTCCCTCATCAAGGAAGACAAATTTTATTCTATAAGTATAATCTATCCAAAACGCCCATGATGTTTTCTCTTTGCCGTGGAGTTTATGCGTGCGGAGACGCGGATCAAACGCGTTTTTTCTGAAAATTTACTCTTTATCTTTTGCCCTGCCTTTAACATCCTGTGGGAGTTTTTTGTAATGCTTTTCAAAAATTGAGGTTGTTTTTATAATCAGTATCCTCATGGAACATTTCTTAATCAAAATCGGCCAAAGATTTTAATGTTCTTGTCTTTCCTTCGCGATGTTCTTTAAAACTCGACTCTACAAGCTTGTCTAATTTATTTGCCGCACGCCCTTTCAAATAAAAATCTGGCACAACCCCGATAGAAAGTTTTTTATATTCTTCCAGAGAAAGTATGACAACTCCACCCTCTTTTTGAACTCTTTTTGGCGATATAACAACAGTATTCATATTGATAGGTTAACATAAAACGAGATTAAATACAATTTTTATATGCCTCCGACAGGAGTTGAACCTGTAAGGGTTTCCCCACACGGCTCTAAACCGTGCGCGCCCCATTACAAATGCCCCCGAGAGGATTTGAACCTCTAATCCCTTTCGGGAACATGGCTCTAAACCATGCGTGTCTTCCAGTTCCACCACGGGGGCATTTGTAACGGGGTGAATTTGCCGATTTCGCCACGGAGGCATTTAATATAGTATATATTAGCAGATTTATCCAGAAAAACAAAGAGCCGGCCTCTGTATAAAAGTCGGCTCTTGAAAAATTTTTAAACAGTATTTTTACAATTTTAACTGAAGAAATAAATTATAAATACTATAAGTTGGGCAATCACGGCAAAAAGAAGCATGCCGCTTAATTTCTTTAACCATTTAACTTCTACCAAAATTTGGTTTCCGGCGTCTTTATTTAAAGAGGGGGTTTGGGATTCTTCCATAATTTTATGTAGTTTTTAAAATTTCAAAAAGATTTATGCTTTTTATTATGGACATACCCCTAAATTGGAACCGACAAAGCTCTCAACAATTCCGGGCACAAAATATGATATCATAGCCACAAAAACACCAACAACCGCCCAAGTAATAGTAGCATGAGCCTTTTTTACTTTTTGGGCATCATCACCGGCTGTCATATAAGTAAAAGCTGCAACCAGAATCATAATCACCGCCACAGCCCCCGCCAGCCCTTCAAGCGCAAAACCTATTTTGTTTATTAAGTTTTTTAATTCATCGCAGGTTGTAGGGGCCTGAGCCATTGCGATTAACGGAACAATATAAAATATCGTTATTGAGCTAATAATATGGTATAAGGAATGGGATTTATAAAATAATTTAAAAGTTGTCATATATTTTTAAAATCAGGTTTTTTAGCAAGTTTTTACGGCCTTTTTAGCCGCAAAATCTTGCTATATCTTAATTATTACAAATTTATTAAAAAAGTCAAGGACAACAATGGCGAGTTCAGACGAGTTGGAAAATTTCAAGGATATTGAAATTTATTTTATTCTTGCGGCGACTTTCTTCTCAAGAGCGGTAACACGGTTACCCAGGGCCAAAAATTCCTTGTAGGTTATTAATCTCTTATCACCCTGCGAATTCGTCATCTCATCAATTTTTTTATGCAGCCATTTCAGTTCTTCAGAATATTCCTCCAACAATTCTTCGTGCCGCTCCAAGACGCGCCCTATTTCTTCCACGCGGGATTTTAAATAAGAAACGTCTGACTCTATATTTACAAGCCGCCCTTCTACCTTATTAAGACGTTCGTTTACCTCGCCAAATTGGCGGTCAACATCGTCCTTTTTGGCCGTTTCATCAAATCCCCGTTTTATCATCCCGGCCAAAACTTCAATTGTAACTTGTTTTTTAACCACCCTTTTATTATACTTCTGCCATCTTTTTTGTCAAAAATTACTGGCACACAGTCGGAAGCGCTCCTCCAAGAAAACTGGAAAGGATTCCCGGAATGTTAAAAGAAATCAAGGCAACGGCTACTCCTATAATCGCCCAGGTAACGGTGTGTCTGGCGTCTTTAACTTTTTCGGAATCTCCTCCGGCGGTCAAAAACTGGAATGCTCCATAAAGCAGCATAATAATCGCAATGGCGCCGATAAAAGCGGCAAGTGTCATGGCAACGGCACCAGACAAAAAAGTCAGAAGTTCAGAGCAGGTGGTCGGAAGAACGGCGGCCAAAGCCACAAGCGGTGTTGCCATAACAAATGTTAAAACAGCTGAAGAATAAAGATTATTATTTATCTTTTTAAACATATACTTTTTAGGTAGGACAGATTTAACAATAGCTATGGCCATGGTAATTTTCTGCCATTTACCTTTATTATTATACCTATAAATACTATCCTAATAATAAAGATTTGGCAACTTAGCGTTTTGCACAGCATCAAATTCGGCCCTTGTTACGCAAATTCCCTTTTTTTACACACTTGTTATACTTTACTCATGACATTTATCAGATTTTACACTCTGGAAATCATCGTTTTTACCGCGGGGGCGGCGGTCATGATTCTTGAATTGACCGGAACGCGCATTGTGGCTCCTTATTTCGGAACTTCCATTTTTGTATGGACAGGCCTTATCGGGGTTATACTCGGAAGTTTAAGCATCGGCTATTGGTGGGGAGGAAAAATTTCTGTTCGGGAAGCAAACTTCAAAACATTTTCCTCAATTCTTTTCGGAGGAGCCCTGCTTATTGCTCTGGCAAGTTTTTTAAGTCCGATTGCCTTGCTGTTTATGCAAAAAGCAGTACCGGATATAAGAATAGGAAGTGTAATTGCGGCTACCCTGCTTTTTGCCCCGGCAAGCATTCTTTTGGGCATGGTCTCTCCCTACGCCGTGCGGCTTAAGATGAAAGATGTAGAGCATTCCGGAACTACCGTAGGCAATCTTTACGCGCTCTCAACGATTGGCAGTATTGTTGGCACTTTTCTTGCCGGATTTTTTCTCATTCCGCTCCTGGGAAGCACTAAAATTCTTTTTTTTACTTCAACCCTTCTTATGGGCGCATCTTTTTGGGGATATTCTAAAGGCGTTTCTGTGATTAAAATAGGCATTTTTTTAGAACTTATTTTTTTGATTTTCGCGTTTGATAAAGTCATGTCTTTTTTTTCAAGCCAGGCCCTCATCGACGTTGATACCGCTTATAACCGGGTGTTTATTTTTGACAGCATTGAACCCGTAACAAAAAGGCCTATCAAGGTAATGTCCACTTATTTTCCGCAATGGGAATCGGCAGTATTTCTTGACCGGGATGATGACCTTGTCGTTGAATATCTTAAATTTTTCAGATTGGCCGGCCATTTTAAGCCCGGACTTGATTCAGCGCTCCTTATTGGGGGCGCCGGATTTTCTTATCCTAAAGATTTTTTGAAAAAAAACCCGAATGCGTCTATGGATGTCGTGGAAATTGACCCTGGGCTGACCGAACTTGCCAAACAATACTTCGGCCTTGAAGAAAATCCGCGCCTTGAAATATATCATGAAGACGGAAGAACATTTCTCAATCGCGGAGGCAAAAAATATGGCGCTATTTTAATTGACGCGTTTAAAGCCGTTCAATCGGCGCCTTATCAGCTGACTACGGCAGAAGCAGTAAAAAAGATGCATGAAATGCTTGAGGACGACGGTGTTTTACTTATAAATATCATCTCCTCCATTGAGGGAATTAAGGGAAAGTTTTTCCGCGCCGAATACCGGACAGTAAAATCCGTCTTTCCCTATGTTTATGTTATCCCTGTTACAAACCATGATGACGGAAACGCTGTCCAAAATTTACTTTTAGTGGCGCTAAAAAGCGAAAAAGGGGCCTTATTTCAAAGCAAAAACCCCGAGTTTAACAACTATCTTTCGCATTTGTGGAAGAAAGAAGTTTTAAGTGACATGCCGCTTTTGACGGATGATTTCGCGCCGGTTGATAACTATGTGCTTGCCGCATTAAAAAATGACTAACCTTAAATTACGAAATACAATTTCAGCTTCAGTTGGCTACGAAATACGAAAAGATTACGAAATTACGAAATCGTTTTCGTATATTCGTACAATTTCGCATTTCGTAGCATAGATGAGTACGCTGATATTGATAATGCAATTGAAGATAACAAAATACTCCTCCGGTTGTAACCGGAGGAGTATTTTTAATATCAAATATGTTTAGGGTTACTGGCACACAGTCGGAAGCGCGCCGCCAAGGAAACTGGAAAGGATTCCCGGAATGTTGAAAGAAATCAAAGCGACCACTATACCGATAACTGCCCAGGTGATCGTGCCTCGCGCGGTCTTTACTTTTTCAGCATCTCCTCCGGCTGTAAGAAACTGGAAAGCGGCCACTAGAATCATAATAACTGCGATTGCCCCGATGAATGCGGCCAGGGTTTGGGCAACGGCGCTGGAAAGAAAAGTAAGGAGCTCGGAACAGGTGGTGGGAAGAACAGCTGCAAAAACCGCAACCGGCGCGGCTGTAGCCGCCGTCACAATGGCTGCGGCGAATTTTGGATTAATTAATCTGTTTCTCATAAATTTTTTGCGAAAAATTTAAATTCTTACGGTTTTCCGCCAAAAAGACGAAAAACCACATATTTTTCGACCTTTAATATATAACTTTATTATAACAAATTCTGGAGGCTAATACAAAAAGTTTTATTAAGCATGCCAATTTTACTCACGAGCGCGAGCAAATTTTATTTGCCGGGCGCGAGTGACTGTAAAATTGAGCACCGAGCACCTATTGCACTTATTACAGAGTTTTAAGATATTAAACAGCGAATGTTTTCTATATTTTAAACTCTTATGATTTACAAAAACAATAGGTGCTCGGTAAAGGTTTTGTTGCTAAAATTTGTTCGGCTACGCCTCCAAATTTTAGACAAAACCCTCTACGGACAGCTGGTGGCCTGAAGAAAAGCGCAAATTATTTTTACAAAAGTGCTTCCTATTACAATCACGCCGAGCCCCACAGCCGACCAAGTCATAGTGCGATGAGCCATTTTAACTTTTTCCTGGCTGCCGCCCGAAGTGAGATAAAGAAACCCGCCGTAAATAAACATAATGATGGCTAGGGGAGTTCCAAAGGTTTGAAGAAACTTTACAATAGCCGTAAAGACCTGAGGAAAAGTGTTATACTGAATAGGATTTATGATGGCATAAGAAATTAGCGGTAAAATCAGAAATGTAATTATTAAAAAATATTTGTGTTTTATCATATAGTTTTTAATTATTTCTTAAGTAATTGATTTAACCTGTCATTGGCTTGGGTTAAAATAATGCTTGGCGAATATCTTTTTGCTGCCAAAAATTCCACCATGTCTTTGAATATAAGATTCACCTGGTCTTCGCCTGGCTTAAGCCATGACTTGGCAGAAAGCGACTGGCCGTAAAATACGCGAAGGTCAGCCGGAGTTTTGGAGTCCGGGTTTATGAGGTCGCGCCTGGCGGGAGGAAGACCGTTTTTTAATAAGTAATCGGCGTTTGGTTCTTTGGATGTTATATAAAAAATATAGGCCTGGGCGGCGTCCTTTTTTTGAGAAAGGCGCGATACGGCCAGAAAGTCAAAGCGTCCGTAATTGATTTTTATTTTAGCGCCTTCGGGCTGGGGAAAAGAGGACACTCCAAAATTAAGATGGGGGTTTTTGGCCTTAATTAACGGAATATCTTTGGCAAATCCGATAAACATGGCTGTATCTCCGGCCGCAAACGCGCTTAACGAGTCCAGCTTGCTCTTGTTCCATGAATAATTTTGTTTTTGCGGATTGGCAAAAGAAGTATAAAGAGTCAGCGCCTTTTCAGCGGGAATTACGGTTTTAATTGTGCCGTCTTCCTGTTTTTCCGGGATTCCTCTGTAAATTACCGATTCGGGCTTTTCATAATCAATTATCTCTCCCCCCGACTGAAGTATCAGGGCGGAGACAATGTCTACAAAATGTTCTATATTTAAAGTTTCTCCGAATGCCGCGCCCGATTCGATTATGTCGCCGACGGAAGAAATTTTAGATAAATTTTGCGCCACATTTACAAACTCACTCCAGGTTTGCGGAGGATTGGGGATATTAGCCGAGTTGAAAGTGTCTTTGTTGTAAAAAAGGGCAAGTGTGTCAAGAAAAAATGGCAGGCCCAGAACTTCTTCATTGTCACCTAAAAGGCCCGCATGAACCGTATCGACGAAAATGTTTTTAAAATTTTCCGCGGACATAGCTGATGCGTCCCCCGTTCCGGCAGTTTTTTTAAGCGGCTCAATTTTATTTTGATGTTTGAAAATCTGGCTGTCTCTGAGCATAAAAATGTCTGGGCCCGTTCCCTCGGCCAGCGCGTTTATGAGCGCTAATTCATATTCTTCTTCCGGAATTTCCCTGTATTTTACGGTAATTCCTTCAACAGCCGGACCCCTTTTAGCCGAAATAAACTCTTTCCAAAAGGCCTCATTTTCAAAACCCCACATTTCCAGGTTCGCCCGAAAAGTTTCTTTTTCTTTCAAGCCGGGCAGTAATCCGGATAAAATTAACAGCGCAAAAAGGACCAGCACAATCAAACCGCCAAAAATCATAAGTTGTACCCTGTTAAATTTGGATAACATGCCAATTTTCTCAGCGAGGCAAATCCGCCTTTGGCGGATGCCGCCGAGATGTTAGAAAATTTAGCACCCCCACACTCAAAAAATGTGAAAATAATTTATACCTTGCTTGGGTGTGGGGGTTAAGGTTTGGCAGCTAAAATTCGTTCGCGCAAAGCGCTCCGAATTTTAGACCAAGCCCTTAAGGTTTTTTAAAAAGAAAACCGTAGTGATGTGAGCCGGCGTTAAATTCCCGTTCAAATACGAATCCGG
>Ga0209541_10011624_pt1 | contig 13748 bp, 16 predicted proteins | sample RifCSPlowO2_01_FD_184027 | JGI IMG/M metagenome (GOLD analysis project Ga0209541, IMG submission 184027) | Groundwater microbial communities from Rifle, Colorado - Rifle CSP2_plank lowO2_0.1 (SPAdes) (version 2) | ecosystem: Environmental > Aquatic > Deep subsurface > Groundwater | place...
AAGGAATTTGACGGGGTGGTGGTCCTCAAGCTTGATCGGTGGGCACGGAGTCTAACAGAGCTCATTATGGACGTCCAGGAGCTAACGGACAAGGGCATTACCTTCATCTCTATAAGAGATAACATTGATTTGTCAACGGCGTCAGGCAAGCTTCAGTTTCATATCTTATCTGCCCTGGCGGAGTTCGAGAGGGCCTTAATCCGGGAGCGCACGATGGACGGCCTTGATTGGGCACGGGCTGAGGGCAGACACGGCGGCCGACCACTGGGAGCCAAGGACAAAAAGACAAGGTCCAAAAGCGGATATTGGGCACGCTATAATAACGGTGGAAAGGAAAAATAGCAATGAGAAAGAATGTAAAATTAGCAATTAAGTATAACAATACGTCAGTAAATTATGATCAGTGTGGTATTTGTGGCTGTAGTATGGAAGCTGATATTCCGTTAGGGTTATTTTTATGCGACACTCATGACCTTGTATGTCATAAGTGCGGGAAAGAACACGCTCCCGAACTTGTTATATTATTAGACTATTTCAACGCAAACATAAAAGAGCTGTGGAGTGATTATGAGAAGGAAGGTGCGAAATGAGTCCGACAGAAGAGAAATATAAGTCAGAAGAAATAGCAAATACTCTTGATGTAAAAGTCAAAACTTTATATGACCATAGGTGGCGGGAACAATCGGGTATTCCGTTATTCAAGCAGGGGAAAAAGCTGTTTGCATGGAAGAAAGAATTTGATAGTTGGTATGACAAGAGGGTTAAGTATGTCTAAGCGTTCAGGGGTAAGGCATATTAAAGGCGATATTTGGGAATATAACTATTATCCTTATCCCAAGGCAAAAAGAGTATATAAACGGCTTAAGGCTTCATCAAAGAAGGACGCTGAATATCAAAGAGCTATCCTTATGGGCGGTAATGCCATTGTAGATGATTCAAAATCATTTGAAGAAGCAAGAAGGGCTTTAGAGTTAAAGCTAAAGGCAGATAATCTGACACCTAAGACACAGATAAATTACCTTTCAAAGTGGGATAACATAACCAATTTTCTATTGAAACTCTATCCTAACGTTGTAAGTCTAAATCAGCTTACTAAGGAGATAATGGAGCGGTATAAGCAATGGATAGTTGTGGATAAGGGAAGGTCTGATGGGTGGAGAGATGAACTTACAAAGATAAGGACGATCACAAAAAAACTTATTGATATAGGATTATGCGAAAAGCGTATTTATGACATTCTTCTATTGCAGAAAAAGCCGAAAGCGAAGAAGAAGCTCTACAAAGAACTTACGAAGCAGCAACTTCATGACTTATTAAACTATATAAAGGAAGACAGGCCTGACTATTACGGCATAGCTCTTTTAAATATGCAATACGGAATGAGGCGCGGACAGGCCATATCTATTAAGAGAAGTAATGTAAAGACAGGCGAATTTGGCAGGCCTGTTAAATTTAGTTGTGAGCCGAAGGACACAAAAACGGGCATACCTCATGTTTTAGATATTACAGATCCGAAATTGGCGAACGTTATCAAAGGGTATCTAACAGACGGAAGAAAGACTATATGGCTTTTTCCTAATCGTAATAACAAAAAACACCATGATAATCATTATACCGAATATATAGAGAGAATATCAAAAAAGGTATTAGGGTTTAACCTAAGCCCCCATGACTTCCGGCATGACTATATTACTAAGCGCCGGGGCGAGGGGCATACGGATGAGGATATAATAGTAATAACAGGGCATAAGGACGTTAAGTCGCTCTCTATCTATACACACCATACGACTGAAGGCACAAAGAGGGTTTTAGACAGCAGCAAAGTCCTTGAATAAACATAAGGAGTAGGCTAAAATGGTGGGTAAAGTTGGTGGGTTTTATAGCATTGTATCGTCGTATAGTGTTAGAAAATCCCCATGGGGCTACCAGCTGTACAGAACAAAGAACTTTCTTAATCAAGAAGGTTTTTTGTTTATAGAAAACGGTGGCGAATATATCAGTCACAGAATATGTTCTTCTTGTATATTTATATGCCTTATGATAAAGTATAGGCAAAGGGGATATTTATGATCGCAGATGCTGATAAAAAAATAATACGGGACATCTCCAAACAATATCATGCGAAGAAGGTATTGCTTTTTGGATCGAGCACAGATCCCGAAAAAGAAAGCCGCGATATTGATATAGCCGTAGAAGGTGTCTCCGCCAAGGATTTTTTTAAATATTACGGCGATCTCATCTTCTCACTGTCAAAACCTGTCGATGTAATCGATATAAAAGGGGAATCTAAGTTTATCTCGCTGATATTGCGGGATGGGGTCCTTCTGGAATAAACTTCTTGACAATTTAAAGTTATACTTTAAATTGTCAAGTATTTGCCTCGAAGAAATATATTGACAAAATGTGTCACGTGACACCTTTTTTATGTCAAAAGCAGTCATAGGACTTTATTAAATGCGCCATTAAATTTTACTTGACTTTTTTAAATATTAGTTTAAAATAGCCGTATGCTGGAAAGATCGCTTTTCCATATAGCGTTTGCCGATACATGGGGTCGACAAATGCGTTTTATTGCCGGGCCCCGTCAGTCCGGGAAGACCACGCTCGCCCGGATTAAACTTAAAACAGCGGGATCGCAGAAGCTATACTATCTCTGGGATCTACGTTCTGTTCGCAACCGGTATAAGGCAAACGAACTCTTCTTTACTTCGGATTCTCCCCCGCGCAAAGAAACCAAGCAATGGGTATGCTTTGATGAAATTCATAAGATTAACGGGTGGAAGAATATCCTTAAGGGCATCTTTGACGCTACGCAAGAGAACTATCAGTTTATCGTTACAGGCTCTTCCAAGCTGGATATCTTCAGGAAGGCGGGGGACAGCTTATCCGGCCGTTATTTTACCTTTCAGCTCTTTCCGCTTACCTTAAAAGAAGCAATCGGCCGTCCGCAGATTGAAAAATCGGAATGCGCTAATCCTTTTGATTTTATTTTGACACAGATTAACCGCCAAGCCAAGAATGGGCAGAAGGCATTGGAACAATTATTGGCTTACAGCGGTTTCCCGGAACCGTTTCTTGCCTCAAAAACGGAGTTTCAGAAAAAATGGGCGCGGGATTATCTAGACCGCGTAATTACCGAGGATATAGGTCTCTTAACCCGGATTGCCGATAGGGAGAAACTCCACGATCTATATCAGCTGCTTCCTGAAATGATCGGAAGTCCCGTTTCAGAGAATTCTTTGGCGGCTCATCTGGAGAGCAATCCTGTCACGATCAAAAATTACCTCAGAAAGCTGCAGGATTTCTACCTTGCCTTTAAGGTAATACCGTATAGCCGTAATATAAAAAGGGCCCTTCTGAAAGCGGCCAAATGGTATCTTTATGATTGGACGCGCATTAAGAATCCATATAAACGCTTTGAAAATTATATTGCGGTTGAGTTAAACTCGCGCGTTTCCGCGTGGCAGGATATAACGGGAACAGAATTTAACCTGGCGTATATACGGGATAAAAATAAGCAGGAGACGGATTTTGTTATATTAAAAGAACGCGAGCCCTGGCTTATGGTGGAAGTTAAATATTCCGATATGCCCATCGAAAACCATCATCTTGCCGTTTCCAATGTTTTAGGCGGAATCCCTGTTGTGCAAGTGTGCTTTGAAAACAACATCGCCTCTCAGGAAAAGAAGAACGCGTTTCGGATATCCGCTTCGAGATTTCTTTTGTAGTAAAGGTCGAAGGATTAAAACGGTATCACGGCCCGCAGGATAAAAGTCTTCTGTTCTGTTCAGCGTGGGATACCAAATTCTGATGCTAAAAGATTGGCCGGCAAAATTTTCATCCCCCTCTTTACAAAGGTGTCGCTTCGTGATCTATATTGGCTACTCATTTCCATGCTTGTCCGCTCCTACCTGCTACAATCTAAAAAACTCCACAGACGGCAGGCGAACCGAGCCACAGCCTGAAGCAAAAAGGCAAATTTTGGGTGCGGGCAAAATTTGCCTTTTTGCGGAATCTGAAAGAGAGGTGAAAAAATCTTGACAAGTAGCGGTTTTGGGGTATACTTAGAAACACAAGTAGAAATTGGTCCCGCGTTTGAAGGAATAAATCAGGGACATTAAAAAATCAAAACCTTCGTTGGTCATGATATGACTGACGGAGGTTTTTGTTTAGAAGCGTGCCAACGATATAAGAATGCCATGAAAAATTATGTAGAATTGTTACAGAGGGGTAATGCGCTTATGGATATTGGCCTGTATCGTGAAGCTGTCATGTATTATGATCAGGTGATAGAAATAAATCAACAATGCGAGCGCGCCTGGCATAATAAAGGAGCGATTTTCCATGATGAAGAGAAGTACTTGCAGGCACTCGATTGTTTTAATAAAGCAATAGCAATAAATCCAAAAAATAAGGATTCTTGGAATTATAAAGGACTCGCACTTGCAAATATTCTTAGGCTAAATGAGGCACTTGGATGTTATGATAAAGCGATCGCGATAAATTCCAAAGATATTATCGTCTGGTTCAACAAGGGTATCGCATTATTACGATTAGGAAATGATCTTGAGGCATTGAGGTGTTTTGACGCTGCGCTTAAAATAGATAAAAAAGATTATGAAAGCTGGTTTGCCAAAGGCGATATATTACGTAAAATTGGCAGATACTGGGATGCCGCAATTTGTTATAGAAATGGATTAATATATTGCGATGATGATAACGATTACTTTATGGCTAAAAAAGATGATATAATTCGCACGCTCGTTCAATCTGAAAAATATAGTTGTGAAATAATATAATGAAATTGTATTCCTTAAAGAAAGCTCGGATTTTGTTAATCCTTCCCTGCAATGCCGCTGCTTGTATAGGCGATTATTTTAAAGCGGAGGCATATACAAAAAAGGGATGGAATACATGGAAAGAGGCAGACTTCTGTCTCAGCAATCTCAGACACAAAGGATTAATCGCCTTTGCGGCTTTGGATAGCTCTACTTTAGAAACCGAACCGAATGGCTCTAAAGGTGCTATTGTTTTTGAGACAGAAATGGATCGCGCAAAGAACCCAACCGGCAAAGATTGGGGAGCGCCTAATTGGCGATGGTTTAAGCCAACGAAAAGTGGTAATTGTGATTATTTGGAAACGCTGACAGAGTCACTTATAAAAGGTGCCCAGAGGGTAGAAAAGATGGGTTTTTCGCAAGTATTCGCCCTAGTTAATCCGCGAGGTTATTTTCTTTCTTTGGCGGCGGCTGTTGATAAGTGCGGATTATTGAATAAGTGGGTGCTATTTCGCGTCCCTTCTCATCCTAGGTATCTATTGTCGGCCGTTAGGCAGTTAAGTCCTTTTGTTCGTACTGCAGCTGATGGAGCAAAGCTGAAAGGTGGTATTTATCCGATTCCGGATTTATACCCATTTTTGAAAAAAGAAAATAAGCTGTATAAAAATTCTCTTCCGCAACCTTGGCAAAAATACAGCAACCTGATCGATATCAGTGAGGTTAAAATTCGTTGGTCGTTATTAATGGGTTCACTAAAAAAAGAGGAGACTAATGATTAAAAAAGATAAAAAAACTTTCTGGGATGTGGTCATGAAAGAAAATAATATAAAGCGGCTTACGAAGAGTAGGTCTAAGTTTTTTTATTACGTTTACAAGTTTTACAACCGGAAAGATAAGAATGGTAAGCCGGTTAGTTTCCCCAATTCCAGTGTTTATTTTCATAAAAGAGTTTTAGGAAAAATACGGAATTCAAAGGATTATGTGAAATTGCTCAATGATACTGTATTCTTGGAATACATATATGCTACTCTGTCGACATGGGGTATGGACAGGTTGGGTGGTGGTCCGCGGCTTGTTAAGTTTGATGATTTTAGAAAAAATATTTGGAAACATAAAAAGCTTTTAAAAGAGTTATCCACTTATGAGATAAACAAATTGGATGAAAAAAATATCCAGAAAGTAAAAGATAGATTAAAAGATTTATTTCATAATCTTGTAGTAATGAAAAGTCCTATGAAACTTGTGGGCATTTCAAAGGCGCTACATCACTTATTGCCGGATTTAGTGCCACCAATGGACGGTAATTACACGCTTTATTTCTTTTATGGAAATTCAAACTATAGCGAATCAAATCAAGAGAAAAAGTTTTTCGAAATGTTTGACAAATTCTGTTTTATCTCGAAAAAATTATACCTTACAAACAAAGACTTAAAAAAACAATGGGACACCTCAATTCCTAAATTGATAGATAATGCAATAATTGGATTTATTCCTCAAGACCGATACTAAACTTACCATGAAAAACAAACCTTTTTTATCCAAAACAAAATACATGAATGGGCTTCAATGCCCCAAACTTCTTTGGTATGCGTATAATCGCAAAGAGGACCTTCCGGAAATCGATGCTGCTACACAGGCTAAGTTTGATCAAGGTAAGGCAGTCGGCGAATTAGCGCAGACACTCTTTCCGGGAGGTATATTGCTTAAAAGGGATTATGTGCCGGATGAACAATCCAAGAAGTCATTGGAGGCCACCAAGCTTCGCAAGGCTCTGTTTGAGGCCGGTCTTGTGCATAAACAAGGTTATGCGCTGGCCGATATTCTTAATCCGGTTGAGAAAAATGCCTGGGATCTAATCGAGGTAAAAAGCGCCAGCAGTGTAAAAGACGAGTATTATAATGACGTCGCCTTCCAAAAGTATGTATATGAAGGCGCGGGTCTGAAAATCCGCAAGTGTTATCTTATGTATATCAATAACCAATATGTGCGTAAAGGCGCGATAGACCCGAAGAAACTATTTGCCACTGAAGATGTTACAAAACAATGCGACGAACTCATCCCCGAGATAGAGCAGAATATAACCGATATGCTCGAGGTAATAGGAAAAGACGATATACCACAAGTGAAAGTGGGCCCACATTGCGACAGCCCGTATCCATGTCCGCTTGAGGGTATATGCTGGAACTTTTTGCCTCCGAAAGACGATGTGTTTTGTTTATATTCCGGCACAAAGAAGGCATATGAACTAATGGAGCGCGGCATTCTGCGGATTACCGACATAAAAGACGGCGTTAAATTGAGCGATAAACAAAGCATTCAGGTTGTTTGCCACAAAAACGGAACTCCGCATATCGATAAAAAAGGGATAGAAGATTTTCTCAAGACCCTGAAATATCCCCTGTATTTTCTAGACTTTGAAACGATAAATCCGGCGATACCGGCCTACGATAACTCAAGGCCATTTGAAGCCATTCCTTTTCAATATTCATTGCACATAGTTAAAGATAGAGGCGCGAAAGCGGAGCGCCATTCGTATCTTGCCCCTGGCGATAAGGATCCAAGACCTGAAATATTACGGCAGCTAAAAGAATTATTGGGGAGTTCGGGTTCGGTAATAGCCTATAACGCTACCTTTGAGAAAACCGCCCTGCGTCACGCAAGCGAGGCATATACCGAATATCAGGACTGGGTAGCTGAATTAGAAGAGCGCATAGTTGACCTGCTCGTTCCTTTTCGCGGATTTCTTTATTACCATCCTGGCCAGGCAGGCAGCGCTTCGCTTAAGAACGTTCTACCTGCAATAACAAAATCGAACTACGATAATATGGAAATAGCCGATGGTGGGATGGCGAGCATTGAGTATTGTCGAGTAACCTTCGGGAAAAACGTTTCCGAAAAGGAACGCCAGCGCGTTTGCGCCGCTCTCGAAAAGTACTGTGATTTGGATACAAAAGGCATGATTGAAATATTAAAATCGCTAGATAATATATCCTCTAAATAGATATTGTAAAATAGATAGGCCCCTCTCCAAGCGTGCCATCGTGATGCCTCCGGCCTAGCTAAATCTTGACAAGTAGCGGTTTTGGGGTATACTTATAGTTGAGTCTTCTAATAGCGAAAGTCGGCGTCATGCTGTGCGCGGGAAACCGCCTAGCTATAGAAGGCTTATTTTTTTGACCTCAAATTTATCTTGCCGAAGCCTTTTCCTTGTAGTATTCTATTAATGAAATAGGGGTATCAAAAATGAATAAAAAACAACTGAGCGAAATGACCCATGATGAAATAAAAGAAGCGGTTAAAGAGAAATACGGCAAGGTAGCCAAAGACCCTTGCGCAACTTTTAATTTTCCTGTAGGGAAAGAGTTTGTGTTAAAGGTGGGTTATCCGAAAGAAGTAATTGATAAATTGCCTGAATCAATGGTCGAGTCATTTACAGGAGCCAATAATCCTCAGCCTTTTATCGATTTAAAAGACGGCGAAACAGTTTTGGATTTAGGCTGCGGGGCAGGATTGGATCTTTATTTTTATGCTAAGGCTGTCGGAGAAAAAGGCAAAGTTTATGGCTTAGATATCTCAGAAGATATGGTTGCCAAGGCGAAAGTCAACATGAGTATGGCAGGCATTAAAAATGCTGAGATTAGGTGCGGACACTCAGACAGCCTTCCTTTCCAAGACAATTTTTTTGATGTTGTAGCGTCAAATGGAATATATAATCTATCGCCAGACAAAGAAAAAGTCATGAAGGAAGTATTCAGGTCGCTAAAGGCTGGCGGAAGAACGATTTTTTGCGAAATTGTGCTAAAAGATAAACTTCCCGCGGACGTAAGAAAAAATATCGACGACTGGTTTAGGTGTATCGGCGGGGCGCTGCCGGAAAAAGATTTTTTTTCACTGATGGAGAAAACAGGATTTAAGAAGATCGAGGTAATCTCAAAAAGTAGAAACGCAAGAACCGGGCACCCTCTTGCTATCTGCGCCAATGTGAAGGCTTACAAGACATGACATTACGCGATTAATTATATGAGGGCTGGCATATGAAAAAATTAAAAAACTTCAGCGGATATTTAGGCTGCCGCACTACGGGAAACATAGAATGGATGATAAAATCTATCTGCGCGGCGAATAATAGGAGTGTCAGCGAAGTTATTAATTATTTGTGCAGGCTTTTTATTGAAGACGCCTATGAAATAAGAACTAAGTTTTTGGGGCCTGGCCATGAGAAGCCCTAACCAGCGTCTATCCCTCGAATCTAATCTCCAAAATGATCCATAGTATAATTCAGGATCATTCCTGGAATGGTCTAATAAGAGTTGTCCAGAAACTGTCCCCAGTCTCCATAACACTTCCTGTTAACAATACGAAAACCCGCATATTATAATTTGACTTTTTATTCCCTATCAGGTATACTTTCTTCAAAAGTTAGTTACTAACCTAATAACCGAATGGAGGTTAAGAAAATGGATACAAAGACGGAAGGGCTCTTCCATTATCGCACCCTTTCCGATAAGGAGAGAAAAAATTTAGCAATACTTGAGCTCATAAGAAAGAAAAGTCCTCTTTCCAGAACAGAAATTTCCCGCCTCACAGACATTAATATTGTTTCGATATCAAATTATATAAAAGATTATATTGATAAAAATATCGTGCTGGAGACAGGATGCGATGTTTCGAGCGGCGGCAGGCGGCCGGAGTTGGTTGAGTTAAATACCAAAGGAGTTTTTGTCATAGGTTTGGATATAGGGCCCTCAAAAATAATAGCTATATTAGCGGATCTAACGATAAATATTTTGGCTAAAACGGAATCGCCCGCGCCTACAGGTGCAGAAGAGCCCATTACCAATAAAGTTATAGGGTTAATACAGGAGCTGATAAAAAAATTGAATGTAGACGTAAGCAAAATAAAAGCCATAGGCATAGGTTCGTCCGGAACGCCAATCCGCCTTATGGATACGAGAAGCGCCGTGCAAAAAAATTTCGGGGTAAATACTTTTATCGGCAGTGACGCGGCTTGCGCGGCGTTCGGCGAGAAGAAATTAAATCCTCAGGCTGATGTTGAGGACCTTCTCTACATGTATTCGGATGTTGGCTGCGGAATAATCGTCAGAGGCGATATATATTTCGGGGCCGGCGGGAATGCGGGCGAAACCAAGATATCAAGAGAGCATGTTTCGAAAGAAGAAGAGGTTGTTTTATTCAAGGGGACGCAATATCTAAGGCCATGGGGAGAGGATCTCGGGATAACGCAGATGGCGAAGCGCGAGATAGAAAAAGGAGTGGGCACGAAGATAGTTACCTGCGCAAAAGGGAATACGAAAAACATAACTACGGATGTCGTGGTCGAAGCGGCGATACAGGATGACGATGTAGCTGTCGATATCATACGAAATGCCGGGATGAATTTGGGGATTCGCATCGCATATTTAGTAAATTTATTCAATCCTGAAGTTGTCGTCATAGGAGGGGGCGTAGAGAAGGCTCGAGAGATTATCCTGGACCCGATAAGAAAGACGGTAAAGAAGCTCGCGTTCAGTGAGCAGGCAAATATCGTAAAGATAATACCCGGCGCTATGGGTGAGAACTCAGTGAGCCTTGGCGCGGCTTCCTTAGCGATAAGGGAGGTATTTTTAAAAGCGTGACAGCGGAGAAGGACAAATCAAATGGAAATTTCTTTATTCAAAAATGAGAGGTGAAAAATGACGGAAGAAAGGTTATGCAAGGTTTGCGCTAAGCCGTTTATTGCGAACAAATATCGGCCTAATCAGACCGTATGTTCTTCGCTTGAGTGCCAGTATAATCGCCAGCTGGAAAATATGAAGAAATGGCGGGATAGGAATCCTAACTATTTCAAGTATAAAGAAAACCAGGATTCGTCGTGGCGCGATACCTGCAGGCAGCGTTCGCTCGAATGGCGCAAGAAACATCAGGAATATCTTAAACTTTACAGGGAGGAACATCGGGAGCGCCACAGGGCTTACATGAAGAATTACATGAGGGACTATAGAAAGAAGAAAGGCCTTGCAGGGGGCGGGGAGAGCGCAAAATCATAATGAGGCTGCGTAAATTTTTATTGTTGTATATATTTTTAGCGGTTTTAGCCTTATCTTGGTTTGGGCCCGGACGATCTTTTTCTGAAGAGGCGGCTCTTAGCTCGTCTGAAGTTGAACAAATAGACCGCTCGATCATGGCCGCGCCTATACAGCCCAAGAGCGAAGGGCCTGATATACAAGTTAATAGCGAAACCCCAAAAATATTAATTCTTGAAGAGTGCGTAGAAATAGCGATAAAGAATTATTTACCATTGAAGATCGCGAAGAAAAATGTGAAGTTGGCTGAATGGAGGCTTTGGGAAACGAGACGCAACATGCTTCCGAAAGTGACTGTTCAGTGGCAGGAGTATACAGGCAAGATATACGGAAGACATTTTTTTGGCAGGAAGCAGTCCGTGGACCTGCAGCAAACCGTCTTTCACGGCGGAGAGATGTTTTTTACAATGAAGCAGGCGGAGACCAACCTTAAGATAGTGAAGAGGGAATATGCGCGTATCAAAAATGATCTTATGCTGCAGGTAAAAAAAGGATATTATACTCTTGCAAAGGCAAAGGAGAACGTAAGTTTGCAGGCCGATCTTTCGCGGGAGGTTTTAAGGATATATGATATGGTAAGCAAGCAATCAGAGGCCGGCATTACGTCAAATTTAGAATTCTTAAACGTGAGTTCGCAGGCTAACCAAATTAAATTTCAGCTCGCGTCAGCTAAAGGCGATGAGGAGGTGGCCAACCTTATACTAAAACAGGCGATGAATCTGGATATGCGCGAGAGCATAGACATAGAACAATCGCTTGAATTTAAAAAGGCCGCCGTGGATTTTGAGAGCGTATTGGCGGACGCGCTAGTCCACAGGCCGGAGATGCAGATAAATTCACTAATGGTCTCGTATTATTTATATGAGCTTAAGATAGCAAATTCGAAGAGCTGGCCCAAGATAGATCTTCTCGGCTCTTTTGGCCTTGCAAAAGAAGAATTCATATCGAAGGATCAGGGCATCGATCCGGCGGCCGGGACTGTCGATGCCGATCAGAAATTGGAGCAGCAATGGTATGCGGGCGTAAAGTGCAGTGTGCCGATGTGGGGGTCTACCACAGAGTATTCGTATACAAAAGAGGTGTGGGTGCCTGTGGTAAGCAGCCTGCGCGGGACAGAGACGATAACCAATAGCGTAAAATTTAATTTTTTGGATAATCTCGCGCAGTATTCGGATAAGTTCTCAGCCGACGTCGATGCGGCGCGGGCAAAGCAGGAGCTCATCAAGACGAAGCAGGACGTTACGTTAGAAGTAAAGGAAAGCTGTTTCAATTATGAAAAGGCTATTCTGCAGTTGGATACGGCAATCAATAAAGTAAAATACCAAGAGAGCGATTTGGAGTTGGCCAAATTCAGGAGGCAGATGGATGAAGCGGCTGATTCAAGCGTCATAGAGAGTATGATAAAGCTTGCGCAGGAGAAGTTCGGATACACGCAGGCTCTTAGCGATTGTAATATCGCGGTCGCAAGCATAAATAAAGCGGCCGGCATTCCCGATTATTTTAATGATAACCGGATCCACAACGATAAAAAGTGAGGCGCTTGCTATGAAGCCTCGTATTGCATTCACGAGAGGTTCCATATGCAATTGTAAGGGGGGCAGCATATGAAAATAATAGACATAAAGACCAGAAAATATTTTATTACCGCCGTATTGATAATAATTGTTTTAATGATAGTCGGGAAGATGACTCTGAATATTCAAAAGGTTTTATTTAAGAAAAAATCGGAGATCTCCGCTAAGGCAAGGCCTATTACATTCGAGGAAACAGCGGCCGCCGTAAAGGCATATAAGGTAAAGAGGATGGATTTTAAAGATACATTGCCTGCTTTCGGTAATATAAAAGGTTTCAAGGAAAACGACCTTAAATTCCAGGTCGCCGGTATACTGGAAAGTTTCAATTTTGAGGAAGGCGAGAAAATCCAGGAAGGCGATATAATAGCGAGCCTGATACAAAAAGAGGCGCTTTTAAAATTAAAATACGCGGAGGCGGAGCTTAGCAAGACTCAGAAACTGCTTGATATGGGCGCGATAAGTTCCATGAAGATGGAGCAGTCAAAATTAGAGTATGAGTCGGCGAAGAACGACCTTGATAAGACAAATATATACGCAATGACAAACGGGGTCATGGGGCCGAGGGTTATTGACGTGGGAAGTTATGTTACGCCTAATGACAAGGTGGGGATATTTGTAAATGTGGATAAGGTATACGGAGAGTTCAATATAATAGAAAAAGATATTCCTAAATTATCGCTTGGCCAGAAGGTCGAGGTCTTCCAAGACGCATATCCCGGGAAATCGTTCCAAGGGGCGATAGACAGGATCTCTCCAGTGATTGAAGGCAGGTCCCGCACCGAGACGGTAAAATCGGAGCTTGTCAATAAAGAAGGTGTTTTAAAACCGGGCATGTTTGTCCGAGCCCTCATCTCAACCTATGAAAAGAAGGATGCGCTGGTGATACCGTCGTCTTCCTTAAAGAAGAAAGAGAACGAATATTTTGTATACATTATCCATAAAGAAGAGCCTAAGAAAGTATTATCGCCGGAAAAAGACAAGGGAAAAGATAAAGAAAAATCCGCGTGGATATTCGGACTTTTCGCTGGTCAGAAAAAGGAAGAGCAGTCCCCGGGGCTAAAGCCCAAAGAAAAGGCCGCGGAATACGGAACCGTAGAACCCAGAAAAGTAAAACTTGGCTACATGTCTGAGGACCTCGTAGAGATAGAAAGCGGGTTTGCGGAAGAGGATCTTATCGTAAGCGAAGTTCAGGAAGAGTTTAAAGACAAGGCGAGGGTGGAGATATCAGAGGTTCAGGAAGGGATTATTTGAGCACTGCGCATAATTCTATCGTCATTCTGATCCCGCCCCGCGCCTATTATGAGTCATGGCGG
>Ga0209541_10011625_pt1 | contig 13747 bp, 15 predicted proteins | sample RifCSPlowO2_01_FD_184027 | JGI IMG/M metagenome (GOLD analysis project Ga0209541, IMG submission 184027) | Groundwater microbial communities from Rifle, Colorado - Rifle CSP2_plank lowO2_0.1 (SPAdes) (version 2) | ecosystem: Environmental > Aquatic > Deep subsurface > Groundwater | place...
CAGTGTTAACTGGCTTCAGGCAGAAAACGAGCTGGTTGAGCAGGAGATTGGGCAATATGCAAATGCAAGGGCAATCCTGAACAATGATGAGATAACCGGCATTATCACAAGAGAGATGACAGAAAGCGCAAGAAAGTCTTTGCAGGACCAGCAAAAAATAAAGCAGTTTTTTATTAAAAACCTTTTAGAAGAGACTGATGAAGGCTTGATGCTAAGCAGGGAGGCATTAGAAAAACTGCTTTCTAAAAGAACAATGAAAGCTTTTGAAAAACTGCCTGCAGAAGCGCAGAGAGCTTATATGGAAAAATCACTTTCGTACATGGATGAATTGGTCAAGTTAGGGGATGATGGCATTTATGATTTTGACTGGGTTAAGATTCTTGGCAGAAATGCTGATGATGCAGCAACCGTGGATATAAAAGCGCAGTTTGAGCAGTTTTTTACGGAAAGTTATGGAAAACTATTAACTGGCGACAGAAACACATTAGTAAGATTTTTTACAGGCATTGAGCCGGGCTCTTTTAAAATACTAACCAGCCCTAAAGATGTGTACAACCTGATTAAAGAGGTAAGCCCTGTACAATTAAGATTTTACAAGATACCTGTAATAAATATTCCAATATTTCCAAAGCTGGGAAGGTCTATTGTTGCATCAGTTGGCACATCAGCAGGCGATGTTGTAGGCATAGTTAGGTGGATGGAAAGAAACAAAGTTATAAAATATCTCGTTGCGTATCAGTTAGCTGGAGAACTTACAGAGGCTGATTCAAGAAATGAAAAAATCAAAGGCCAGGGAGAAAACAGCCTAGTTGTTTGGCAGCCATTCTTTTTTGAGAGAAGCAGAAAATATGAAATGCCTGAAACAAGGGATTATTATATAAATCTGGTTAAAGATGAAGGCAATACAAGGTTCTTTTTAGCTAGCCCCTGCAAAACTGATTTAACAATAACTAAAACTCAGATTAGCTGCAAGCTAGACAGAGGCGCGTATCTACTAAAAACATCAGCCAATGTACAATATGGGCAGCCATTTGATAAAAGCTCTGTAAAGCCAAAAGACAGCCGTTTGGAGTTAAACGAAATTGCAAATAAAATTTATGAATTTGATACTAGTTTAACAGGAGAGCAAAGGATAAGAGAGATGGAAAGCAATTTTAATGATATAGCAAAATTTGAAGATTTTTTTAATGTTTTCTTAAATGACTTAACACAAGTTGATGTGTTTTTAGAAGAAGTAGCTAAATTTATTGATGAAGTAAGGCAAAAGAGAGGAACAGCTGAGCAAGAGCAATACGAAAGAGATTATGAAGAACTAAAAAGAGATTTTTACAGCAGCCTGCCTGTACCTACTTATGGCGGAAATTTTGACAAATACCTAAACCAGCAAATAACTAAAGATGAATTTAAGAGGATTTTGCTGGAAGGCATAAATCTACAATTTTATGGGTTATTCACTAGAAATACGCGTGCGCAAATGCACGCTCTTAACTATCTGTACAACATACATAAACAGAGAGGAAAATTCAATGAGCTTTTTAAAGAGAACGGAATAATGTGGAATGTTGCAAGAGAGCGTTATTTCAATTACAACCAAGTCCAAGAAGGCAGTATAGATAAAGCAAAGATGGTCAAAGTTTGCGAAGAAGGAGAGATTAGCGGAACACAAGGTCTTCTTGACAGCTCATCAAAAAGAAGGATAATAATACCAACAATAGCTATAACTCCGCATATGGGCATCTACTCTGATTATAATGATGAAAAAAATTATTGTTTTAGCAGCGCGCATTTTGGTACAGAAGTTCTAAAATGGGGTACTGCTCTTTTTGCTGCAGCAATTGACGTTGGTGTTGGGATTGGTGTTCCAGTAGCTGAAGTTCCGGTTGCATTAATCACTGGAGCAGGCTTTGCATGGGCTGCAAGGCACCTGGACAAAAGTAACAGATGGCCGGACCATTAGAATTAAATTAATCTTATCACTGTCTTATTCACATCATCATCTCTTGTTATATCGCCTACAATTATGCCGCCTGCGTGCATTCTATAATTATCAGAAAACCTTGAGGCATCATCATCTATCTTATTCATGTAAACCCCATTAGAGATTAGAGTGAATGTAAATGTTTTCTCATACTCGTAACCTTTTCCCCAGAATATATTAGTTAATTGCATATTGTTTTTCCAGTCTTCATCAAGGAAGATATAAGCTACTGGCTTATCGTCTTCGAGCTTCTCGATAATAAAGCCTTCTATAATACCATCATTCGGATTCATATTTGGGTTTATCCTTATTTTTATATCTCCATTTTCATCTTTGTACTCTCTTTTGAAATGATTTCCTTTGTAATAGCCTTCATAGTCAAAAACAGTCTCTATTGCGCCTGCCCTTAGCTGCTGGCCCATAGCATCAACAAAGCCAGTTCCTTCTGTTATCTGCTCTACATCAATCTCTTTTTCAGCTCCTGTTGTTTTAATCCATTTTTCTTTATCTGTTGCATACATACCTTTTTTTGGAGTATTGACTATTACCAAAGCCAAAATAATAAAAGCCAACAAGCTGATCCAGATAATGAAGAATTTTTTATGCTCCATAGCTCTAAAAATTAATTTGCTGATTTAAATAAGTTTTGATTGTAACCACTAAAATCACTTATCATTGGTGCACTCTCGCATTCACAATTAGTTGTGCACTAAGTTGTGCTCAATTATTTTTATTATTCTTTTTAATTAACAATAAAAAATAATAATTATTGTGCACAACCACACTCACAAATTGTCGGGCTTCTGTTTCTGCACCATTGATTAGTATGTATTGATAATTATTTTTCGCCTAATGGCTCGCATTTATCCTCGTTTTCAAAACATTTAAATAGTATCATCTCTTAAAAAGCGCCATGAATAAAAGAGGCATAAGCCTAAGTTTAGAAACAGTTGTTGTTGCAGCATTAGTCCTCATCGTGCTTTTTGTTGTTGGCGCGATATTCATAAGCCAGTCAAATAAATATGCAGACAAATATTCTGAAACTGCAGAGCAGGCGTCAGAGCAGGCAAAAGGGTGCAACATGCTTTTTGGAAGGACATGCGCAGCAAGCTGCGGCAGCGAAGAGACAGTTCCCGGCAAGTTCAGCGAGTGCGTTTCTGATGACAACAAAGAAGGCAAATGCTGCCAGAAGAGATCAACCTAAAATGGATAAGAAATCAATGGCCATAAGCTGGGCTGAGATGATATCACTCTTTCTTGTTTTAATAGCTTTAGGCGCCATATACTTTAAGGTATACCCAAAACTATCAAGCCTGTCAGGAAGCGAAATAGGCGCCGCAGAAAAAAGCCAGATGGATGATTTAGCCATGTATATCAATGCATATATGGGCCAAATAAAAACATCCACACTGCCAAATGAATTCATTTACCCTATAGATATTGATGGAAGCAAATATGTTATTGTTGTTGCAAATAACTGCCAAATTGACCAGCAAGGGAATTGCGAGCGCGGCAGCCAAAAGACAAAGCTTTGCTTAAGGAGGTTAGACATCAGCTCAAGAGACTACTGCTCAGCTAAAACCATCAATTCCGCCTTTGTGCAAGATAACTACCAAATTGAAGGGAAAAAATTAGCTGTAAGGTGGGAGGGCAGCAAACTTAACTTTTATTCATCTTAGCAAGGTGATGAATTCTAGCATAAACTATTTAAATAGAAAATATTAGGAAAACAGCATGAGATTATTCTCTTCAAAAAAGGCAGAGGCAGAGCCAACAGAGGAGACAATATACCCCATTATTGCGGTTTCTATAGCAATTGTTGTGGTAATGCTGCAGCTTTTATCTCTAATAAGCGGCCTAAAAGATAATACAATATTTGAAAGAACTTTTTTGGAAAGGGACATAGCAAACACAATTGACAGCATATACGCGAGCCCTGAAAACATCTTTATTGATTACGACAAAGACGCTAAATTGTTCAGCTTTATTTTTGACAGGAATTATGTGAATGCCTACGAAAAGACTAGCATAATAAACCAGGATAATCTGGTTGGTTATTTCAGCCCAGACAAAAAGACAGCTTATTCAACAATAGAGCTGAAGCCGGTGTTCGCAGGCGAGCAGCCAAGCATAGAAAGCCTAATCAAAAAAGTTGATATGAGGCTTGCCAAAACAGACAGAAGGATTAGCGTGAATGAAAAAAATGCATTTACACCAGAAATGAATGAAATGGAATGCCCTGAGATTGAAAATTCAAGAAGATTCAGCAGCTCCCCGTCAAAAGGATTTAATGATATAGTTGATATAAACGATGCTGCAGAAAAGAGCTATGCAGCAAGATATGATATTTTTGTTTGGTATTACCCCGGAAGCTACGACGACACAGCGCAAAACACAATAAAGGCATTTATATCATCTGATGCAAACCTGAAAGAAAACAGGAGGCTTGCATGTTTAATACTAAACCAGCTTCTTGAAAGGCTCGGAAGAATCTCCAGGGAGAATAGCTTGGAAGGCGTAACAGGGGTTGCTATTGTCCCAACAGACTCCTGGCAGATGCTGAGCCAGGAAAGGCAACTTTCTGTGCTGCTGGAAATAGGCAATAAAAATATTCCACAGGAAAAAAACATATGGTCAAATGAAAATGCGAGAAATGCGATTTTGGAGGCAATAGATGCAGGCGTTAAAAGCTATGGCTAAAAAAGGCGCTGTTACAGGCTATACAGTTATATGGGTAGCGACAGTACTTGGGATACTTATCCCCTTTTATTTTGTTTTGAATGCTGTGGTTGAAAAAAGTGTAGATGTTTCATTAAGCACGCAAAATCTTGAGCATTATTTGTTATTCAGCAGGCTATTTTATTCGCCAAACAGCATATTTTACCATGATCCTTATACAGGAAGAGCGAATCTTGAGAAAGTCGCTTCTGATAAATTTAATGAAGACACATTAAAAAACCTTTTTGGAGACCAAAGCAGCGCAAAAATAGCCCTAAGGCTTATGCTGGGTGGGCAGGAAATTTATTACAACAAGAACCTGTACGACTTTATTGAAGAAGTCCATATCAGAAGCGGGGATTATGGAATGGCTGTTAAAAACAAGATTGTTCTTGTTGAATTTCCTGATGGGAGAGAGGAAAAACAGCTGCTGACAGCAAAAATGGGATTCTGCAAAAAAGCAAGATGTTAAGATGCTAAACAAAAAAGGGGCAACAACAGGCGATATATTGTCTTTTTTCCTTATACTTGTATGCGGCTCTGTGCTTATAATGGGATTTGCTTATTTTGTTGTGGCGCCAGCCATTGGCGGCAGAGCAGAAAAAAGCATTAATGAGTATATTGCGAAATTTAATGACAACACTTTTGCGCTTAATTACCTAAGGGCGCCTGTTGGAGACAATACAATGGCTGATTTAATATTGCAGGCTGTTATGAATAATGACTTTAGCTTGGTTGAAAGGGAAACAGATAATTTCATGACTTTGCTGAATAGCATGGAAACAGGGGTTTGCTGCAGAAAAAGGATGGCAAGAGGCGTTGTATTTTTCAAGTCATATTATCTCTGGAAAGAGGAAAGAGAATGCGATGATATTGTTGAAAACAGCCTCTGCATAAGCTGGAAACTGTATATCGATGATGAAGAGGTTATCGACAAGAAGCAGACAGCAGGCGATGAAAAATCATCTCACACAGCATATACACCAAATTATTACGGCTTAGAGCCAATAAAACTCAAGATTGTGCTTTACTGATATGAAAGGAAAAAAAGGCGCATGGATGTTTGACATATGCTTTATATTAGTTATGCTCATAGCTTTTGGCTTCGCTTTTGCCACGATTTACTCAAAGACAAACATAAGCAAAAAATTCGGGGATTTGCCTGCAGCAATATTTGAAGCGTATCATCGCGGAGAAAAACTGCTGTTTTATGCAGACTATGCGGCAAAAAACTCAATCTACCAGTCAGCTTATGAGCTTGGGCAGAAAGGGGGCTTTTATAGCACAGATTGCGGCGATTATTTAGGCTATGCTGTATGGGAAAACGAATGCCATCTTAATATGGGCTCGTTAAAAAGCAATTTTAGTTTATATTTACAAGATAACATCAATTATTATCTATTAGATTATCCTGAAGAAGACATCTTTATCCCGCAGGATAATTATGATTTTTTAATTAAGGATGATAAAGTTATAGGGATTGCCGGTGAAAATGTTGAAATTGATGTTAGAGGGATAAAAGAGAAGAGGTATGGGGCAGTTTATACCGTCCCTAAAGGAGCAGAAGAAATTTTAAGAGAAACAAAGAGCAGATATGGCTCTTATATTGAAAGTGCAAGTGAAACATTTTCTGTGCAGGATTCATTAATCACAGCTGTTATTGCGCAAGAATCCGGTGGTAACCAAAATACTATTTCATACACTGGTTGCGCAGGATTGATGCAGTTTTGTTATTCCACTGCTTTGTTATTCAGGGATATTTTTGTTAGATTAACGCCCTGTGAATGCACAGGTGAAACATGCAGAATAAACCCCAAATGCAGTCTAAATAATGATGACAGATTTAATTCAGAAAAATCAATTCAGGCAGGAGCAAGGTATCTGTCACAACTTTTAGACCAGTTTAAAGATTATACGCACAAAGAAGAATTTGCTATTGCCTCTTATAATGGCGGCAGCGAGGTTATTCAAAAAGCAATTAGAAAAACAGGAAAAGATGACCCCAGCTGGAAGGAGGTTTCACAACAGCTGACACCAGACTTGATAACTTATTTTGCAGATTATAATGAAAAGAGAAACAAGGTAGTTGAGATTAAGGATTATGTCAGGAAAGTTGAAGGCTATAAGACAAAATACGAAGAAATTGTCTGGGGCGCAACAGCAGAAAGTGTTGAAGAAAATCAAGTAACTGGCGCTGCTGTAGAGGACGCATCAGATGATGAAAAAACCTTGGGCAAATACTCTATCAAGCCATCCTTTAACCAAAAACCGGATTTTGATATTTTTGAGGATTATATTGCAATAGCTGAAAAAGCCGAGCGATTAAAGAATATCTGTAAAGAATCAGAAAATGCTGAGTTATGTATTAACAATAATAAACATATTTTTAATAGTAACAGCCTAATCTTATTGGACAGCTGTGAAATTGAGCCAAAAAAATCATTTACTGATTTTGCTGAGATGGTTTATTTATGCAGCCGTTCAGAAGGCAATTGTATTTGCATGTTAAACGCGCCAGATTTAGATTACAATTCAATTTATTTAGAGCAAAACAAAATTAAAATGATTAAAAACGATAAAATATTATTTGAGCTAGATTTTGATGTTGATTATGAAGGAGCAGGTAATTTTGAAAAAAACTCAAAAATTATCCTGTTAAACAGGAATCATAAGCTAGAAAGGCATGATTTGGAGGACATGAGCTCTTGCGCAATCCAAAAAACAACATTCAGATTTTGTGTTGAAAATAATAACAAACAGGTTTACGCTTATAGCGAAGAAGATAAACAGACAAAGCTAAGAAATATGCAGTACAAGTTTGCTGTTAATTTTGATTAGCCTATGAAATCTATCTTTGACAACCCAAAAATATATAAATGTCAGAAATTTTCCATCCCGTCTATGACTGGTAGTCAAAACCAATCCGCTCTGAGATTGTGGAAAATTTCTGAGCATGAACTGAGAAATTTGCAAAGCAAATTTCTGGTTCCCTAAGAAATTTACAAAATAAATTTCTTGGGCACAAGAAATGCATAGCATTTCTTTGTGTGTTAGAAATGCTTTGCATTTCAAACACTCAAAAACCACTGTGCACTGTTGCGTTCAGCAACAGGCCACTAGTCTCTGACTATTGGTTTTTGACATAATCCATAAAAACTTATAACCTGATGGTGCGCTAAATGATTAAGATACCCTTAACAGACATAACAGCAAAAATAAAGGACAAAACAGGACTTTCTGATGACGAAATCAGCAGCAGGATCGATTCAAAATTAAAGCAGCTTTCCGGGCTGATAAGCAAAGAGGGGGCAGCCCATATAATAGCAAATGAGCTTGGCGTAAAGCTTTTTGAGGCATCTGGAGGAAAATTAGAAATAAAAAATATACTCGCCGGAATGAGGGATGTTGAAGTTCTTGGAAAGGTTATGCAGGCAAGCGAGCTCAGGGAATTCAAAACAGGGGAAAGGGAAGGCAAGGTTGCCTCTTTTATTCTTGGCGATGAAACAGGGACAATAAGAGTAGTCATGTGGGGAAGCCAGGCTGAAAACATAAAAAACCTGAATGAAGGGATTATTGTGAAAATCAAAGGGGGCTATGTCAGGGAAAATGCCAGGGGCAAAGAGGTACATTTGAATGAAAGAAGCAAACTAATAATAAGCCCAAAAGGAGAGTCTGTTGGGGAGGTAAAATTTTTTCAAGAGCCAAAGAAGAAGAGCATAAAGGATCTGCATGAAAATGAAACTGCAGAGATTTTAGCTACAATTGTCCAGGTTTTTGAGCCAAAATTCTTTGAGGTATGCCCAAAATGCAATAAACGGCTCAGGCAGCACGAAGATAAATTTATCTGCGAGCTGCATAACACAGTCGCGCCTAATTATTCCTTTGTTATGAGCTTGTTTCTTGATGACGGCACAGAAAACATAAGAGCGGTGTTTTTTAGAAGCCAGGCTGAACGGCTTTTGGCCATGCCTTTTAATGAAATCTTAAAATACAAGGATGAGCCAGAGAAGTTTGATGAAGTAAAGACCAAGCTGCTTGGCAATATAATCAAGGTTATTGGGCGTGTTAATAAGAATAAGATGTTTGACAGGCCCGAGTTAATAGCAAACATGGTCTTTCTGAATCCAGACCCTGAGGAAGAGATCAAGAGGCTTGAAGAAGAAAGATTAAAAAACCCGTAGATTTCTTTAATTTCAGAGGTGATATTATGTGGCACAGATTTGTCGCTATAATTGAGATATGGATAGGCATAAGCTTTTTTACAAATCTTGTCTCTTACACGCCCGTTGTTGGCGTGACAATAGGGGGGATACTAAATGCGATAACCGGATTTATAGCCCAGATGCCTTTTTATGGCGTTATAATGATGCTGCTTGGGACAGCCCTGCTTATTGACGGCATAATAAGGGTAAGGCATTAATATGCTGTTTAAAATGCACCTTGCTTTTGGCTTTCTTATTGGCTTGGCTGCTATAAAGGCTTTTAGCCCACAGAATACGCTCATCTTTACTCTTATTGTTTTGGCCGGAAGCGTTCTGCCTGATATTGACCATCCAAAATCAAGGATTGGCAAAAAGATAAAAATAATCGGGTTTCTGTTTGAGCATAGGGGATTTTTTCACAGCTTATTGTTTTTGGCTTTGATTTCTCTTGTTTTAACCATGTTTTTTAGAGATAATCATTTTGTTTTGCCTTTAATTATTGGATACAGCTCGCATTTATTTCTTGATTGCTTTAACCATAAGGGCATAATGCCCTTTTACCCATTTTCAAGAATAAGGGCAAGAGGTTTTATCAAAACAGGCTCTTTAACAGAAACTATTCTTTTTGTGTTTTTGATTATCACCGATGCGCTGCTATTACTAAATATTTATGGTTAGGGTTTTGGTTTGTTTGGAATATTTGACAGTTGTTGGGTTATTCTATGTGAAGTGTGGGGAAGTTTAGACCAACGGGAGTGCATATGTGCAAAGCACTGGAGGTCAGCGTTCATTCCACTGAGCTTTAGCGATACATTAAGAACAAGAATAAAGAGCACACTCAATTAAAAAAGAATTAATTAAATCTAACTTCTTGACCTTCTAAAATAAGATTTTTAATTCCAACGTTTCCATTTTTATCAATAGCTACTTTAACATCTAGATTTCCTCTTCTTGCTCTCTCAATCTCCCTTCCCTCACCTTCTGGAACAAAGTAACTCTCGATACCATACTCAACTGATAAGACGGCTGTACTATCTTCCTGAACAGTTCCTTTAAGAAATAGCCCATCTATAGGTTTCTGCCTAAAAACACCTTTTGCTATACCATAGCCATCAACAATATCAAGAGTTACATATATCTTATCATTTTCTTTGAATTCGGATGTGTCTGATTCTAAAGAACTTAAATCAAGTCTGCTAATGTCATAACTTAGAATAACATAATCTCCTCTAAATAAATCTCTAGGATCAACTGGACGAGTTTTTAATAATAGTTCTTCACCAGTTTGTAGAGTAAATTCTTTGATAGCTACAAACCCTAAGATTAATATTAACCAAAAAATTCCAATTCCAATAAAGATTTTTTTATTCATTTCTCTTAGTGAATTTTGCCTTAATTTGTCTTCTTTTCTTTTCAAGTGCAATACTTCCCAAAACAAGAATTAATCCACCAACTAAAAAGAATATTGACCTTTCCATTAAATCCCAAAACCAATCAAAGTATTTTGCCACCAAAAACACTGCTAACCAAAACATTCCTAAGTTAACCAACCCCATATCTTCTCGATTGTAACCCAGATAAATAAACAAGATTGTCAAAGCAGCAAAAAGAAGATTGAATATTAATACATAAATGCTTGTCGTGGAAGGATAATAGAAGAAAATCAATGACAAGGTTATAATTCCAATACTTAATGGTCCTTCATATCTGGATAATGATTCTGATTTATTAAAAAACCAGTTTATTACGGTGATAATTATGGCAACGATAGAAAAGAGAACAACACCAACTACAATTTGGTTTTGAACCTTATTATACCAATCTGAAATATATCCTGACGATACCTTTGAAAACCACTCAAATGTTAATAAGAAAAGACATATCATCAATACTTTAATACCTGCAAGTCTGTAAGTTCTTGCGGTATCCATCAATTTGTCTGAGAGGTAATGTAACCCTCCCACTGCAAAAAGCATTATTGAACCAGAAATAAATAAAATAATACTAAACCTTCCCAAAAACCCAAAAAACCACCAGTCATTATTTTTAGCAAAGAACAGACCAATCCAAAGGAAGAATAATAAGGATGCTAAACCTGCAATCGGTGTTGATCTTAATGCATATACTAAAGGCAAAATTCCTACAAGCCATATCAACACTAAAATAGAATTATTTGCATTTATGTGGTAGATTTGTGTAACTAGAATGACGGTTGCCCCAAAAAGTAAAGCTCCTAAGAACAGTAAGGAAGAACCAACCATTGGTAGATTCTGTTTCTCAATCTTGAAATAATAGCCAAAGTAATATGCTAATGTAGTGCTACCAATTAATATCAAAACTTTGACAATATTTGGAAGTTCTTGCCAATTTGAAGCTACAAATAGAATAGCCCCGATACCTAATAATATGGCTCCTATCGTTGAGATAGCGACAATAAATTTATTAGAACGACTCTCTTTTTTGTAATGACTAACATCCGCCAACATCTTTTTTGCTTGACTTTGATTAATAGTTTTTTCTTGGACCCATTTGTTAATTAGTTTTTCATCAATCATTTTATAGATAAATTAGAATTAAACTATTTAAACATTGTTTTTTTGAGTGTACCCATATCTATAATAAATTTCTTTCTCGAAGAGAAAGGCAAAATGTTCGAAGGACTAGGAATCCCCCAATTCTAAAAAAGGAACTCCAATTTTATTGAACTTAACACTCACCTATCCCTCTCCCCTCAACCACTGGACACTGCCAATTCCCTCAAATTTCGGCTTTATAACCGTTAAAACCCAAAAATCAATCAACCACTGGACACTGGACATGGGCACATAAGATATATAAACAAGCATCCACTATACTATATTGCTGCTGCAAAGCAGCCCTCACTTCCTGGAGCCTCGCAGCTCATAACTAAGGGAAGTTTGAAATAAAATCCGAATAGGAAAGAGGTGGTTTAGATGGAAAATACAAGTTCTGGAAAGAATGTTCCAGAGAAAAAATTCAGCACTGGAGGCATAAGTGCTACAATCTGGAAAAACAACGGGGTTTCTAGGTCTGGCCAGCAGACAGAATACAGGACTATAACCCTGCAGAGAAGATACAACAAGGACGGCGAATGGAAGTCAACTAATTCTTTAAGGCTAAATGATCTGCCAAAAGCCGCTTTGGTATTGCAGAAATCATACGAGCATCTTGTGTTAAGGGGAGAAGGAGCATCTACAGATGCTTCTTGCATTGACGAAGAAGAGATTGTGATGTAGGCATGATGGACATGAAGAAACAAAACAAAAAAGAAGGAGAGGATGATACTATGGAACAAGAGCTGGAAGAACCTGAGGTTATAATCAACAAACCAAAAAATGAATTATCACTCTGTGATTTGCCAGGTGTTGGAGCAGCAACAGCTGAAAAACTCCAATCAGTAGGCTACAGGGACCTAATGTCAATAGCTGTTGCAACGCCCGGCGAGTTAGTTGATGTTGCAGGAGTGAACGGAGCAGTCGCAAAGAGAATGATAGCTGCGGCAAGGTCATCACTGGAAATGGGCTTTGAAAGCGGTGAGGAGCTTCTTAAAAGAAGGGCAAATGTTGAGAGGATAATGACAGGCAGCAAAGCCCTTGACAATCTTCTAGGCGGCGGCTTCGAAACTGGCGCGATAGTAGAATGCTTTGGCGAATTTGGCTCTGGAAAAACGCAAATAGGCCATGCGCTGGCGGTAAACTGCCAAAAAAACAATGAAGATGTGATAGCAGTTTACATTGATACAGAGAACACATTCAGGCCGGAAAGAATAGAGCAGTTTGCAAAAGGCGCAGGTTTAGACCCTCAAAAAGTGCTTAAAAACATAAAAGTTGCAAGGGCATACAACTCAGACCATCAAATGCTTCTGGCAGAAAAGGTGGAAGACCTTATAAAAAAGCAGGGGCTAAAGGTAAAAATTGTTATAGTTGACAGCCTGACAGCCCATTTCAGGGCAGAGTTCATTGGCAGAGGCACATTAGCCGAAAGGCAGCAGAAGCTCAATAGGCATATGCACACCCTGCTTAGGCTTGCCGACCTAAACAACCTTTGCGTTTATGTGACAAACCAGGTGATGGCAAGGCCAGATATGTTTTTTGGCGACCCAACACAGGCCATAGGCGGCCACATTGTTGCGCACGCATCAACATTTAGGGTTTACCTGAGAAAAGGCAAGAAAGGCAGCAGAGTTGCAAAGCTTATTGACAGCCCAAGCCTGCCAGATGGAGAAGCCTGCTTTTATGTTGATACAGACGGCGTAAAAGACATAAAATAACTTTTTATTTTTTATTTCTTTTTTGACTTAAAACCCATATATTTATATACTAAACATTAAACCGTATTCTTATTGCAGATATGCAAGATTAGATTAAATTGGAAAGGTGAAATAGGATATGGATAGAGATTTTAGTTCGAGAATATCATCACCTGTTAAAGTTGGTGATGAGATAGATGTGAAAATTGAAGCTGTAGGGGAGAAAGGAGACGGAATAGCAAAGAAGAACGGGTTTGTTTTGTTTGTGCCAGGAACAAAGGAAGGAGACCAGGTCAAGATAAAGGTGACAAGGGTCTTGAGAAGAGTAGGATTTGCAGAAGTCGTTGGAAAATCTTCTGCAGGCGCATCTGGGGAAGAGACAGAAGGAGGAGAAGAAAAACCCGCAGAAGAAAAACCTTCTGAAGAAGAAACAAAGGATTATTCCGAAGGAACAGGGGAAGATACAGAGGATTTCGGCGGAGACCTGGAAGAGCAGTAATCTCTTTTCTATTATTTTCTTTTTGTTTTGTTGCTCTTAGCTAGTTTTATATACTTTTATCTTATTGTAACTTTGCGTAT
>Ga0209541_10011628_pt1 | contig 13744 bp, 10 predicted proteins | sample RifCSPlowO2_01_FD_184027 | JGI IMG/M metagenome (GOLD analysis project Ga0209541, IMG submission 184027) | Groundwater microbial communities from Rifle, Colorado - Rifle CSP2_plank lowO2_0.1 (SPAdes) (version 2) | ecosystem: Environmental > Aquatic > Deep subsurface > Groundwater | place...
CAGGTTAAGGCCGGGATTAATCTCTTTTTGCAGCGTAAACCTGTACTGCTCGTCCGCGAATTCCTCAACCCATTTTTTTGCAAATCTCAGCCTTTCTTTTACATATCCAACTTCAGATTTGGCAGCATCTTCTGGCAATTGGCCTGTTTCCCGCAATGACCTGAATATTAATTTCTCGTCCTCAAATATCTGCACCAGCATCGAGGCTTGCGATAAACTAACCTGGGGCGGCATTCTTTTTGGGAGTTTTCCGACATGGCTTAATTCATAGATTCTTTTCTGCCTCACATTCTCTTTTTCACCCATATCTTCCTTGCCGAAATAAACTCTCTCGGCCTGGTCGTATCTTTCATAAAGCAAGATCAAGTCATTCGAGCCATACGGCTCGAAATCAATCGCCGCATTCGGCCTTGTACGTATCAGCAGGAACCTCAGCATCTTTGCGGGGGCATAGGTTATTGAATCAGCAAAACCCAGGCCGTGCCCTTTCGATGTGGACATCTTTTTCCCGCCGACGGTAAAAAATTCATATCCTGGGCCTGTTTCGTAGCCATCTGAGGGGTACGGAGGTGGATAATTGAAGACGTCAACTGCAAACCTGCAGGCTGCTGTCCTTGATCCTCCTTTTGTGAAGTGGTCTTTTCCTGCAGTCTCTACTATTACAGATTTTGTAGGCCATTTTGCCGCCCATTCAACCTTCCAAGGCAGCTTGCCATTGCCATTGTAAGGGGAAATCCAGCCTTTGTAGCCGCAGCCTTTTGCCCATTCAACAACCCCCTTCTTGCATTCAAACCTCAATTTTTCTTTTTCCCTGTCCCATTCAACAGCCAAAGTTGTTGAAATCCTTTTGCATTTTGGGCATTTGACATTGAATGGAAGCTTGGTAGCAGCAGCTATATCCTGCCCGTACAAATCAATATATATTTTTTGTATCTTGTCTGCATTGTCCAAAGCAATTTTAATTGTTTTGTTGAAAGAGCCCTTTTCATATTCTTCTCCGGTGCTTTCCAATTTTGCATCAATTCCAAAGTCAGGGAACAAATCAGTGCACTGCCTGAAGAAATATTCTCCAAAGCTTTTGTAGCCTTTAATCGGGCTTGGAATGTACCTAAAAGGCACACCCATATATTTTTCATTGTCCTCCTTGCTTAATTCCTTTGAAGGCTTGTCCAGAGGGTCCATATCATCGCTGCTTAGAATAAAAGCCGCTTTTACTCCTTTGTCTTTTAGCGCTTTGGCAATAGCGTCATGAATCACCCATCCCCTGCCGGAGCCGATGTGGATAGTCCCCGACGGAGTTTTCTCGTCCATTGCGATGTAGCCGTGCCTTTTCACGATATTTTTGAGAAAATCATTATTCTCGACTCTTTTTATCACATCCTCTGCAATCTGGTCTGCCCAGAATGAGTCTTCAAAATTCTTGTTTTGTTCTTTATTTTGCATAAATGAAAAGAACTAATAACTTTATTTAAAGATTGTGGAAGATTTTAGAATTCTGGTTATTGTAACCATTGTGCGGAGAAGCTCATAGCCCAAAAGAGTGATTTACCTTAACGTGGATTTAACACTCATTATGAACGTACTGCACAAGGCAATATTCCCCTATCTGGGTAACGAATGATTGTTATTATATGCCTTTGTAATGAACTGCCCCTTCATAAAGCTGCTCGGATCAATCATACTTTGGAGGATTACCCCCATGTAGTTTCCTGCTAATAGAAGTCTTGCTGATTCGGCAAGAGCAGATGCTGTTGTTGATTGTATAGCCCTTAATGTTTTATTTCCTACTTTGGTTGGTCCAATATTGTACGCTTGTTCCATTACTCTTAATGCGCCCCCTGAATCCTGTCCCTTTACAGACGCATAGATAATCACTACATCATCTTCAACCAAAGGCACGACTTTTAACATTTCTCTTTCTACAAGGTCCGCCAATATTCTGCTCCTCTCTTCAGGAGGCAATTTCTTTGGAACAGATTTTGAAACAGCGCCTACAACTCCATCCACCCAGTTATAATGCCCAGGATGCCTAAGAGTTTTGTAATCAAGTGTGCCAACTCTTCCCTCTAATTGGACTGGCAAATCTGCTGTTCCGCCTGAAGTTATTGCTTCTTCATACATAACACCATTAATAAGCACAGGGGCCCTTTCAGACAGAGATTTAACAGTTGTTTTTTTGCCGTCTCTTATAACTACGGCCGGCTCTATATACTCAGTTGCAACTCCAATAGGACTCCATGTAAATCCATAATAAGAAGGAGAGGTTGCATTTTTTGTCAATGCTCCCACCTTCATTGATACAGACTCTACTTTAGTAACACCATGCCTCTCACAGAAACTTTTCAATAAGCCCATTGCCAGGACATTTATGAAACCCGGTGCAAGTCCTGTCTGCAGAATGAATCCTTGATCAGACCCTTGTGCTAGTTGTGTAATCTCATCTGTCTCCCTGACATACTCTGTCAAATTTGCATAATGCAATCCGTTCGCTCTTGCTAATCCAGCCATCCTTGGTGCTTCCTTTCCGGGAAGGCAATCCAGTATGATATCGCCGTCGCGTATGATATTCTCTAGTTCTGCACTAGTTCCTACAACAGGCACTGTGAAAGGCTCTATTTTACCAACTTGATGAGAGTCGCCATTTATCCATTCCGCTGCATTTTTAGCTGTGCTTAAACTTGCATCGCCAAGGTATACCTCAACACCAAAATCACCCCATTCCCTAAGAATTAAAGCTGCGGCGCTTCCTATTCCGCCTGCACCTGCAATAACTACCTTTTTTTGGCTGTTACTCATATTTTATCACCTTTTGAATAAAATTATAAATAAACATTTGGGAAAACGACGCACTTTTTAAATTTTTTTAATATTTTGGCGATATTTCAGTTTATTTTGTCACGGCACAGTAACTTGGATTTTATAAAAATTGCAAACTCTAAGAAGAATTCATTTAGCGCATTTCCGCTTTTGTCATTGGAAATAATATAACTTCTTTGATTGACTTTTGGTTTGTCAGTAGCATCACGAGCCTGTCAACGCCAATCCCCAATCCGCCGGTTGGCGGCATGCCATACTCAAGTGCCCGCATGAATGCCTCGTCGGTCTTTAGGTACGGATTAGCTTGTCCTTCTCTGGCAAACTGTTCTTCAAACAATCTTCTTTGCAGATGAGGGTCATTTAATTCTGTATAGGCATTTGCCAGCTCCATGCCACCAATATAAGCTTCAAATCTTTCGATAAGCCCCGGTGTGGTTCGGTGCGGCTTGCAAAGCGGCGTAGACTCAATCGGGTGGTCTGTAATGAAAACAGGCCCGTTTAGATGAGGCTCGGCATAATGCTCAAAGAATACAAGCATCATGTCGCCCCTAGTCATTGAATCAATGGTTGAGTCCCTCGTCTGGGTATTACCTGTTCCTAAATTAATTGATGTGTTTTCCCTAAGCAATTCTCTCAGCCTTGAATCTGATGAGCCATCAAACTCAATTTTGCCAAACCTTTCAATTGCGTAAGCCATGGGCATTCTTTCCCACGGCGGTTCAAAATTTAAAACAAGTTCCCCATATGTGACTTGTGTGGAGCCATTTACGGCCTTTGCAATGGATGCAAGCATATTTTCAGTCAGCCTCATCATACCATTATAATCATTATAAGCTCGGTAGCATTCCATTGATGTGAATTCAGGATTATGGGAAGAATCAATTCCCTCATTTCGAAAATTTTTTGTAATAATATAAACTGCGTTCATACCGCCGGCAATAAGCCTTTTCAGATATATTTCAGGGGATATCGATAAAAAATAGTCTCTATCAAGGGAATTTACTCTTGTAATGAATGGCGCTGCTGACGCCCCCCCATAAACAGGCTGAATTAAAGGTATCTCAACTTCCACAAATCCTTCTCCGTCTAAAAACTGGCGCATTGCAGTTACTGCCTTGGCTCTTTTCAGGAATATACCCTGTACGCCGGGATTTGCCAGCAAATCCAAAGTTCTGTCTGAGTACCTTTGTTCAGGATCAGAGACCCCATAGCCCTTATTCATTGATGGCCTTAAGGATTTACAAAGTACATCGAAGCCAGCTGCACGAATAGAATACTGGCTAGTCCTAGTACGAAATGTTTGACCTTCAACTCCAATAAAATCCCCAATATCAAGGGCGTCTAGTAGCTGATAATTTTGAGTAGTTCCATCATTAAAATAAACCTGAATTTTTCTTTGTTGGTCAGTTATATCTAGGAAAGTAGCTTTTCCCATTTTTCTAACAGCAGTTATCCTTCCTGCCACTCTTACTGCAATATTTTCTTTCTCATCCAAAACAAGTTCAGGTATCCTGTGTGTCAACTCATAATAATGCGGGTAAGGATTTAACCCGGCATCCCTAATTTTTGCTAATTTGAGGACTCTCTCTTCAAGCATGCCCTTGGCGTTTCCACCAGTTTCATCTGTCATTTATACGTGGTAATAGTCAAATATTTTTAAATTTATTGCAAATTATAAGGTTACAACAGAATTACAAGCTCAGCTGCCAATCAAATATTTGCTTAAGAACATGGAGATTTATTTATTTTCAACAATCCCAGATTCCAGATTCAGAAAGGTATATAAACGGATTCCCAATACTCAGTATTTTTAACTTCAAATTAATGGGGGAATTAAATATAAATGAGTCGCACAACACATCAGGGCTTGGTATTAATTGGACTCGGCAATGTAGGTTCAAGTGTTTTAGAACATCTTATTGCTGATAATCACGGGTATAGCACCATTGTTGTTGCAGACAGCCAGGATGTAGTTTCTGAATTATTTAATCCAAACGGAATAGGAAAAATTCTTGATGCAAAAAGACGTGGAATGGGTCTTGGTCATTTAGACTCCAGAGTAGACAATCCAGATAATTTGCCAGAATATATCTTTCCCGGGGGTATAGTGATTAACGCTATGCCAACAAGATTTTCTGATCCAAACTCCATCCATGAAGAAAGAGATGCAAGTGTATCAAGAGATTTAGCTGCGCTTAGCAGAGGAGCGCATGTAGTTGCCGCACATAAGTCTGCATTTGGAGCGCAACCTATTTATCAAGAGGTGGTTAATTGCGCTGCCTTAAATGACGCAGTATATGCTCCGGTCGGGGCAGTAATGGGGCCAACTAGAGTTGCTGAAGTATTAAACTGGCTAAAACAAAACAACGTGACAGTAACCGAAGCACAAGGTGTGGTTAACGGAACGTCAAACTTTATGCTATCAAGAATGTTTTTTGATGGAAAAAATTTTAATGCAGCTTTGAATGATGCAGTTTGTCTTGGATATGCAGAAGGAGATGGCAGCGTTGATATCCAAGGCCTTGATGCACTAAGCAAAATGAAAGCTGTTGCTTTTATTCAAGGCAGGTATAATCATTCTGGAGTACAATTGTATGGATTATTCGATGGCATGATCGGTTTGCCATCCCAATATAGAAGGATGGTTGAATGGAATTCTCTGAATTCTCCACTTGGAATTGAGGGAATTACCGTTGAACTTCTGCAAGAATTAAAACGCGATGACAAAACAGTTAGACTTGTAGGTGCTTATGACAATACAACAGGAAATGTGCTGGTTGGTCCTGCGATCCTGCCACTTGACCACCCATTTGCAGGCTTAAGGGGAACAGAAAACATGATGGTATTATGTTTGGATGGTAAATTTCAAATGACGGATTTACTGCACGAAGTGTACATAAAATCTACCCCCATCCAAAGAGATGATGGAAATTTTAGAGACTACCTTGTCCAGAATGAATGCAATGCTGCTACACCTGAGGGCGGCAAAAAAGCAGGTTTTGACATTCATTTTAGATACGACTCAGCAAGAAATCAATTAACAATACAAGGCCCTGGCGCAGGCAGCCTAGAAACAGCGCATGCTTTGTTGGAGGCTGCAGATAGGATAATACTTAAATTACCAGAAAACAGAAAATATGAAAAAGCAACACCGCTTCCATCTATCTAAAATAGTAGGTGATTTACAGATAACCTTTCGCCTTCAGCAATTCTGCATTCAGGATTCCGCCGCCAGCAGCGCCTCTTATTGTATTGTGGCTTAATCCGACAAATCTCCACTGCAGGACATTGCATTCCCTTAATCTTCCGATAGTCACTGCCATCCCCTTGTCGTTGTCCCTGTCCAATCTTGTTTGCGGCCTGTTGTTTTCTTCTTTGTAGATTATAGGCTGCGCTGGTGCAAAAGGCAGCTTTAATTCCTGTGGCAATCCTTTGAAAGCCTTCCACGATTTTAAAATTTCTTCCCTGCTTGGCTTTTTTTCGAATTCAACAGATACACAAGCCATATGCCCGTCAATGACATTGACCCTGTTGCAGTGGGCAGATATTTCAAAAGATTCGTCATTAACAAATTTATTTCCTTCTATTCTTCCAAGTATCTTTTTTGGCTCCATCTCTGATTTTTCCTCCTCTCCGCCGATATAGGGGATAACATTGTCAACTATGTCAAAAGACGAGACTCCCGGATGGCCTGCTCCTGAAACTGCCTGCATTGTTGTTATGACTGCTCTTTTTATCCTGAATTTCTTATGCAGCACAAATAAAGGCGCCAGATAACTCTGCAATGAGCAGTTTGGCTTCACAACAATGAACCCCTTCTTCCAGCCCCTGTTCTTCCTTTGCAAGGGAATCATTTTAAGGTGTTCGTGATTTATCTCCGGGATCAGCATAGGCACATCGCCAGTGTGCCTGTGGGCGGAAGCATTTGAAACTACAGGGATGCCTGCTGCCGCGTATTTCTCTTCCCATTCTTTTGCTATATCGGAATCCAGCGCTGAAAAAACAAAATCGCAGTTTTTCCCTGCATTCTCAACATCATTGATTGAATGAACTTCCAAATTCCCCACACTTTGAGGAATATCCTTTTTCATGTGCCATCTTCCCAAAACCGCGTCAGCATATTTTTTGCCGGCAGACGATGGGCTGGCTATCACATGGGTCACTTCAAACCACGGATGGCCCTCCAACAACGATACATAGCTCTGCCCCACCATGCCTGTTGCCCCTAAAACCCCGACTCTTAGCTTTTTCATTTCATTCACCGAAATATTCCTTGTGCAGCGCTTTGACAGCCTGCTCCGTGTCTTTCCCGTCAACAATGAACGTTATGTTTATCTCAGACGCGCCCATTGAAATCATCTCAACATGAATATCATTTTCCGCCAGTACGCTGAATATCTTGGCCGGTATTCCTAATGTGTCCTTCATTCCTTCGCCAACAACGCAAATAACAGACTTGTTCTTGGCAACCTCGACTTCGCCAATCTCTTTCAAGTCTTTGATTATGCTGTCAACATTCTCGCCGTTATCCACGGTCATGGAAACGCTTACCTCTGAAGTCGAGATTACGTCAACGCTTCTCCTGTACCTGCTGAATGTCTCAAATATTTTCGCCAAAAATCCATATGCGCCAAGCATCCGGGTAGATTCTATATGGATCAGTGTTGAATTATTCTTGCAGGCAATCGCCTTGACGGTTTTTTCCCTGATAACAGCTTTATTTACTATCGTAGTCCCCCTGTCTTCCGGGTTGAACGAATTCAACACTTTGACCGGTATACCTTTCCTCATTGCCGGCAATATGGTTTTTGGGTGCAGCACCTTGGCCCCAAAATATGACAGCTCGGCTGCCTCGGCAAATGACACCTGCCTGATGGGCTTTGCGTTTGGCACTATTTTCGGGTCTGTTGACATTATGCCATTGACATCTGTCCAAATCTGGATCTCTTCCGCATCAACAGCGGCCCCTATAACTGCTGCTGAATAATCAGAGCCGCCCCTGCCTAAAGTTGTTATTTCGCCATTCTCAGCCTTTCCGATGAATCCGGTTACAACGGGCGCCAAATCCAATTTTGCAATATTGTTTTTGAGGCTTGAATAAGAGGATTCCAGCGGCTCGGCATTCCCAAATTCATTTGTGGTAAAAAATCCTAGCTCCCAGGAATTGAATGATTTTGAGTTCACCCCGGCATTATTCAGCTGGGCTGCAACTATTTTTGATGACATTCTTTCCCCAAATGACTGGAAACGGTCAAGAGTTTTTGCATCAAGCTTTCCTGCAGACCTTGTTTCATCCACTAAACCTGACAGCTCGCCTAAATCCCCCTCCAGCAAGGAATTATCAATATTCAATTCATTCAAAATCCTGTGATGGACAGTTCTTATACTATCCAAACTTTCATTTCCTTTCCCATGGGCTGCCTCATTTGCCAGCCTTATAAGCGAATCTGTTATCTTTGCGACTGCTGATACAACCACAACCGGGTGCCTGCCAATCTGAGATTTAACTATGTCTGCAGTTTTCCTTATCCTTTCAGCATTTCCCAAGGACGTTCCGCCGAATTTCATGACTATCATTTTAGCGCCATTCCCTCTATTCTTTTTGCGGCCTCTTCCACATCTTCCCTCTGCCCAAATGCGCTCAGTCTTATGAAGCCCTCTCCTGAAGGCCCGAATCCCACACCCGGAGTTGTGACGATATGGACCTTGTCTAGGATTTCTTCAAAGGCCTGCCACGAAGTCTTGCCCGGAATTTTTACCCACAAATACGGCGCATGAACCCCGCCGTAAACACGGTATCGTGATTTTTCAAAGGCATTTCTTATCATTTTGGCATTTTTCATGTAATAAGACACATTATTTTTTATTTCCTGCATTCCTTTCTCTTCCAAAGCAGCTAAGCCGCCGTGCTGCGCAATATTTGAAGCGCCGTTGAATATTGTGCTCATTATCCTGCTCCAGTCCTTGTTTACAGAGTTTCCGTCATCATACTTCAGATCTTTTGGAACTACTGCCCATCCAAGCCTGACCCCTGTAAATCCTACTGATTTTGAAAACGAGCTTACTTCAATCGCGGCTTCTTTTGCGCCTTCAATTTCGTATATTGACCTAGGCAGATTGTCGTCGGAAATAAAGCTGCTGTAAGCAGAGTCATAGACTATTATTGACCTGTTCTTTTTCGCAAAAGCAACAAGCTCCTTCAGCTGGTCATGCGTTGCAGCTGATCCTGTCGGGTTGTTGGGATTGCAGAAAAATATGATGTCTGTTTTTTTTGTTTTTTTCAGGTCGGGGAAAAAATTATTTTCCGGGCTGCAGCGCATATACTCAATGCCGTCGAAATACGCTGTTTTTTTGTTGTAGTCTAGTGTCTGCCCGAACATCACGCTGCTGTCCACATAAACCGGATACGAGGGGTCCTGGACGGCAATTGTTGCTTTGCTGCCGAACAATACCTGCAGCCTTCCCGCATCAGGCTTTGCGCCGTCAGATATAAACACTTCATCTTCATCAATCATCCCATCGTAAAACTTTTCAGCTATTCTTTCCCTTAGCTCTTTCAGCCCCTGCTCATCCCCATAGCCAGTGTATCCTTTCCTGGTTCCCAGCCTTGCAACCTCCTCGGCCAGCCCTTGGATTATGCATGGGGCAATTGGCTGGGTGGTATCCCCGATTCCAAGGCTTATTATCCTGGCTTTGGGGTTCTTTGCCAGAAATTCCGTCTTTCTCCTGTTTATTTCAGGGAACAGATAGCCTGACTGCAGTTTTGCCATGTTTGGGTTTCTTTTTGCCATTTTAATTGAAAGATTGTAATTTCTTGAAGTCCAGTGTTGAAAAGTAATCCTCAATAGTCTCTGCCCTTCTTATCTGGATCACGCTTCCATCATTTCTTAAAAGCAATTCTGAGGACCTTAATTTGCCGTTATAATTGAATCCCATTGCAAACCCGTGCGCCCCTGTGTCGTGAATAACCAAAATATCGCCGATTTTCACCTCAGGAAGCTTCCTGTTTATCGCAAACTTGTCGTTGTTCTCGCACAATGAGCCTGTGACATCATAAACATGGTCATTTGGGTCATTCTCTTTTCCGGCCACGGTTATTTGGTGATAAGATCCATACATCCCAGGCCTCATCAGGTTGGCCATTGATGCATCTGTTCCAACATGATCCCTGTAAATATGTTTAACATGCCTGACCGTAGTTACCAAATAGCCATAAGGGCCTGTGATTACCCTGCCGCATTCTGTAAAAATTTTAACCGGGTGCAGTCCACTCTTTACAATAATTTCATCGTAAGCGCGTTTAACGCCATGGGCAATTGCATCGTACGAGACGGGTTTGTCTTCTGGCTTGTATGGGATTCCTATTCCGCCGCCAAGATTCACAAACTCAATCTTAATCCCGGTTTTTCTATGAACTTCAACCGCCAGCTCAAACATCATCCTTGCGGTCTCCACAAAATATTCTTCATGCAGCTCATTTGATATTAACATGGTATGCATCCCGAATCTTTTTGCTCCTTTATTTTTAAGGATTTTATAAGCTTCAAGCATCTGCTCTCTTGTCAATCCATACTTTGCCTCTTGAGGCTTTCCTATTATTTCATTTCCCGTTCTTGCAGGGCCAGGATTATAGCGCAGGCATACCAAGCTAGGGATCCCTACATGCCTCTCAAGAAAACTTATGTGGCTAATATCGTCAAGATTTATAATAGCCTCAAGCTCTTGTGCCTTAACAAAATCTTCAGCAGGTGTGTCATTGGAGCTGAACATTATCTCTTCTCCTCGGAACCCAACCCTTTCTGCCATTTCAAGCTCTGCATAAGAGCTGCAATCAACTCCAAATCCTTCCTGCCTCAGCATTTTCAAAATGTATGGGTTTGGCGTTGCTTTTACGGCAAAGAATTGCCTGAATCCCTCAAGATTTCCAAATGCTTTCAGGAAATTTCTTGCATTTTGTCTTATAGCTTTCTCATCATAGATATGGAATGGCGTCGGATATTTTTTTATTATATCAATTATTTTCTCTTTTCCAAAAGGTAGAATTTTTTCTGCCATTTTTACAATAATTTCAAATTATCCAGAACCTGCCTTAGCTTTTCTTTGTTTTCTGGTTTCATTGCGCACATTGGCAGCCTGTAAGACTCTTTTATCATCCCTTTCATTGCCAAAGCTGATTTGATTGGAATTGGATTTGTTTCTATGAATATCCCCCTGAATAATGGGAGCAATTGGTAATGGAGCTTTTGGGCATTCCCAAAATCGCCGTTCAGGGCATATTCCGCCAATTGATGCATCTCTTTTGGGATTATGTTGCTGGCCACTGAAATGACCCCTCTGCCGCCCAAAGCCATCAAAGGCAAAGCCAAGTTGTCGTCTCCTGACAGGACTGTGAAGCTTTTGGGCAATGTTGATATTACATCCATCATCTGGGAAACATTTCCGGATGCTTCCTTTACACCAATAATATTTGAATGCTCTTTCGCAAGCCTTGCAAGAGTTGCTGTCTCCAGGTTTATTCCTGTTCTTCCCTGTATATTGTATATTATTATCGGAATGTCCACTGCATCTGCTATTGCGCTAAAGTGCCTGAACAGCCCTTCCTGTGTTGGCTTGTTGTAGTATGGGCAGACCTGCAATGACGCATTTGCGCCGGCATCGGCTGCCTTCCTTGTGATATCAATTGCTTCTCTTGTCGAATTGCTTCCCGTGCCGGCAATGACCGGCGTTCCGTTTGCAGCGTCTATAGCTATCCCAATCACTCTATGATGCTCTTCATAATCCAAAGCAGGGCTTTCTCCCGTTGTGCCGCACGGAACTATCCCATCAATGCCATTTTTTATTTGAAATTCAACTAAATTTCTTAATGATTCCTCATCAACATCTCCATTTTCCAAAAATGGCGTTACAATTGCAGTTATTGCTCCTTTAAACATTTTTGTTGCCTCCGATTATTTCATCCATCATTTCATCAATGCTAAAGAATCCCTTTTTGTTTTGAATCCATTCTGCTGCCATTATCGCGCCTAAAGCAAATCCTTCCCTGTTTCTGGCAGTATGCTTTAATTCAATCGTGTCTGCGCTGCTGTCAAACCCGACAACATGCGTTCCCGGAATAGAGCCGGCCCTTACTGACGCAAATGGCACTTCCTTCTTTCTCTTGATGCTGCTTACTAAAATCTTTTCTATTGATTTTGCCGTGCCGCTCGGGCTGTCCAGCTTTTTGCCATGGTGCAGCTCATACCCAAATACGTCGTAATCTTCAATATTATTCATTATTTTTGCAGCGTTTTCAACAATCCTGAAAAAAACATTCACTCCTATTGAAAAGTTAGACGCATGGATTAAGCCGGTATTGCTGCTATCTATGATGCCCTTTGCTTCATCCAGCTTGTCATGCCATCCGGTGGTTCCAACAACAATGTTCTTCCCGAATCCTGAGACCTGCCTTATATTGCCTAAAACCGCGTCGGGCCCTGTAAAGTCAATGCAGACATCCACATTTTTCATTGACGCTTCGTTAGTCGCTTTATGGGCGGCATCCGGCTTATTCGGGTCTATTACGGACACTACATTGATGCCCCTGCTTTTGGCAGCTCTTTCAATCTCATGCCCCATTTTCCCGTAGCCTATAATTGCGATATTCATTGTTGGTACAGCTTAGAGTATTTTTTCATAATGCGGACTAAAATTTTAATCATTTCTCCGAGGAATCCTTAGAATGAGTGTAACTAGCTAAACACAAAAATCTATCTTCCACTTCCCCCGCATCTGAATTAGGTCCCATGACCGAAAAGTATTTATATTTACTATATAAACATTATGTTATTATAATAACATACACCTAAATGGTAACGATAAGCCACTTAGTGAAGAAGTTTGTAAGCCAGCAGCCTTATGTAGAAGAAGGGCTTGCAAGCGGCATAATAAGCATAGCCAACCTTGCAGAGCAAATGCAGCCGAAGGTTGAGCATGAATTGGGCAAAAAGGTGAAGCTGCCGGCTGTCGTGATGGCTCTAAGGAGGCATTCGGAGGAAATTTCCGGCCACAGAAAAAAGCTCGGGGCATTCGACTACACGGGCGAGCTGCTGCTGAAGACCAACATCGCCGATTTCACTTTTGTCAAGTCCCCCAGCCTTCTGGCAAAACTAAGGACTGTCCACAATCTGGTGAATTTTGAGAGGGGGGACACACTTAATATAATACTTGGAAACAACGAGGTCAGCATTATTATAAATGAAAAATATATCCAGGACCTTGCAAAATTCCTTTCCGGCGAGAAAATACTTAACAGGGAAAAGGACTTGGTTTCACTGACGATAGTTTTCACAAAGGATGACTTTACGCACACGCCCGGGATAATATTCAACGCTGTAAGGAAGCTGGCCTGGCACAACGTCAACATTTACGAGATAGTTTCGACAATGACGGAACTGGCGTTTATCCTGCACAAGAAGGATTCCATGAAGGCATATGATGTTCTGCAGGAGATGGTGAGCAGATAAATATAACTTAAGTGAAAAGCAGGAAGCAGGCAATTGCCATCGGGCTTTCTGAAGCGCGCAAGAAAGGCGCAAAAGTACCCCCAAAAAAGAAAAAGATAATCCTTGGTAAATCATTTCAAAAATCGCCTAAAATGTTGTTTCAACTGCCAAATTATAATTTATGGTCTGTAAAATATATATTCTGCAACCACTGGACATGTCGAAAATCGCAAAATAAATAATAATTGTTTCGATTTTCGAGCATGCTCAAAAATCTATGATTTTTGACATGCGTGGGTGAAATATTTAAAGGAGTTCTGGCTACAACTATAGGAAATAACTTTAATTTTCGGATACATTTGTTATTTCCTAAAGACCGCCAAGAGTTCGTCAGGTCTGGAGCGTAGCGGAAGACCTGATGGTGAATTGGCGGACAAAACCAATAA
>Ga0209541_10011629_pt1 | contig 13744 bp, 11 predicted proteins | sample RifCSPlowO2_01_FD_184027 | JGI IMG/M metagenome (GOLD analysis project Ga0209541, IMG submission 184027) | Groundwater microbial communities from Rifle, Colorado - Rifle CSP2_plank lowO2_0.1 (SPAdes) (version 2) | ecosystem: Environmental > Aquatic > Deep subsurface > Groundwater | place...
TGAATTCGTTTGGAAAAATGGGGGGAAATCAGTGGGACGCGCTTCGCGCGTCCCACCTTCTGGCTTTGAAAAAGCCGTTGAGTTCTGTATTGGTGCTCTTGGCAGGAATCGAACATGGATTTAGAGTTTAGGACCCCAGTAGTAATGTCTCTACGCTTGTGTCCCTGAGAGGAATTGCACCTCTATCGACTCCTTAGGACGGAGTTGTTCTATCTGTTGAACTACAGGGACATAATACGGGGCAAGCGGGATTGCTACTTTATCCATTAAATCCCGACGTTTCAGTCGGAACTCCGACCTCCCAACAAATTCGGAGCGTCGGGGCTATGAGGGCGATAGAAAGACTATATCAGCGACTGGATAAACGCGCCAACGCCGTAGGCAATCGTGGCAGCAATAGCACCAACCACTACTGTCTCAAAAGCGGTGCGTAAAAAGTGCTTGCGAGCCACGAGTCCGCGGAGTGATCCTACCAAAAGAAGCGCGATACCGGTCGCAATTAAGGTTTTTTGAAATGAGTTGGGACCAATGGGAAAAAACAAGTATGGCGCGAGGGGGATAAAACCTCCGACAACAAACGAAAGGAAAGTAATTGTCGCGCTGGCTAAAGGGCTTGGGTGCCGAGCGGTGGAAAGTTCGTTTTCTGATTCCGTCCCGAGATAGTCGGAGCTGGCCATCGAAAATCCGTCCGCCAACAAATTGGCAAAACCCAAAATAAGAATAACTGAGGTTGAAAGTTGCGCGCCCACTACTCCGGCCACGAGTGCAAACGTGGTGATAATGCCGTCAGTCGCGCCGTAGACAATATCTTTTATATGTGACTTCTCACGCATAGTGTTCTTGCTCCATTACTTTCAAAATCGCCAGCTGATTGTCGTGGTGGCCTCGGCGATTTTTTTGTCTTTTCCGACACGAAACACATTGATGAATTATGGACATCTCTCCCCCACTCACTTCTACTTGGCATGGCTTCATAAGTCCGCGGCATGTTTCGGCACGATCTCCGGGATTTTGGTCCACGTGTTTTGACCAAAGACACTCCGGGCAGTGATTGGTGTATCCGTCGCCAAAAACAATCGTCCCGCACTGCTCGCAGGTAAAATTTTCAACTTTCTTCTTAAAAACACTAGACATGGCGATTATATTGTATCAGTTTTATATCAGAAATGCGGAATGCGAGAACCCCGAAGGAAAGCGACCTCCTACGGGACAAGTCGAACTCGTGCCCATGGTTTCAAAACAAATTCCTCTGGTATACTAACATTGTCTTACGAGCGGGTATAGTTCAGTGGCAGGATGCGACCGACTGCAATCCCGTTAGAAATCCGAGGCGGAATTAGTTTAGTGGTAAAATACGACCTTCCCAAGGTTGGGACACGAGTTCGATTCTCGTATTCCGCACTAGATTTCTAACGGGACAAGGGTTGAGACGGGGGTTCGATTCCCCCTACCCGCACCATTGTTCGTCTATTTTCCCTGCTTCTCCGGAACCCTTCGACTCGCTACGGCTCTCTCCCGCCTACACAACGCTTCGAACGGGCAAGCAGGGCGAGATACTGCGAGATCAAAGTAATTTCTGTGTGGAACATACAAAATACTTTTTCTACTTCGGTGGCTTCTCCGGAACCACCACTATCATTTCTTCGCCGGGTTTGACCACTTGAAACTTTTGGCGAATGGCTTTTTCAATGCCACCCTCCGACTGGAAAGCTTTGATGCTTTGCTCCATGGCTTGCTTGCGAGCCTCAAGCTCTGCTAGGTCGGCTTCGGCCGCTCGTCTCGCGGTAGCGCTAATTTGATTCTTTTCATAAGCTCCCCAAGTACTACGACCAAGTAACGCAATAACTACAAGCATTAAGAACAGCGCCGCGATAGAATATCGTTTTTTCTTCTTTTCCCTACTATTCCTATTATGACCTTGCCTTTCTTGCATATTTTCTATTATACCCCCACACCAAGATTTGTTAAAATCTTGGTGTGGGGGTATACTCTATTCATGCTCTTTGGAGGAAAAAAGAAAGTCACAGTGGTTTGGACCGTAGTGGTGATTGTCGTTGCCATCAGCATGGTCCTGCTGTACGCCCTACCCTTTGTTGGGTAGTATTTGGTATAAAGTATTGAGTATCAAGTATACTTAATTCTTTATACCCTATACTACCCTATACTAAATACTCGAGCCTAATTGGCTTTGGTCAATTTTAAAAATACGTCTTGGGGGATGGTAACTTTCCCTGTTTGTTTCATGCGTTTTTTCCCGCGTTTCTGTTTTTCCAAAAGTTTCATTTTACGTGTAATGTCACCGCCATATAGATAACCGGTAACATCCTTGCGCATAGCAGAAAGTTTTCGTGAGGCCATGATGCGTCCGAAAGCTCTGGCTTGAATCTTAAGTTCGAATAATTGCCGAGGCATGAGACCGACTAATTTTTCCACCACTTCCTCGGCTTCGCCTTCGGCTTGCGTGCGCGAAACCACCCTTGCCAGCGCGGGCTGTACTTCATCGGCAAGCAAAACGTCCAGTCGGGTAATGGCCGCAACGCGTGGTGGCAATATGAGGTAGGAAAGCGAACCATATCCGGATGAGACACTTTTCACTTCATCAAAGAAGTTACGCATTAATTCACGCAAGGGCATATCGAGCCGGAGAGCCATGCGATGTTCACCGAAACTTTCCACGTCTCCGGCAATAGCTTCGTGTTTATGAAAAAGTTGAGAAATCGCGCCAACATACTGCGGAGGAGTAATGATGGTCACCGCTACCCAAGGCTCCCATACTGTTTTATAAGTACCATCGTCGGGAAAATACGCGGCAGAATAGATTGTTTCTTTCTTACCATTATTTTTTTCCACAATATAAGTAATTGTGGGTGAGGCCACAATTAATTTCAATTTTGCTTCGCGCCGCAAACGCTCGGTAATAATTTCCAAGTGCAACATACCGAGGAATCCGCAACGAAAGCCTCGTCCGAGAGTACCACTGGCCTCTTCTTCGAAATCAAGCGAGGAATCGGAAAGTTGCAGGCGCGCTAATCCTTGTTTTAAAAGTGGAAAGTCATCTTGATTTTCCGGATATAAACTGGCCCAGACTACCGGTGTAGGTTTAAGATATCCGGGCAAGGCAGGAAGTGGGCGCGCGACAGACACGAGGGTATCACCCACGCTAGCTACTCCCGGTTCTTTCACGCCCGTGACAATCAAGCCGATTTCACCCGCTCCGAGTTCGCCCACCGGAACTTCTTCGGGCTTAAATACCCCGAGACTGTGCACAATAAAGTCTCGACCGGAGGCAGAAAACTTGATTTTGTCACCCTTTTTAATTTTGCCATCAAAAATACGAGCGAAAACAATGACTCCGCGATGAGTGGAATAAGAAAAATCAAAAATCAATGCGCGCAAACTATTTTCTGCATTGATTGAAGCCGGGGGCGGAATACGTTCGATAATGGCTTGCAATAACTCCGGCACACCCTGCCCTGTTTTACCCGAGACGTGTAAAATATCTTCTCGCCGACAACCAAGCAGGCGCATCACTTCTTGCCCTACTCCCTCGACATCCGCAACTGCTAAATCTATTTTATTCAGTACCGGAATAATGGTCAGGTTCTGCTTTTGCGCCATCTCAAGCACGGAAAGCGTCTGGGCTTGAATACCTTGCGTAGCGTCCACGAGCAAGATAGCTCCCTCCACGGCCTTGATGGCCCGTGATACTTCGTAGGAAAAATCAATATGCCCGGGCGTATCAATCAAATTAAGGATATAGGTCTCATCCTTAATTTGATCTGCGGACCCTTGCAGACTAAGGGCGGACTGGCGCAGACTACGAGCAGAAGCAAAGACAAATCTTTCAAATTCAATATCATTCCCCCCAAAGTTAATCAAAAAGGCAACTTCGTAAGGTGAGCCTTTAAGGTAATGATATGTTTGTGTCTTTTCATTTTTACCCAGGAATGGTAGCGACTTCAACTCAACAACAATTTTGTTTTCTACCACAAAGTCTGGACGGTAGACACCAACTTTTTGAGCATCGTAAAAAATATCAATTACCCTTTCTCTTTCAAAGGACAAGCCAATCTTGGCAAATTCAATTTCCAGTGCTTTTTGGTAAATAGACTCTTTTTGTCCCACACCGAGGACGTGTTTAACAGCATAAGCCGCCCCTCTGATTTTGTATGTAAGGTCCTCATAAAGTAATTTCGAGTCTGCGCTGGTCAGTAAACCAGTCCCACTCTTTCGTCCGCGCCAGTCCGCATCTTCGATAGTCCGCGCTAGTCCGCGGTTCGGATGGTACTCCATCCGAACAGGTGCCATCTTGATCGTAATCCCCCGCTCGCGTTCAAGGTCCATCTGGTCAAGCACCCGCTCGCGCATCTTGCGCTTTTCGATGGTACCGGTCACTTCAAGCAACCGGTCGGCAAGCGTGGATTTGCCATGGTCTATGTGAGCAATGATACTGAAGTTTCGGATGTTCATGGGTATAAGTGGTCAATGCCTGCCCCGTATAGTAAGTCCGCGGGACTTTACTGTCGGGGTGAGCGATAATTGAGAAATTTTTAATATTTATCTGCGATGCTTGAGCATACTATCCCAAAGATTCCGAGATGGCCAGCATCAAGACGTAAGTTGCTCATCCGTTCCCGGGACAATTGGTTTAGTGCGCCAGAATTTCTGCTCGAGCGCTTTGGTGATATCTTCCAACTCTCGATTGCGAAACAGTTTCAGTATCACTACGCCACTGATAATTCCGAAGAGGCCGGAAATAAAACCCTGCAAGAATATGCCCCAGAAAGTGTTAATGTCGAAAATGTGCACAAAAACATTAAGTGATTGATATGTTACAAATCCCATTATGACGCTCGACACGAATACTTGAGTGAGCGTGGAGAGAACTGAACGCGTAAAGCCGGGAAATTCGCGTGTGAAAGAAATCCAGTGCAAAAGCGCGTTAATGACCGACCCGACGCTAAAGGCAAGGGGCAAAATGAGCACTGCGGTACCCGAAATCTCTTGAACACGCAATAAACTTTCAAGTACGTTCCGAAAGGCCGGTAGGGTGACAAAGAGATGTTTAAACCACAAGGCCAAAAAAATGGTGCCGATAGCCACACCCACATTCATAACAAGCGGTTTAATAGTACTGCCGGCAGCGTAGTAAGCCCGAGTGAAAAGAAGAACAAGACTTTGGGCCATGAGCGAAACAGCAAAAAGGGCAAGAAGGGCGGCGGTTAGGCGAGTGTCGGTCCAGTCGAAGTGCCCGCTCCCAAGAATAGTACGCACAATCTGAGCCCGTAGAATAATGAAAAGGCTTGAGGCGGGCAAAAGCCAAAAAAGAATGTGTTGCGCGGTAGTGGCAACGTGGGCGATAAATTCGTCACGCGCTCCTTTTTTAAACAATTTAGCGAGCGTGGGAAAGGCAGCCGTGGAATAACTAACACCAATAATAGAAAGTGGCACCGACTGCAGATTAAAAGCGAAATTAAACACGGCAATCGAACCACTATACATGCTAGTGGCAAAACCGACCAAGACGAGAATGACCAATTGCTGTGCGCCAAGCGCAAGCGTGCGCGGAAACGAAAGAATAGCCACCGCGCGAACTAACCCAAAATCGATGGCACGCGTAAAGCGCAGGACAAAACCACTCCTTAAAACGGCTACGAGTTGTAACATGCAGTGCAAAAATGCGCCGAGGACGACACCGAACACTAGGCCATTCGCGCCAAAAATTGGATACCAGAGAAGCACGCCACTAATGATGCCGATATTATAAAGAAGCGGAGCGAATGCGCTTGTTAAAAACTTATGTTCAAGCTGGATAATACTAGTCAATAAATTTGAGAAGCCGAAAAACAGTGGTGAGAGCAAAAGGATGCGCGTGAAGGTTATATACTCGGCTAAAGCAACATCGGAAAAACCGGGAACTACTTTGCTCGCGATAGTTGGCACAAGAAAAAACATGATCGCACAAACAATAACAATCAAAAAACTGAATAGGGTAAAAATGGTGTTGAGAAAGGCCTGTGTATCCTCTTTCCCTCTTTCGTTGGTCTTGGCCAAAAAAGGAATAAGCACCGAGACCGAAACGAAGGAGGCGATGGAAACAAAAATAAAATCAGGAATGCGAAAGGCGGCATAGTAGACGTCAAGCGTGGCGCCAGCTCCAAACTGATGTGCTAGCAAACGGTCGCGTACCAGAGCTAAAATTTGTGAAGCAAGAGCGGAAGCGCCAAGCACCAAAGCCGCACTATGCAGATTAGAAAGTTCGTGCGAAAGAAGATTAAGTAAGCGCGACGGCATCCCGTTAGAGATAGGAAACTTTCGTCTCCGTAGTTATGAAACTGATAGTGCCAAAATTATTATTTTTCGATAACATATGTTTTGTGAAAATACCACAGCTTGGATCGCGAGCGCGGAGCATCTCCCGAAATTAATTAGCCAGTGCGGGTAAGGTTCCGCTACTTACATCGAGCCCAAAAAGGGCGCTGTGGCCGTTCTTGAGATTATCGATAATCTTTGGCACTACTGTATTGGTCGGATCAAGTAGCGCCAATTCTTCAAATTGAGTAATTGCCGGGGAAATTTTACCCTCGTAAGCATAGGTAAGGCCGAGAAAATATTTTGCGTTGGCAAAATTACGATTTGCCGCTATCGCAGTAGCGAATGAAACTTCGGCGGCAGCATAATCTTTCAGAGTATATTCGAGATAGCCGATTTGAAAGAGAAGTGTGGGATTATTTGGGTTACTCCGAGCAATAATATTAAGTTCTGCTAACGCTTTTTTGGTATCTCCAGCCTGCGCGTCAAGACTTGCTAAAAGATAGAGCGCGTCGCCATAATCGGATTTCAAGGTAAGCCCCTGCGCAAGGTATTCGCGTGCCTTGGCACTATTATTCGTCGCCACCTCAAGACGGGCCATTGTATAGTAAACTAGTGGACTTTTCGGATTTCTCGCCAGCGCTTCGTTATAAGCGGTGCGTGCTTGTGTTTCCGCATTCGTTACACCTGCCGGCACACCCGCCTCAAATACTCCGGCCCGAGTAAGCCAATTTTGATAATTTGTTGGATCATAATCGAGAGCGTGTTTGCTGGCCAGAAGCGCGTTTTGATAGACCTCGCCAAAACGCTCACGTAAAATATCAGGAGTGAGAGTGGTTTTTTGATTGAGCAGAGCCTGCAATTCCGCAAGATGCTCCGCAGCCAATTCTCGGTAGAATAAATCCAAAGGAGCAACGGCTACAGCGTGTTTAATGAGGGGCAATGATTTTTCGGTTGCGCCCGATTGGTTAAACACACGCACTCCCTGCGCAAAAGATTCAAGCGACCGAAAGCGCTGAACCTCATGATAGATACCGACGATAGTGCCTATGCCAAAAAGCAAAAGAATAAGAACAGAAGTAAAGGCGGATATCGATCGATTGGTGGTGGAAATTAATTTCGGTGGGCACAACACTCCATCAAGGGACAGTAGGCCGATAAATACTCCCGTAACACTGGCCACAAGCAAGAGCCCACCAGTTCCAGGAATATAAATCGCGAGCATAATAAATGATACGAGGGTGGAAAGAGCGAAAGCCACACGCAAGCCTTGAGCACGAGGCTCTGGCAAAATATGCAAAAAAAGTGCGCGTAAAATAAACCAACCCATGACGCATAACAAAAAGAGCCAAGCCAAACTACCGATAATACCACTGGTGGTCATGGCTGTAGGAATATGACCGATACCGGTATTAAAATCAATATTCCAAAACAAAGTATCGTTTACTTCCGGTGGCTTTGCTCGTACCCAAGCGTTGGAAAAACGATTTGGTCCTACACCAAAAAGCAAGCTGTCAGAAATAGATTGCTGGTACACATCAAGTGTGCTTTTCCATGGTCGTACTTCAAGCTGTTTGGGAAATTGTTTTTCAATGACAGAGGAGAACGCGTTTGGCTCACCAATAGTATTACTTGCACCAAAAACAATGAAAGAAGCAGAGATTAATAAAAACAAAAGACTTGGGCGAAAAAGACGGGAAGAAAATGAGGGCGTACGTGTAACTGTCGGTCCTATTCCTTCGGGCGAGAAGGATGAACCAATGCGTTTACGTTCATAATAAAAACGGTAAAAATAAAGAATGAACATAGTTATGCCGAGCGTCCACCACAAAAGATTGAGGTTGGTAGCTACAAGCGTAATCAAGGAAAGCAGCATCAGCCCGATACAGCCGACCTTCGCACGCAAAGACGTGATTCCAAATTCAAAGAATGTGGTACAAAACACAAGCACTACCGCCGCGTAGAGCGCAAAATCATTCCACTTACCGAAGAAGGTCTCGGTGCTGGCACCAAGACCAAACAGGGTGACAGGAAAAAATAATTTTATAACTTGTAGCAATGCTAGGAAAATAAAAACGGCGAAGCCAAGTTTAAGAAATTTATCAATGGAGGCTTTGGTAGAAAAATATAGTGTGCAACAAATAAGTAGTATGAAGAAAAGTAAAACGAATAATGCCGTGTTCGTTTCATAACCTTGGCCAAAAAATGAAACTTTGGTAACTGGCGAAAAAAATGCGGATAGGAGCGTGGCGAAAGAAACAGCGGAGATAGCCAATAAAAATGATGTTGGGGGCAATAAAAATTGACCATCTATTAAGCGCATTATAATCCAAACCAATAGACACGACAAAATACCTATTGTAAATATCTCGGAACGTATTATATCTAAAGGAAGAGCGGGAGTACCGCGTAGAGTGAAAAGACTAGTAAGGACCATGAGCGTCAAGAGCACAAAACGGAAAATTCGTGTACTGCGTTGTTCGGACATCGACACTTCTTGTTCTTGTTGATATTGTTCCATATTGAGAAGTTAGCTACTATATAGGATGCGTTTAGTATAACAATGATTGTTTAAAGAGAAAACAGCATGAAACGTGGATACGTTACCATCAAACAGGCAGCGGAAATACTGGGCATCTCTCCTGCCACTCTACGCGTGTGGGACGTGGCTGGCAAACTAAAGGCCTATCACGAAGAAAACGGCTACCGGCTCTACCGTATTCGAAATCTTGAAAGATTCGCCCAAAAGAACGACCTGCGTCGCTCTGGCCAAAAAAGACGCCTTGTGCCATAATGGCCCCCGCACACCAGACAACTGCCGAGCTCTCTTTGAGGGCTTGGAGGAAAGTCCGAACACGTCCAGCTCCAGTTTTTGGCTAGAGTCTTAAGGTTTGACCTTAAGGCCCCGGTCCCAAGGTCAAACCTTGGAGCCGAAAACTGGGGCTGGAGGACGGTAGCAGCTCCGACACCTTGATTAGAAATATTCAGGGTGCGGAGCTCCGACCTCGCGCAAGCGAGCGTCGGAGGTAACGCCTGTCCGGAGTAATCCGAGAGGTGCGAGCAGAAACGACCCGGTTAAGTCCGGCTGAAACGGTCCCGATTTCGTTTACGAAATCGAGGATCCCGACCTCGTAAGAGCGTCGGGGCTAAATCCTTACCTACGTGCAAGGCCGTACTCTGGAAGGCTAGAGGCTGGATTACTGGATGCTAGAGAAAATTTTCTAGTCTCTAGCTTCCAGCTTCTAGTATCCAGTTTGTGCCGCTTGATCCCGACAGTAATGTCGAAGACAGATAAATAGTTGTCGTCGAGCTTGCTCTGCAGGCTTGATACAGAATTCGGCTTATCGATGTGCAGAAAAAATCAAAACTCCGGGGGAAACCCCGGAGTTTTGCGTGAGTGCTTATACAAGAAATTAGGATGTCTTATATAAGTGAGATGCGAGGAGGTCGATAGAATCCGTCACAAGCCATGTTCGTCTCGGGTTTTTTTATTTTTTATAATCACCACCAAGTTTTGGCACTTACATTTATACCAATCATAGTAATCTTCGCACGGCCGTGCGAAGATTACTATAGATGCGATGATGCGATATTGTAAAAAAACGCCCCCGTGACCGAAGTCAGGGGGGCGCGAAGAACTGTTGATGTTGGAACTAGGAACTGGTTGAGGGTGGACTCTTGGTTTCGTCCAAGATGACCTGCAACGCTTCCGTGATGCTGTTGCACACCGTCAAGTGTGGCAACCGTAAGAATTTCAGGCTTGCCAGAAGATAGACTGGGATTGGCCCCCAACCCTTGACGAGCACGGTGGGCTTTCCAAACCGAAGCGCGAGGAGCACTTCTCGCAACGTGCCCTCGGTCCCGCCGAGCGCAAGCGCGATGTGTGAGTCCTTCACCATCTGCTGACGCATCTCCTCTTTCTCATCACCAACGAAAACCACTGGCACACCGCCGAACGAATTGTCCATTTTGCCCTGCTGGTAACCGGGCTGATACAGACGAACTTCCGGCTTGGCAACGCGCCCGAGAATGGTCTTGAGGATTGCTCCCGGATTCCCGCTCGCCGTGCCGGCAAAAAACGAGTGGTGAGAACCGAGGGTGTCGGCGATCAGCTCGGCAACACCCGACGGAACATCCACACACTTGCCATTTCCGACGACAAGAATGTTGTGGTGGCTGTGCGACGTACCGTTTGGAATCATCGCCGGTAAAGACTCGAACGAAACCGTGGACGCTTGCTTCACGGCATTTTGCCACTGCTTTGTGGCAATAATCCGTGACCACTCACGTTCCGCTTCATCGCAAATCTTCTGCTCGGCGCGTTCCCTTTTGTACGTCAGAACCTCGACTGCATGCTCCGCCCTTGCGGTTGCGACCCCCGCCTTGTGCTTCGCCTGTCGTTCCTTGTGACGCTTTTGCCACTGCCGGAACTGATTTGCGATCTGCTCGTCGATGTCGTCGGCACTGTAGACCAGACCGGCCGGCACGGAAAGCAGACACTTGCGAATAGCCTCGGACGCTTCGGTTGGACGCTCGACTACCTTGGTGTAAGTCCCCGGTGCGTAATCGATGCCCATAAGGTCAGGATTGTCCTCGAACGTGCTGTCGGGGTCCACGCCCCAGTTGATGTTCTTGTGATGCGACAGGTTCTGCCCGTACTCGTTGGAGCCAACGATGGACCAACTACGGTGACCGAGCTTCAACTTCCACTGCTCCTTATCGAAGTACTGTTCGAGTGCGCGTATCTGACGACCCGAATCCACGGTGGAATCAACGAAGAGCACATGCTTGTCTCGGAGAACGCCCTGTTGCTCGAACGAGCGTAATTTGTCCTCATCAAGCCCGCGACCACCTTGGTCAACCTTGAGTGACTCCATCGATGAAAGCCCAAGCGCGTGCCGAAGCACGAGGCAAGGGATTCTCCCGCCACGGTCGACCGAGACGAGCACCGTCCCGTCGAGACCAACGCCGTGATCGCGCTTAAGGTGGGCAGTTACAGTCTTGTACAGACCAAAGTACGGTACCGCTCGTGCGATTCGTTCCATTTCGCCGACTGCTTGAAGGAGTGCGGTTGCCCGCTCGTACTCCCTCCGACTGATACGCACCCTGATCTTTTCGATTCCTTCGTTGTCGTCCATGACATTTCGATCACGAAAGAGAGGAATCTTGAAGTAGTACTTCTCTTTGTCATTTTCGTCACGTCCACGAGTGTAGGCGAAGCGAAAAACTTCGTTCGTTTCGTCCACCAATTGCATCTGTCTGACGTGGTCGAACGTCGCGAAGTCGGTGATGACCCGTTGTTCGAGTTTAAGCCGAGGTTCGAAGACTTCTTCCTCGAACGTCGGTGGCACAAACGGAGGCGGACCAACATGGCCACTTCGGTAGGCCTGCACGAGACTCCACTGGAGCTCGGGCATCATCGTCATCACGAGCTGATTGGTAAGCCTTTGGCTCAACTGAAGACTCTGACCCATGCTCATTCTGAACCCCAAACTCATTTCTATCTCCTATTCTGAAGCTTTGAATTACGAAACTCAACAAATCCCACTTTTAAACCCATGCGCAAAATACCCTCGCTATTCAAAGTCTGAAGGCCTTAACAACCTTCTTGTTCCAAAATCAAAGTCCAAATCCGCTGAAAACACTAGCATATCAAACACCATTTCGTCAACCCCGTAGTAGATTTTAGTAATCGATAAAATTTTCTGCTTTTTTCATCTCGCCCATAGCCGTCGAAAATACACGGCCGTTGATTTTCGACGGTGGGAGTTTTATTTTAAATCTTCTCGCGTAATTCTAAATCGTCCTTGTTCGTCAATACGCCGACTTATAACCTCGGCATACTGAGTAAGAGGCATTATCTCTACGGCTAGTTGCTCTGCGTCTAATTCAGTTTCAATGTCGCCCATTTTTCTTGCCTGTTGTGCAAATCCATATAAGTGGTACCCAAGTTTTTTTAACCATTCACCCATAAACAACGCGCCACGAACCTCCCCCTTTGCTTCATATTCAGCAAGCGACCTTCTTACATACTCGATACGCTTTCGTACTCCCTCTACGTAAATATTCGCATCACTAATTGGTACTTCTATATTATCACCACCACTAGCACCAAAATTTATTGACCCAACCCTTAGGTCAAAGTCTACAACAATTTGGTTCGTTGATATGTCACCGCTTTTAGTTACAAGCCGTTCGTAAACTAGCCCTGTCAAAGCACGATAATATTCGTACCGACGGCCTGAAAGTGGTATTGTTTCAAGGATTCTGACACCTTTATCATTTAGAAAAGTACCACCCTTCATTGGTTCCCTGAGAGGTGTTCCTTCAATTTTTTTGCTATCTTTAAGTAGCGCCAACCTTGTATACAAGCGACGACCTTCACCATTACAATCCACATACGAAGCTTCGGGGTTGTGTATCTTAAAAGGTGAATCCTCGAAGATCTTAGCTAATATTTCATCTTGTTGTGCTAGCGTCGGCTCGTATCGACGCGCAAACACTTCTTTTTTCGTTAATTCCCTCCCCGCAGTTAGTTTTCCGCTTTGAGGATCAAATATTGGCTCGAAGGCCTTACCTCCCCGCAAAACGACGAGGGGGCATCTCTAATTTCTCTAAAACCGGCATTAATTCTATTGGAGGCATTCTATCGGGTTTAATCACGCCAGGTGTATCATCAAGTGAATAATAAAATGCTACCGGTGTTGGATCTTCAACGACAAGTTCGTTGTAGCCTCCCGAATGTCTCCCAGTGATTGATGTCTCAATCCTGTCTTCCAATAAACCACCGCCATGATGACTACTAACAGGAGCCCGTGTGAGCCCCTGTGCCACAGTAGCTGCATCATAACTATAGGCCTGAGATACATGCCCTTCACCTAAAATAAGACCGACACGAGCCCACATGTTATAAGCACCATCACCAACTTTAATTGTTGAGACCGAAACGTCTGGTTGTAGGGCAAGGACAATATCTAATTTTTGCTCCCATCTCGTATTTACATATAAACGTGAATTACTCCCCGGAACAAAAGCAGGGTGAAGAGCGTGGATAACATAAATATCGTATTTTGAGGAAATATTCTCCACTGCCCCTACTTTTCGTTCGTGTTCGTACGCTCTCCACTTATCCGACACTTCTCCATAAAAATCGCGGAGTTTCTGGCGAGCATCACTAAGTGCAGTTCGATCTTCCGCTTGTTTTCGTATCGATGCGAGCATTGATTGGAGTTCAGCAAACTCTCCTTCAAGCTGTGACACCTCTTCTATTTTCCGACCGAGCTCTGATTGTATACGTTTTACATCTGTATAGTTTAAAACCCGAGTAAGAATATTTGCATTTTTTTTCGAGAATTCATTTTCCAGTACAATTATACTTTCGCGTACGTTCTCGACGCTCATTTGACGTTCTCTTGCACGCTCTACCAATTCT
>Ga0209541_10011630_pt1 | contig 13744 bp, 16 predicted proteins | sample RifCSPlowO2_01_FD_184027 | JGI IMG/M metagenome (GOLD analysis project Ga0209541, IMG submission 184027) | Groundwater microbial communities from Rifle, Colorado - Rifle CSP2_plank lowO2_0.1 (SPAdes) (version 2) | ecosystem: Environmental > Aquatic > Deep subsurface > Groundwater | place...
TCTGTTATTTGATTTAGAAGGTGGGGTATTTGAATTTTCATAAGCAAGAAGTCTTCTTTCTAGTTCGTTTATTTTATTAATAAGAACTTCAAATGCGGGTCTGCATTTCTCACAAACTTCTTGGGGGACATTCATATCTTTTTACCTCTTATTACTCCCCCAATAAAATTCTAGAATTTAGTAGTATTTTTAGATTATTGTTCTGGAGTGGCTAAACACATACTTTTCATAAAAACCTTTAAAAACTAATTAATTAAAAAAACCTTATGTTAGTAAAATTTTTAGGATTGCTGGATATAATAGCTGGCTTTATAATTTTAATACTTAAATTTGGGTTTTTTCAAGAAGTTGGATTAATCTTTGCATTATATCTAGCATTAAAAGGATTAATATTTATAAAAGATATCTCAAGTGTTATTGATATTATAACAGCTGTATTTTTATTTTTAGCTGCAATAAATTTTTATTTTAGTTTTACATGGATATTCTCAATATGGTTGTTTCAAAAAGGAATATTTAGCTTGATTTCTTACTGATGTTTTTTGTATAATAATAAGCAATTAATATTATTAAAGAAATCATGAAACATAGAACTAAAACAATTATTCCATTAATAAAATTTAATAAAAAAGCACTTGTTAATATAAATATTATACTGAATATATATAATAATTTAGATCCAAAAAATACTTTTATTCCATCTAGCCCAGGAAAAGGAAACATATAAACAATGGCAATTATAGAACTAACAAACATAAGCTCTTTTAAGGCATTTATCTCAAAAACTTTTATTAAAATAGCTAATAAAATATTTGACAAAGGTCCTGCAACAGCTATTTTAGCCTCTTCAAATTCAGTTAAATGTGTAAAAACTCTCCCTAATCTATAAGCATGATTAACAGCAACAAAAGAAGACAAAACAGCTGCAAAATATAACCCCCCATCAGATAAAAAAGAGACTAATAAAGGTAAAATAATTCCTAATGGTAAACTATTAATATTAAATATTCTAAATATAGACCTTTGAAATAATTTATTTGAAAAATGTGCCCCTTTCTGAAACCAGTATCTATTCTCTCCCCATATTTCATAACTTATAGTGCTGCCATATCTTTTGCTTAAAAAATATTGGCTTAAAAAATATAACCCAAGAGAAATAAAACTAAGTATTACAAATTTTAAATAATTTAAAAACCATCTTGCAAATATAAAACCAGGCTCTTTGTCTTGAAATCCAAAAACAAACCCAGTTATTATTGCTGCAATAATTAATATGATTAAATTTTTTCTAATAATTTTATCTCACCTATTATCCCTTTTTCATGTCCAGCCCCAACTACACCAACAACCTTATCTTTTGGATATTTTCTAATTACTTGATAAATCTTGTTTGCCATATATTCATTTCTTTCTTTTATAATAGTTAAATAAAAACTAGGGTAATCTCTTTTAATAACATTTACAATCTTGTTTATGTATCTTTCAGAAGGTACTTTTTTTATATTAAACTCTATCTCTTTCTTTCCTAAAATTAGCTCTTTAATAAATAAAATCTTTTCTCTAAAACTTATTCTAGATACAAGCTTGTTTAAAGTATCTTTTATATCCTGGTCAATTAATAATAATTCTATTTTTAATTTTCTTGCAATATCAACTGCTTTCCTCATCTCATCTCCAGGCTCTGTACCTATCTTCTTGCTCATTTTCTTCTCAAGCCACGCACCTATTAAATTTAATAAATAAGCCTTAAACCCTAGTTCTTTTAAATCTTTTATTCTGAATTTAATCCTGCCTTTCTTTAGATTCAGTAAATTGAATCTTCTTTTATCTAATTCTAAAGCAATAAATCTAGGTTTTACATTTAAAATGGTCTTTTCAACATCATCAACACTCTTTTTAGAAATATGAGAAGTTCCAACTAAAAATAGGTTTTTATATCTAATCATTATAAAATAAAAATATTTAAATACTTAAAAACTTTACTTTGTTTTAAATAAAATTAAAAGGAAAAAAATGGGATTATCTATTAAAAAAATAAGTGATATTTATGATATGAAAGTCTTCACAGACCAAGGAGACTATTTTGGTGATGTTGAAGAAAGTATTCTTACAACTACAAAAGTCTTTGGCTGGCGTATCAAGGCAACAAAGAATTCTGCATTAAATCAAGTTCTTGGTAGTGCAAAAGGTGTTATTATACCACATCAATTAGTCAAGGCAATTGGAAGTATAATGATAATTAGCAAAGCAGCAATTCCTGTTTATGAAGAAAAAGAAATTCTAGAACATTAAAAAAATAATATAATTGTTCAGTTTACTGAAGTTAAGTTTACAACCCAATTACAACGTAACCTTTATATAGTTTTATTAACTTTTTAAATTTATGGTTTCCCCATTAGAAGTAGCAATAAATTTTTTAAGAGACTTTGGTTTTTTTGATGTAGTTCTTCCATTTCTTCTTGTATTCACAATAGTATTTGCAATTCTAGAAAAAACAATGATATTAGGTAGTGAAAAAGTTGGTGGTGACCAAAAGCCAAAAAAAAATCTAGATTCTATGGTTGCATTTGCAATTGCCTTGTTTGTTGTTGCAGCAAGTAATGTTGTTGGTATTTTGCAAGAATCTTTGCCTTTAGTAACACTAGTCTTAATTATAATATTAAGCTTAATGCTTTTAGTAGGGAGTTTCATGGGTACTGGTGAATTTTCATTTAACAATTTTAAATATACAAAATATTTTCTTGTTATTTTAATTATAATAAGTGTAATTGCAATATTTCTTCAGTCTACAAAAACAAGTGATGGTTCTAGTGTTCTGGAAAATATCATTGATTATATTAAAGAAAACTGGTTTACAGGTCCTGTATTCTCAGGCTTTGTATTATTAGTAATTATAATCTTAGTTATAATATATGTTTTAGACGTTCTTCCAGGGGGTAGTGCTGGAGGTTCTCATTAAATGGCTCTTTATGAAATAATTAGTTCATTTGAAACATTTGGTGTATTTGATGTAGCTCTTCCATTTATCTTAATATTTACAATAGCATTTGCAGTTATGCAAAAAATCCAGTTATTTGGTGCAAATAAAAAAAATATTGATTTAATTGTCTCTTTAGTATTAGCTTTTTTAGCAATAAGAAATATATTTTTAATTGGCTTGTTAAATAGGTTTCTTCCAAATATAGCTATGTTTCTGATTATAATCCTAATGTTCTTGTTATTATTAGGTACTTTTGGAGGTCAATTTTCAGGATTTTCAAGTTATATGGGTGTCATAGCAGCTATTATTTCATTAATATTTGTTATTATTTCTTTAAGTGGAGATTTTTTAGATCTGCAATATGGTATTATCTTGCCTCCTTTTTTAGCAGACTTGTTTTATGATTATCAAACAAAAGCTACGATTTTGTTTGTAGCAGGTATAGCAATAGTAATCTGGTTAGTAACAGGAAGCAGTACTACTACAACTTTTTCACAAACATTAGATGATATATGGACAAAATTAGGTTTTGGTAGAGGTAGACATTAAATGGCATCAATATTATCAACAAATTTAATTCAATTTATATTGCCTGTTTTTATATTTATTTTTATATTCACAATATTTTTTGCACTTTTAAATAAAATAAAAATGTTTGGGGATAATAAACCACTTAATTCTCTGATTGCTTTTGTAATATCTATTTTATTTGTTTTAATACCAGAAGCAAGACAGATTATAGAAATAGCAACACCATGGTTTGTTATTTTCGTGGTTATGGGTTTATTATTAATAATGTGTTTTATGATATTAGGTATAAAACCTGAATTTATAGAAGAAGTAGCAAAAGAAAATTCTGTTGTCTTAAGTGTTGTAGTAGCTGCAGTAGTAATTATATTTTTATTCTCTTTTACAAAAATATTTGGTCCTGGTATTATTCAATATCCAGACCAGCAAGCAACAGGCTTAATTTCAATAATAAAAAGAACAATATTAAATCCAAAAATATTTGGTCTTGTTATTGTATTAATAATAGCTGGAGAAGTAGTAAGAAGAGTTGGTTATTCACCACAAAAACCTAGTTAGTTTTAGTTTATGAAATTATTTTTATTATAAAATTTATTTCTGTTTTTTTCCTGTCTTTTCTCAGCGAACTTTCTTTCCAAGAAATCTCTAGTGAAATCTTTTTAGAAAAAATTTTTGGGAAAAAACAACGAGAAAACCTCGGAAAAAAAGAGTTCTGGAAAAATAGGCAGCTGCAGAAATGGAGTATAGAGAATTGCAGTTAAAAATTGATGCCCTTGAATATAATCATTTTTAGAATGGTCAAAATGCTTTTGGGATTCTTCTATTTGCTTGCCATCATGCTCTACAAGTGTATCATCAATTATAAGAAATATATCCCAATTCTTGAAAAGATATTTTATTTTTTTTAAGTATCTTTCTCTTAATTTTTCTTTTTCAAATTTTGCTTTAGCAAGTATTCTGTTTAATGCAGATGAATGTTTCTCATCTGGACATGATTTTGAAATCTTCTTAACAGTCTTCTTTGATGATGTAATGAGTCCTGAAATATAATTTCCTGCATGTCTAAACCCCCCCTTTGTAAAAACTTTCCTTAGAAAACTCAATTTGTTTATAGCCTCTTTTAACCTTTTTATTATCAAATTCAACACCTCTTTTTAGAAAAAAGTGTCTAAACTAGTATTTTTAACTGTCTATTTATAAACTAAATTCAGAAACTCAAGTATATTTTACTGTTTCATAAGCAACTGCAAAATACCAACCGAGATAATTTAATAGGTTTATATATTTTCCAAAATATGCTTTATTAAAATTTATAGAAATTTCCTCTCTTGCATGTGTTGAATTAAATAAACCGTATTTTAAGATTAATTCGGGGCTATTATTAGTTATCCTTAATCTAAGGTCAACATTTTCATCCTTGATTTCTGCTAAATCATTCGGGATTCTCTCCATAAAGTATATTAAAGAAAGTCTACTTTTCTTTCCCATAAAAGAACCGTTCTTTTTTAAGAAGTCTTTTAATTCTAAAAATTTGTTGTTATCTAATCTCCCTATAAATTCAACTTCAATTTTTTCTTTCATTTTCTTAATTTTATTTTGATATCTAAATGGTTGTGTTAGTGTTTTTAAGCTTTTCATCAACTCCCACTCATGTTCAACTAATGCTTGAGAAATAGTAATTTTTAAAATTGATTTAATGTTCAATTTGCTTGCAATAGCTCATACTGAACAGCTGATTCAAGATCTCTTTTAAACTGGTGTGTTTCTGGATTAACTGTGCAATAAACATCACCATTATATTTGAAAACACCTTTTAAGCCAGATTGCCAGGCTAAATTTGTTAATTTTTTTGTACCTTTAATATGAACAGAAATGCCTATTTTTAGTTTTTTATATTCTATTTCTAATTGTTTAAGCATATTATCTAATTCTTTGTCTGATATGTTATCGAGGTCTGATTGAGTAAAATGCGGAATGCTTGGTATTATTTTAGATGCTGTTTCATAAGAAGAAAAAAAGTCTTCTGGCATTTTGCTTTCTTCAATAAATCTTTCTATACTACTTTTTAATTCCCATAAGACTATACACTTATCTTCATCTCCTTCTTCTTTATATAGTTCATCATAAACCACTCTTGCAAATGCACAAACTTCCAATGGCAAGATTATTTTTGAGTCTGGAGAGATTTTATGCTTAAATAATGGTTTTTCTCCTAAAAGATATTCTAAATATATTCCATCATGAAATATAGCTGAGTTTATTATATATAATTTATCATAGTCAGTATCTTTATCTAATTGATCTAATTTTTTTATTATCTTATTTAGTTCTCTTCTAGTTATATGGTTTTTATTCATATTAACATATTTTCTAGATCTGTAAATGCTTTAAAATTAGTCCATTTACTTTTTATTAATTCATCTTTAAATTTCTTCAAACATGATTTTTTAAATTCTTTACGTGCTGCTACAAAATCTTTATTAAAATTCTGGATTGAAAAAATAAACCTTATTAATAAATTTTTTAAATCAATTAATGTGTCTTTTAATTCTATTTGTATTTTGGGAAAATTATCTTCACAGTCTTTTACTATTGCAATTGATTCTTTTATTTTATTTATTGTAATTTCTGGAAAGTCTTTTGCATTGAAACTTCCTAAAATTTCTCCAAATTTAGCTACAATTAAATTTAAATAATCATTTAAGCCAGACATCACTACAAAATATAGATTACAATATATAAATATATCTTTTTATTCAGTAGCAAAGTAATTTTTAAAATTAATTAATAAGCTTATTGGACTATGACAAAAATCCACAATCAGAGCTACTGCTTGAAGAAAAAAGTTCATAATAGATATTTATTAGAAAAACTTTTTGTTAAAAATATCTTAAAGACTAGAAAAGCTTACAAAATAATGACAAGAGCTTTTCTTTAAAAAAGAAAACTTTGGAAAAGAAAACGGAAAAGCCTTCAGGAAAAAACACAACGAAATATTTTTATAGTAAGCAATAGTTTTAGTAATTTCAGAAAAAGAGATATTAAAAATTTTTAATGAAATTAAAAATAGGCTTAACTCCAAAAATAATAAATTTCATAAGGAAGTCTTTTATGAAACTGGAAAATATCCCTTGTGGTCTGGTTATGCAATAGGTTATTATATTGTGAATGAGTATCTTAAAAAACAAAAGAAGGTTAATTGGAGTAAAATAATTAAAACAAAACCAAGAGTTATACTTAACGAATTTTTAAGAAGTTCCTAAATTCCCAATTTTTAAAGAAAAGCTCTATTTTTCTTTTAATTCCTTGGTTATCTTTGACAATTCTTTAATATTTGTTGTTAAAGGTGTCATTATCTTTTGAAATACTTGTTCTAGTACTTTCATCTCATTATTAATATTGACTATATTTCTGTCATACTGGCTTATTTTTCCTAATATTGCATTCTCTATATTCCCAAATCTGTGCTCTAGTCTTATTAATTCCTGTTTAATAGAACTTACATCTGTCCTTACTTTTTCTTTCCAAACATCTAAATTTCCAAATCTCTCTATTGTAGTTTTCCATTTTTCTTCTATAACAGATTCAATTAAAGCCTCAACATCGCTTAAATTCCCTCTTGCCCCTTGAAAATTTCCAATATTAAATTGATTAATATTTTCTGTTTCAGGCATAATTCTTAATCTGCTATTTTCTTTTTCAGAACCATCTAATAAAGAAGGTCTTAATCCTGGTTCAGGTGCTTCTTCTTCAATATTCTCTTGAGAATAAACTTGATTAGTATTGCCTAATTTTGATTGATTAACTGCATCATCTATATCAACACTAGTAAATCCATCTTTTTTTAAAGCTTCATAAACTTGAGAATCAGAAAATCCTTTTTTTTGCAATTCTTCTACTCTTACAATTAAATCATCCTTATTTTCTGCCAGATTTACCACCTTTTTTTATTTTTAATTTTTCTTCAATAATTTTTTCAACCTCTTCTTCAGTTACAAAATTTAAAGGGTCCCACAAATTAATATACTTTTCCAGTACTTTTATATCTGTCTTTTTTGCAAAAAAGTCAATTTCATTTAAAAATCCCTTTATTGTTTGTTTTAAATTAAAAACTTCTTCTTTTATCTTTTTTATATCTTCATTAATCATTTTTATATCTCTATTTAATTTTTTATATTCTTCTATTGTATTTTGGTTTATTGTAAGAAGATGTTCGCCCAATATATTATTCTTGTTTTCTAATATTCTTAATTTACTATAAACATCAGAAATTACATTATTTTGGTTTTCTTCAATTAATGCCATTTTCACAAAAGTTATATAATCTTATTTATTTTATTTAAAGTAGATTAGATATTGTTAAAGTTAATGTAATTATTTAAAAGAGGTAAAATGCCATTCCAACAACCTGTAAAAAAAGAATATGAAATTATTAGGGAAGGTCAGGAAGAAATATTAAAAGTAGACTCATCTAACTGGCCTTATTCTCCATCTATAGAAGAAAATCCAGTAGTAATGGCAAAAATAATTGAAAAACTAGTTGAGTTTCCTTCAACTGCGCGTTTAATTTTGATTCAAAAAAGAAATTATGAATATGATTATGAACAAACTCAGATACTTATAGAAATAGCAAATTTATACAAGCACTTGACAAAGCAAAAAAGAGTTTTTTCTTTGAAAACATTTGATATTTCATCTGAAAATTTTAGAAATAAAATAAGCTCTTTGCAATATATAGTTTATACATTGCTAAAATCAGATCCATTAGGTTCTTATGTAGAATCAAAAAGATTGGCAAGAGAAAGCAGAATATTTATTGAAAAAACAAAAGACCAGAATTTATTATTAGAAGAACAAGATTACCTTCTTAAGCTTGAGTATATAATACATATATTTGAAAAAACAAGATTGATTAATATATTTAAAAGCCAATTAGATGGTTATATAATTGGTGACAGGTCTTTATACAAATTATTTTTCAAGCCAAATATAAGCCCTATATTCCTTTTTACAAAAATATACACTCAAATACCTGATGGTTCAAAACAACTTGATTCATATTCTATAAAAGATATGAATATCTCTATTTTTAAACTAAGAAATGATGTAAAAAATTTTTACAGTATAACCCCTCCTGAATTAAAATTAACAGAAGACCAGTATGAAATATTAAATATAGCAAGAAAAGTTTTGTCAGAGCACAAGCCAAAAGATGAAGAATTCATGGAGCCTCAAAAATTAAGAAGGACCTTTTTTAATATTGGCCGTGACTTGTTATTGGACTTGTTAAACAACAAAAATATTATAATGCCTTTGGAAGAAATTAATGAACTGGCAAAAATTCTTGTAAGATACACAATTGGTTTTGGTGCAATAGAATTATTGCTGCAAGACAAAAAGATCCAGGATATAGTTGTTAATAGCCCGATTGGCCAGACTCCAATATTTATAGTCCATGAAGATTATGAAGAATGTGTAACTAATATTATCCCTAGTGCAGAAGATGCAGAAAGCTGGGCAACAAAATTCAGGTTGCTTTCAGGCCGTCCATTAGATGAAGCAAATCCAGTCTTAGATACTAGCCTTTCAATACCAGGTGCAAGAGCAAGAGTTGCAGTAATATCAGAGCCATTAAGCAAATTAGGCCTAGCATATTCTTTTAGAAGACACAGGGATACTCCATGGACATTTCCATTGTTCATAAAAAATAGAATGATTAATTCATTGGCATCTGGATTGCTAAGTTTTTTATTTGATAATTCTAGAGCAGTTTTATTTGCTGGTACAAGAAGCTCTGGGAAAACTTCGATTATGGGTGCCTCTTTATTAGAAATTATGAAAAAATATAGAATAATTATAATTGAAGATACAGAAGAAATTAATGTAGATATAATGAGAAATTTAGGTTATAATATTCAGTCAATGTCAGTCAGATCTGCTTTGTCAAAATCATCAACAGAAGTTTCAGCAAATGAAGGTATAAGAACAGCATTAAGATTAGGTGATAGTGCTTTAGTTATAGGGGAAGTTAGGTCAGATGAAGCTATTAGCCTTTATGAAGCAATGAGGATAGGTGCAGCAGCCAATGTTGTAACAGGTACCATACATGGGGATAGTCCTTATGGTGTTTTTGACAGAGTTGTAAATGATTTAAAAGTTCCAAAAACATCATTTAAAGCCACTGACATAATAGTTATTTCTAACCCGATAAAAAGTCCAGATGGAATTCATAAATTAAAAAGAGTTTTGTCAATAACAGAAATAAGAAAGCATTGGGAAAAAGATCCATTAAAAGAAAAAGGATTTGTTGAATTAATGAAATATAATCCTAAAACAGATGAACTAGAACCAACAGATGATTTAATAAATGGAGATTCAGAAGTCCTAAAATCAATAGCATCCCAAACAAAAGAATGGGCAAGTGACTGGAATGCATTATGGGATAATATTGTATTAAGGTCAAAAATATCTCAAGCCTTAGTTGATTATTCAATAAAATTAAATAATTTATATATTTTAGAGTCTGATCTTGTTGTAAAATCAAACAATTCTTTTCATAAAATAATAGCTTCTTTAAAAGAAGACAATGAGCTGTTAAATAATGAGAAAGTTTATTCTTTATGGTTAGATTGGCTAAAAAGAGAACTCAAAATATGATAAAAGATAATTCAGAAGATATAATAAGAAGATATAGTGAAGAATTATCCAAAAAAATTGCTCTTGAATCAGAAGAATATTTTCCAGGAGAAACATTTTCTTTGGAATACAAAAAATTTAGAAAAGAAAATCTTGAAAAAAATCTTTCCCATTATGAAAGGTTATGCAATTATTCTGAAAAAATAATAAAAATATCTCCAGATAAAAAAGATATTCCTTTAATAAATGAATCTATAGAAAAACTTCAGCTTGATATTTCTCCAGAAGGTGCAATGAGTTTTGCAGTCTTAATTGGTTTGTCAATTATGCTTTTAGGTTTCTTAACATTGTTTGTTCCATTGGCAGTTCTTTTTATATTAGAACAATCAGAAATATCTTCCTTGATTAATCAGGTCCCTATATTTATTCCATTTTTATTTCTATTGTCAGGCATATTATTAATAAAGCCATTAAGTAAATATCCATTAAAACTGGCAGATAATTACAGATTAAAAATAAGCAACCAGATGGTACTTTGTATTCTTTATATTATTACTTACATGCGCCATACATCTAATCTTGAAAATGCAATAAGATTTGCAGGAGAGCATCTTTCAGCACCTTTGTCATTAGATCTAAGAAAGATATTATGGGATGTGGAAACAGGAACATTTGTGACTATAAAAGACAGTCTTGATAATTACTTAAAATACTGGAAACAATATAATCTTGAATTTATTGAGTCATTCCATTTAATCGAAGGCTCTTTATATGAGCCTGATGAAATAAGAAGAATAAAATTATTAGATAAATCATTGGAATTAATTTTGCAGTCTGTTTATGAGAGAATGCTTCACTTTGCCCAGGACTTAAAGACTCCTATAACTATGCTCCATATGTTAGGTGTTATCCTCCCAATTCTAGGTCTAGTAATATTTCCTTTATTAGGCAGTTTTCTTGGTGGCTTAGTAAAATGGTATCATATATCTCTTCTTTATAATATAATACTCCCTATATCTATAATAACAATAGGAAATAACTTGTTAATGAAAAGGCCAACAGGTTATTCAGAATCAACTGCATTGTCAAAAAGAATATTTGCAGAATCTGAAAAATCAACTTTTATTGGAAAAGAATTTAATATAAAATTTTTATCAATATTCATAGGTTGTATTTTTATTTTAATTGGTATTTCTCCTATTTTAATTCATTTTTTTAATCCTTCCTTAGACCAGGCAGAATTTCTTTGGTTTAAATTACTAGATTTTAAATGCCAAAATAATAAATGCCTTGGTCCATATAGTACTTTCTCTCTTTTAATAAGTTTGTTTGTTCCATTTGGTTTGTCTATTGCAATTGGTTTGTATTATTATTTAACAACAAAAGATTCAATAAAAATAAGAAAAGAAACATTAACACTTGAAAGAGAATTTACATCAGCATTATTTCAATTAGGCAACAGGGTTGGTGACGGCATTCCAATTGAAAGTGCATTTAACCAGGTTTCTGAAAATATGAAGAATACACCTTCAGGTGATTTTCTAAAAATTATAGATTATAATATAAGAAACCTAGGTATGAATGTAAAAGAAGCTATTTTTAATACTGAAAAAGGTGCTATAACATATTATCCAAGTTCATTAATTGAAAGTTCTATGAAAGTAATGATACAATCAGCAAAAAAATCCCCATTGACAGTTGCTAAATCTTTAATTACAATATCAAATTATGTAAAAAAGATCCATTCAGTAAATGAAAGGCTAAAAGACCTATTGTCAGATATAATATCATCTATGAAATCACAAATCTCTTTTCTAACTCCTATGATAGCTGGAATAGTAATTGCAGTTGGTTCAATGATTACAACAATAATAAATCTTTTAAGCGAACAATTTTCAAAAGCAGCAACATTTGCTCCAGATTCACAAGTTTCTGGAATTGCTGCTTTGCCAAAAATAATAGATATAAAAGATGTTATCCCTGGATTTTATTTTCAGATAATAATTGGCATTTATGTTATCCAGATAGGAATTATTCTGACAATCTTGGCTAGTGGCATTGAAAATGGAATTGACAGATTAACAGAAAAAAACCAGATTGGAAAAAATACAATAATTTCAACATTATTATATATAATTATTTCTCTTATAGGTATAATAGTATTTTCATTTTTAGCAAGTGGAATCTCCCAGTTTTCTACAGCATAAAAAAATATTTTTTATTTAGAGAGTAATAAGAAGTAAATAATATGAAGATTTCACGATTAGTCTTATTCCAGAAGCCATTTCCATAGGGGAACATATTTTATAGTTGCTTTGTCTCCAAACCACTCTGATTTTTCTTCTGTTTCTGTGTCTTCAGTTAACATTAGGAGATTATTGCATTTTAATTCTTTACTTGCCTTAATCAAAGCCCTTATTTCCCTGTTTTTCGTTTCTAAATTATCTATACTAAAACAAACCTGTATCAATTGTTTAACTTTTAATCCCTCTTTAACTACAAAATCAACTTCTTCTTGCTGTTGGTTTTTCCAATAATAAAACTTTAATTTTCCATCTACTTCTTGTTTTTTTAATTTACAAGCAACAGTATTTTCATAGAGTTTTCCCAAATCAGAACTTGCTTTAAAGGATTTAGATTGAATAAATCCGTTATCTATACAATAAATCTTTTTATTTGAAGATAATTGTTCCTTAATTTTATAAGAAAATCTACTTAAGCTGAATAAAATAAAAGATTCTTCTAAATAATTGAGATATTTTTCTATAGTATGTGAACTCTTAATTTTCCCAGTCATTGCTAATGAATTATAAGAATATTCATTTGAAATATTTGAAATAAGATAAATTGCTAAATCTTCAATTTGTTTTGGATTTCTTATTTTATACTTCTTTACAATATCTTTATATAATATAGAATAAAATAAAAGAGACAAATATTCTTTCAACTCGATTTTTTTTAATAATATTTCTGGATAACCTCCATTGAACAAATATTTTGATAACTTTTCTTTTATTTCAGTATTTGTTAGTTCTTTGCCTTCAAATTTAAGATATTCCTTAAAAGAAAATGGAAAAATATTTGTTAATAAATGTCTTCCTGTTAAATGCGTTGCTAATTCTTTGCTTAAGAGATTTGAGTTACTTCCAGTAATAATTAATTTATATCCCTGTCTTTGTAGCCTATTAGCAAATAATTCCCATTTTGGGAGATTTTGAATCTCGTCAAAAAGAACAAATTTTGGGTCATTGTAAACAGAATTCATGGCAGTGATTATCTCATCATAATTACTTACTTCAGTCAGTTTTTCGTCATCAAAATTTACATATCCAAAATCTCCTTTTTTGTTTAAAAAATGCAATGCAAAAAATGATTTTCCAGCTCTTCTTGGTCCAATTATTACTTTTATTAAATCATTATCTAATTTTAATTTTTGATTTCTTTCGATATACTTCTCTTTGAGTTTCGTCTCAATTTCTCGTTTTTGTAAATTTATTACTTCCTTTATTTCTTGTAACATAATAATCATATTACAAAATAGTTTATAAATATTTGTATTATAAAATAGTTAATACAAATATAGCCAAAAAATTTAAGTCA
>Ga0209541_10011631_pt1 | contig 13744 bp, 11 predicted proteins | sample RifCSPlowO2_01_FD_184027 | JGI IMG/M metagenome (GOLD analysis project Ga0209541, IMG submission 184027) | Groundwater microbial communities from Rifle, Colorado - Rifle CSP2_plank lowO2_0.1 (SPAdes) (version 2) | ecosystem: Environmental > Aquatic > Deep subsurface > Groundwater | place...
TGTTTTTTGCATGTCAATCCAACCTATCCATGTTTAATAACTTTTATAAAACTACCATTTCTTTTTATTCCCTTCGGTCTGTAGTCTTCCTGGGAGGTATGCAGAGGAAATTTATCACGTTGCTTCTTCTCGTTTCGCTAGTCTATTCCTCGCACACCCTGGAACGGCCCTGGGACACCTATGCCTGGGCAGCAAACAACTCCTATATTACTTTTTACGGATCCGAGCAGGTATGGGAAGTGAATATCTTTGATCTCACGCTCGACAGCATGGCGCTTTCCCACGCCGCCGGGCTGTCGTATACGGACGATGCGCTGGCCGTGGAAGGGTATCTTTCCGCTGCCCGGGAAAAACGGGACGAGGCATTGCAGTATCGCGATCAATGCAACGATGAAATCCGGATCTCCCTGGCCACCCACCAGCTGCTGGATCTTCTCGGCGATGTAGCCGGGCTAACCCTGGGTTTTGTAGGATATCTGATAAAGACACTTATCGCTCTTAATCCATCCATCCTGGATGAACTCCCCGGCTGCCTGCTCTATGATGATGCATGGAAACTCAGTATGAATGCATCCATGAAAGCACTGGAGGAAAGCCTGCATCTGGAAAAAACTGCTTCGGAGAAAACCGGGGATGCATTGAATACTGTGCTGGAAGCCGGCATCTGCCAGCCCGATTATCCCGGCGCTGCCCGGAACCAGTGCAGTTTCCTTCTCAATGCCTGGCAGGACATCCGTGCACAGGAAGACGCACTGGATGCACAGATCGTCCTGGTAAAAAATGAAAATCAAAAATCCCTTCCCAATGGTGCGGCCTATGCAGCCGCCATGGAGATGCTCTGGGAAGGGGAAGGGCTGATGTACGATCTGAAACAGCTGGAACATCTGTCCATCACTACCTTCAACCAGGCCAAGGATGAATACACCACCCTCCAGCACGGTGCCGAACAACTGCAAGTATCGGTGAACGGCCGGATAAACGAATTGGAATCCCAGCAATTGGATAAGATCGCCTCCTCTCCCTTTGTCGTAAGCATGATCGAAACCGGCGAAGAGCGGAACGTCCAGCTGGCCTGGGAGGAGATCCAGGAAACCCAGGAAGATACCAATGCGCTTATACGGGAAGCCGAGTGGGTATACCGCTCTGAACGATCCGATTATCTAAGGGATAGCACGCTCACCCTCCAGCAGGCCGTCCGCTCGTATGCCGAATTGCAGATACGCATGGACCATTTGGAATCCAACGCCCAACAAACCGTCCAGCAGATGCGGGAGCGGGCAGTAACCGAAATCAATGCCGTCCAGGCAGTGGGCCAGCAGCGTCCGGTCGGTGCAGAAGCGGAAGCCGAACGGGCCCAGGCCGAATCCTATCTCGAATCCGGCGATCGCGCGTCCAGCTGGGGGGTCGCCTATGAATCCTACCGCGAAGCCGCCCGCCATGCGGCCACCGCCCTGGCCATGGCACAGGGTTACTCCCATGAACAGCAGGCCTCCTTTGACACCTACGAAATTTCCATCCAGGATTTCCTCACGCGGGCAGAGCGGGACGGATTGGACGTTACTATGGAAAAAGTGGAATTCCGTTTAGTCAAAGGCCACCGCGAGCCATGGGCACTGGAGATCCTGGAATCCATCGAACAGAGTATTTTCGAAAAGGCGCGTTTACGCTACGGCTATCTGGAGCGGGTTCGCCGGGAACTGTTCGTCGTCCTCCGTCTAAGCCCGGATTTCAACGATATTGTGCAGACGGTAACCGAAGTGGAAGGCGATGGCGTGGAAAACGGACAGATTCAGTATCGCCAGGCATTGGGCAACCTGAAAGCCATGGAAGAAGTATACGAAGAGGCCAACCAGCGGTGGATGGAAGAAAAGGATCGCGTGGTAGAATTAAGCCTGGAAAGCGATGTTATCTGGACGGTGGAACGCCCCCAGCTGGACGTCCCTGCGGATATATACGTGAATGTATTGGTATACAACCCGACGGCGTTGACCGGCGAACGCATGCCGGTGCGTCTCAACGTGCCGCGTACGCTCGCGCTCACGGAAGACGACGTGGTGTCCGGTGAAGAACATCTCCTGCAGCTGGAGCACAGTGGAGATACGCTGGTGCTGACCTTTTCCACCATGGAAAAGAAAACCAGGTATGACGTTGTCATCGAAAAACAAAAAATACTCGCCCAAACCACCAGCCGTACCGTCCAGGCATACGGCCAGCCGGACGGTAGTGCGGAAATCCAGGAACGCATTGCCTTTGAGATGGAGCATCCGCACGCATTGGATTATCCGCAAAGCGATATAACGATCGATGGCCTGCCCTACCGCGGCCGGTTGCTGGCCGTGGGCGGCCATATACTCGAAAGCGAGTATGATATAGACGATGCATTCGACTGGTGGACCGGCGATTACCAGGCGATACGGCTCGGTATGACGACGCGCCTGGAATACAACCTGTATGTCCGGCCCTCCATCGACCTGGACCGGACCTATCTTTTCCTTTCGCAGGACAACGGGAGCATCACGCAGTTCAGGGTTCTTTCCGCCACCGGCGAACGTATCCGGAACAAACAGTTCGTAGGCAACGGCATGTTAAGTCTGGAACTGGATGCACTGGAAGCGGATAAGACCGCGCAGTTCCATATCTCGCTGGATCTGCAGGACGTGCGGGCTTATATAGAAGAACGGATCGCATTCTTAAGCGACAGCGACAGTGAAGCAGTGAACGATCTGGTGGCGCAGGCACGCGCCGCGCTGGAGCAGGGCCAGGAAGAAGATGCGTTGGAATTCATCCAGGAGGCCCAGCACCAGTGGGACCGGGAGCAGCGGGAGCGGCTGAAGGATGAAGAAAAATACCAGGAACTTCTCCATTCCCTGCAGGAGGAGATCCGTGCCTTGGAAAACGCGCTGAACAGCTCCTCGGACCACTCGATCCTTGAGAGTTTGAGAATCCGCCGCGATCTGCTGGAAGCAGAATTGGGAACCCGTCCCAATGAAACACTCCCCCAAACGATCGACCGGTTAAAGGAAGTGGATACCCAGTGGGATGAAAAGGAGCTCAAACAACTGGTAAAAGATTCCTACAAGGAGTACGAGCGCATCCGGGAAGAATTTCTGGCCGCGGGCCAAAACCTCACCGGTCCGCAAATGGTCCAATTCGAGGACCGGCTGCGCACGCTGGAAGTAACCAACCAACTGGACGATCTTCCGGCCTTCCTCTCCGCCTACGATGAGATGCAGCGGCTGGCCGAGGAGAACCGGCAGGGAAATGCCGCCACACTGGAAAGTCTCCGCGCGCAGTTCACCACGCTCCAACTGCAGCTGGAGCAGCAGCTGAACCGCTATAAAGCCGAAAAAAGGCAGGCGGAAAACACCCATTGGGAAAGCTGGTTTACCGAGAATGAGGAGGAAATTGAGCAAACGCTGGACGATGCAGAAACCGCCCTAAGACGCGGCGAAACGGCCGTCCTCCAGGAAAAACTCCCTGTCCTGGAAGAGCAGCACATGCAATTAACCGCGGTGCTGGACGGATTGAAAGAAGAGACCGAACGGAAAATCCGGAACGCCGAACGGATCTTTAATGAAAAACAGGCTTCGTTCAGTGAGCAGGACCAGGAATGGTTTGGCGAGCGCATCGCCCGCATGCATGCGCTGGCCAACGATGGAGAATACGTCAAAGCATTGAAACTCTACGAAACCTTTGTCAATGCGTTGCCGGAAATCCAGGCCGAGCAAAATATGCTTTTAATCATCCTGGGCGTTACCGCGATCCTCATCCTCGCTTTGCTCATCGGCTATATGTACAAGCAGATGCACAAAGGCCCCAAATTCCCCCCGAAATGGAAGCCGCTGAAAAAATTCAAATCCAAATCTATTCCAGAAAGCGACTGATCCTCATCTGGCCGCGTTCGGCAGGCGCGGGCCGCCCGCCCTGCAATTTCTGCTGGATGCGCGCCACGATCGCCCGCATCTTCTTCTCTTTCCGGTGCGATGCCCAGTAATATGCCTCGTCCCGTGTGCCTTTTGTCATCAAAATGTACACCTCGCCTTCTTTTAGCCGTGCCGCCCTTCCTTTCCGCTGGATGCTGCGGATCTCGCTGGGTATCGGTTCATAAAAGATAACCGTGTCCACGCTGGGGATATCCAGTCCTTCCTCGCCAATCGAGGTACTCACCAGAATATCAAATTTGTCTTCCCGGAACGCGGCAATCGTTTCCTCCTGCATCTTCCTGGTGTATTCCTTCTTCTTTCCCAAAAACTGCCTGGCGCGGAAGCCAGCGCCCTGCAGTTCCCTTTCCAGCAGCGCGATCTGATCGCGATACTGCGCGAACACGATGCATTTCTTCCCTTTCAACTTTTCCAGTAAATCCATCAGCACTTTCAATTTCGGATGCTCTTCCTCTCCGTGCGCCAGCGCCATCAGCTTCCCCATCTCCTCTTCCTTCAGCAGCATCTGCGCGCTCTTGCTTTCCTTTTGCTGCAGCCTTTCCAGATATTTCCGCAACGCATACACGCCCTGCGTCTCAATTAATTCCTGCATGTGCAGCGCATGCCACAATGCGGAATAAAACATCAGGGCCCGGTACTTCTTCCCGTGCGGATGCTGTAAAATCCGTTGGCGCAGCTGGATGAACAGGCCTTTATGCCTTAAAGGCGGTGCAAACCCTAATGCACCGAGTGCTTGGGCATACCGGGAAATCAATTTTTCCAGCAGCTGTTGAATCTGCAATAAGGTAGGAGATAACCTCACCGCCATCCACTTTACCGTGCTCTGCTGTATGTACGGTTTCACATCCTCGTCCAGCGCCGTCCGTATCTCAATATTCCTTATTTTCAGATGGGCCAGCACTTCCTCAATCCGTTCTTTCTTTCCCCCCGGAGAAGCCGTTAATCCCACTATGAGCGTATCCTCCGGCAGCTCGGCCGCAATTTTGGTATAGGCATAATCCTTTACCGCCCGGTGCGCCTCGTCAAAAACGCACAATGCAAAATCAGATTCCAATATGCCCCTCTCCAAATCGTTCCGTATCGTCTGCGGCGTAGCCACGATAACGCTGTGCTGGTATTCTTTTTTCCTTGCTTCTGCGTTTCTTTCCCCGGTAAGCAGCGCTACGTCGTCCACTTCCAGCACTTCCTTCACGCTTTGCAGGTGCTGCTTGGCCAGTGGTTTCGTCGGCGTAAGAAAAAGGCACTTCCCCTGTTTCATTTTTTCCCGGATCAGCAGCAGTGCAATGAGCGTTTTTCCCAGTCCCGTTCCGAGTATGGCGAGCGTATTCCCGTTTTGCAGTGCGGAATTGTAGATTGCCAGCTGATAGGCGCGGGGAATGAGCTTCATAATTAGTTTTCCAAACTTAATCTATAAATACTACCCTTTCTTTTCCTTTAAAATGCGGATCACCCGTTAAGACCTTTCCTCCCAGTTGAATTGCAGTAGCATATACAAAGGCATCAATAGCTGGTAATTTTTCACTAATATGGGTATCGGCAGCTAAAAATGTTAATTTCTCATCTACGTGAATAATGCTACACAGTCTTTTTATTGTTTCTACATAGCCAACTACTTCGTCCTCCTCCCGTATGCGTTTCAAGCTATAAAAAATCTCATAAGTTGAGAATTGAAGTATAAAGTTCCTTGCCTTTTATTCTCTTCAGGCATTCCTGCGCCCTTTCCGTTCCACTGGCTATCTCTATCCAAACCCAGCTATCTACGATAAGGATCATTCCAGTCTTCCTCGTGCTCTTCCAAGAAGTTTTTGGAGGCTCCCCTGAACCTTCCGACCCACTTCGCAATGTCCTTTATGGGTATCATGTGCACATCTTCGTTCTTTTCGTCGTAGATAAATACAACTTCCTTCGATTTCATCTTTTCGCGTATGCCCTTTGGTACCACAATCCTTCCATAGTCATCTAAAGGAATGAGGAGCATAGTCTGCATTCTGTTGTTTAATCCGGGATTGGACTTCATGCGGAAGGTTACCCTCCCACAAGTCTGCCAAGATCACTCTTAGCAACGCGGCACAAAGGCCTTGCACGTTCATCGAATGTAGGGATGCTGCGTTTCAACTGCAAAGCAGTATCGTTTCTGTATCATCCCCGGATGCCTTAAACATCTCTATCCTCAACGTGTGCAGAACTTCCTCACGAGAAAGAATCTCGCGAACCCGGCTGCTCCTCATTCCTATGCCACGGGCAGGATCTTCAGCGCTTTTTAGCAACCCACCTTTTGGGCGCTTTTTGGTAAAAAGCGCATTTGAACATGCAACACCTCGGTCTTCAGCTTCACCAACCTATCTTATTATGAAATAAGTTTCGAGTGCTCTACCGAGTTGAGCTACCGTGGCAGGTACCTACTAGGTTTAATAGAAATATTATAAAATAAGTATCCATGGACCTTTCCATCCTGGCCGGGGAAGTAAAGGACGATCTTACGCGGGCGATGCCCAAGGCGGGCGCCTATGTGAAGAAATCCCGTTTCCATGACTGCCATGACAGCGCATTGCTCACGATCCGGGAAAACTACGTTCTCCTGGGTGTATTCGACGGGGTGAGCGGTGCCCCGTATGCGCGTCTGGCCAGCGAGCGCGCACTCCAGGCCATCCGTTCCTATGTAGAAAAAAACTTCAGCAATAAGCCGCTTGAAGAATTGCTGGAAGCCGCCCTGCAGGAGGCCAATTATGCATTGACGCAGGGCGCGACCACTGCAACCACTGCCCTTATCCTTAACAACGGCGAATACTACTATGCCAATGTAGGCGATTCTCATCTCTATATGGCCTGCGGCCGGGAGGTGAAACGGCTAACCCGGGAGGATCGCGACAGCAGCAGCTTAACGACCTATCTGGCCGACCGCATGGTGGTTACGCGCGCCCTGGGCGGCCTGCTCCACGGGATGGAAAAAGGCCACGGGCGGCTGGCCAGGGGGGATTTCCTGTTTGCACTGACCGATGGGTTTATCGATAACCTTTACATCGAAACCGAGGGCGGCCGCGTACTGGACACCAGCGGCAAAAAGGACCTGGAACACCTTTTCTCCAAGAGAAAGACCCTGGAGGAAATGATCCAGGTAATAGGCCAGGAAATCAAAAAACGCATGCAGCACCCCATGGAAAGCGTTCACTACGGCAGCGTATTGGTTCCCAAGGAAGACGATGCCGCCATGGCGATCTTGAAGTTCTAGGAACTTCAATGAGTTTTGACCGCTTTTCTGCTGGTCAAATGATCTTGAAGTTCTAGGAACTTCAATGAAGCTTGAGAACGGAGTTCTCATGATTTTAAAATACTAGTTATCCATCTATCTTCCATACGCCGGGGTAGCTCAGGAAACTTTTGGTAAAAGTTTCACCAAAAGCGATTACTAAAAGTGTTGAGTAATGGTAAGAGTGCTCGACTCATACGTGCAACGTCATGAGTGATGAGGCGCAAGCCGATGATAATGTGCTGGGCAATCGAGAGGTCGTGGGTTCGATCCCCACCCTCGGCATTCATTTGTTTTCCGCCTAAAAATATCCATAACTATTTAAATTCATGCAACGCTATTTTTACCATGCGCCCCAGCTTAATTTTAATCGCCCTTATTGCATTTGCTCTCTTATATGCCATTGTGGTCTCTTCCTTGCCGGGCATGGTCAAATTTTTCCTGGGTATCGCAGAAATGTTTATCGTTGGCCAAATCCTGATCAAATACTACAAACTCACCGGTGAATACGGCCTCATCATGTTGCGCAGCAAAAAAGGCATCGGCATTATCCATCGCCTGGCCCGCCAGTACGAAAAAATATGGAAATTCCTGTCCGATACCGGCGTGGTCATCTCCTACGGCCTGCTCAGCTTTTTCCTGATGCGCAAGCACGTTTCTGCCAAATCATTGATTACGGGTTTAGTTTTGTTGTCTGTCATCTTTATTTTCGTGGCGCCCGCTGCCTTGGGAGTACTCATCTCCCTCCTGGGCGTTAGCATGATTGAACGGTCGTCTCAGCAGCTCGCTGCCTTTTCACCCATATTCTCCCTTTCTATATTGCTTGTTTTGATCGGTGGTTTATTCTTATTCTTCCTATTGGGGTTGATTGCATATGGACTTGTCATTCTGGCTGCCTTATTGAGTACGCTCTTACAGGGCACTGCGGCTATTTCCCAAACCACGCCGGGTGCGCATCTGCTGTTACCCGGTATCAACCTCCCCTTTTTTGAAGGTATTCTGGCGTTGCTCATTATCCTTGTGGTGCACGAAGGTGCCCATGCGGTGATGGCCCGTATCGGCAAAATCCCTATTCTATCCTCCGGGCTTGTTCTTTTCGGGGTTATCCCCATCGGTGCGTTTGTGGAGCCCGATGAAAAAAAATTGAAAAAACTGGAACGTACCCGTCAAACACGCGTCTTGGTGGCCGGTTCCACCGCTAATCTCATTGCCTCTATCCTGCTTTTTACTGTTTTCCTGGGGTTTATAACAGGCATCAATTACCTTGGCCTGGTTAACATCGAAATGCTCATTCCTGTTCTTCGCTTCATCTCCATCGTTCTTGGCCTGGGGTTTGCCTTGAACTTTGTTATCGGGACGGTAAACCTGTTGCCCCTGCCTTTCTTTGATGGCTACCGCACGATGGAAATCAACGTCCCCCAGAAAAATGTCCTGCGCGCCATAACCATCATTACCCTGGTCGCGTTCCTCCTCAATTTCCTGCCTTGGCTTTTCGTTGCCTAGGGTAAATTATTTAATGACTTGGCGCGAGTTCTTTTCATGACCACCCTCCATTGCCTTGGCGCATCGCAGGAAGTCGGGCGAAGCGCCTTCCTGCTGGAAACAGATAAACGATTACTTTTGGATTATGGAATTAAGATCTTTGGGGAAGGTGGCAAGCCGCAATATCCGCTGCCAGTGGAAACCCTTGATGCCGCCATTATCAGCCATGCCCATCTGGATCACAGCGGTTTTGTTCCCCACCTCTATACTTTTTCTCAAGTAAAATGGTACGCTACACCGCCAACGCGGGACATTTGCGAAGTGCTTTTTGCCGATTCAATGAAAATTATGGGCGATGAGCTGCCGTATCGCCTGCCGCATTATAAAAAGGCTTTCAAGCACTGGCAGCCGATGTTATATCAAAAACCGGTGCATCTGGGCAATACCATCTTCCAGGCGCACGATGCGGGCCATATTGCGGGCAGCGCCATGATTGATATCAATTACCAGGGCAAACGTGTTCTGTATACCGGGGATTTCAAGATGGAAACTACCCGGATGCATGCCGGTGCGAAACCGGTCGAAGATGTGCACACGCTCATTATCGATAGCACCTATGCCCGGCGCGAGCACCCGGAAAGAAAAAGCCTCGAAGGGCAGCTCATCGATGAAGTGGAAGAAACGCTAGAGAACGATGGACACGTGTTATTGCCCGCCTTTGCGGTCGGCCGTACGCAGGAACTCATCCGCCTCATCCGCAGCTACAACTCCCATATACCTGTTTTTGTCGATGGAATGGGGCGGACGATCGCCCAGATCTATCTGCGCAACAAGCAATACATCCGGGATGGCATGCAGTTCAAGAAAGAACTGCGTTCCGTCCGCATGATTGAGCATCCTTCTATGCGAAAAAAAGTCACGCATTCGCCATGCGTCATCATCACCAGCGCCGGCATGATGGAAGGAGGGCCGGTGCTCGGCTATCTCACCAACCTCAACCCCAATTCCAAAATTATCCTTACTGGCTATGCAGTAGAAGGAACCAATGCATGGAAACTGCTCAACAAAGGCTACGTGACGATCAACGAGTTCGATTTGGAGGTAGGGTTACCGGTGGAATACCTCGATTTATCCGCCCATGCGGGCAAAAGCGACATCATGAATTTCATCCAGCATGCCAACCCGGAAAAGATCGTGATCGTCCACAGCGATGCCGCCAAGGAATTTGAAGCGGAGCTTCGTGGCCAGGGATTCGATGCGGTGGCACCCGCACCCGGCGATAAGATCGAATGCTAAAAAACTATTGCCGAGCGGCTTCCGGCATCAAATCCTGCCTAAATCCATAATACACATTTCCGTTCCGGTCTACAATCGCTGAGCTATCCCGGATCGCCGCATCAAAAAATTCTATCTTTACGCCGCGTCTTTGAGATGCATCCAGCACCCGCAATGCCAGCTCCCTATCTCCGCCTATCACATGAATGGTTATACTGCCGGTCCGGCCTCCCATCAACTCATCGTAAAATTCCCCGATACTGGTCCTGTTGTCTACATCCGTCACGTGTTTCATTCCGATATTCGTTATTCTTCCATTAAACTCATGGTGTGCGACCGCAATCAGGATGGAGCAGGTGGTTGCTCCGTATGTGAACAAACCATCCATTTCGCCTTGGGGTTGGATAAAGGCGTCCGTTCCCATGTGCACCACCTTTGTTTTAACTCCTTTATATTGCCCAGCCGGAGGAAGATCGCTGATATCCGAAGTATTGATCCTGTTAAATTCGGCCATCAGCTTTTTTCTTTCTTGCAATATCCCCCTGGCTGCCTCTATCTCTTCTTTTCCTATTCCCAGTCTTTCCGTAGTGCCTTTGGCCAAAATTCCCCTTCTTTCCAGTTCTACTACTGAATAGGCCAAAATCCCCCGGTCCTGGACCCTGTCCAATGAAACGGCTTTCCCATCGGGGTTTATAATAGTGCTGCCGGCTGTGATTGTGTTAATCCTGCCAGCACTGTCCGCATGCATTCTCAAATCAATGAGCTGATCTTTATCCCATATACTCAGGATATTCTGTGGAGTAAGGTACTGGATGGTCACGCCCCCTGTTTCCATGGGCTCCCCTGCCCGTATTCCTCTCGCTATATGCGGCTGCAGCAGATCCGGCATCTCCCACGTTCCACGGACTGCAATCTGCGTTTGTGCCGGGTCTTTTTCCATCTGCGCCATTTCTATCCCTTTATAACTATCACCACATTTCTTTTTATATCTGCTATGCCTCCCTGCCTCTCCTGTTGGACGGTCCGAGAAAACGAATGGTACGCCTATAACCATCCACAAAAGTAATTCGGATGTTTCGGAAGAGGCTTCCTTCGTTGCGGATGTGTCCGCTTTTTTCTGCGGACGGCTATATCTATTGTAACTTGGCGAAATCCGGAATGCGCGCCAGCTGATCCTGTAACTCCTGCTCGCTATAATCGCCATAGCTGATCAGAATCTTATCGTCATCCCGCAGAATATGGTCCCCGTATTCCTCGTTGCGCACCCCGTTCACGTAAAACCGCAACTCATTCGTCCCGTCGTTGCAGAACATCCTTCCATCATCCATCCGGAAACAATCCTCGGCCAGGCGCATGTTCACGCTTTCAAAAAACATGTTCAGCGGTACGCCCGTTGCGTGCACATGGATGACCTTGCCCGCCCCGCCCACGTTGTCCGACTCTACATGTACAAAGGAGCTCCGCACAAAATACCGCGGATTGCTGAAATCCACCGGTTCATCGTTCATATACACCAGAAAATCCACGTGTTCGTGGGTCGATCCCACTGGGCCCAGGTTAGAAGGCCCCCGCTGGCCGGAAGAAACAAAGCCGATGACGATTACCAGCACAATGAATAGTGCAACACCGATAAGCAGATTGCGGATGAAATTTCCCATGCGTGGAACGTGCAGGGAATATTTAAAAAAGATATTGCTGTAAGGGGTTGGGCGACATTATGAGCGATGCGGAAAAAATCAAACAAGGCGTCTGTCCGGGATGCGACGGGAAAATCGCGTTTGAAGAAATCCACGTGCATTGTACCAGTTGCAGCTGGGGCGGCTGTGCCTAAGTTATTTATTTCCTTCGCTTGCTAAGTTTCGGTATGTCTATTCTTATCGGTTTAACCGGCGAAAACTGCTCCGGCAAAGGCACGGTGGCGGAATCATTGAAGAAAAAAGGATTCGCAGTTGTTTCGCTGTCGGATGTTGTCCGTGAGGAACTGGCCAGGGAAGGAAAAAAAGTCACCCGCGATGCCCTTATCCAAAAGGCCAATGCGCTCCGGGAGCAGTTCGGCCCGGGCATCCTGGCACAGAAAATCTCCATCCATATCGATCCCAACCGGAACCACGTGATTGATTCCATCCGGAATCCGGCGGAAGTGGAAGAATTGAAAAAACAGAAAAATTTCTTCCTTTTCTATATTACGGCGCCGGCAGAATTGCGTTTTGAACGTATGCAGGCACGCAAACGCGAAAGCGATCCACATACCTTTGAAGCCTTTCTGCATCTGGAGCAGCTCGAGGCCAAGGGCAAGTCCACGTCCCAGAATCTGGTGGCCACTGCTCGGCTCGCCGACAAAAATATTGAAAATGATGGGAATTTTTCCCGTTTATACGACCGGCTGGATGCGGTCCTGGCAGAGCTTTCCGGGGATTTCAGGCTGGTGCGTCCCTCCTGGGACGATTATTTCATGAACATTGCAAAGGTCGTTTCCTCCCGCAGCAACTGCATCAAGCGGAAAGTGGCCGCGGTCATCGTGAAAGATAGAAGAATCGTCTCCACGGGTTATAATGGCACGCCGCGGGGCGTGAAAAACTGCAGCGATGGCGGCTGCGCGCGCTGCAACCGCTTTGAAGAATCCGGGAAAAACCTCAGCGAATGCGTTTGCTCCCACGGCGAAGAAAACGCCATCGTCCAGGCATCCTACCACGGCATTCCCATCCAGGGCACCACCCTCTATTGCACCTATTCCTCCTGCCTGCTCTGTGCCAAAATGATCATCAACGCCGGCATTGCCGAAGTCGTCTACAACGAGGATTATCCGCTGCCCGAGCTTTCCCATCGGCTGTTCCAGGAAGCCGGTGTAAAGATGCGAAAGCACAAGGTTTAGGCATGTACTCCGATTTTTTCAGTTCCGGAGATGCATTCTATGCCCAGCTTACAACCCTGTTCGGCATTGCTGCCGGCATCCTGCTCTGGTATTCCCTCTACCAGCGATGGAGAATCTGGAAAACATTCCTTTCCTTTGCGCTTTTTCCCCTCCTCCTCTGGATCGTCTTTGGCACGTTGGATATCACTATTACAACGCGCTGCGCGTATCTGGATCCCTCCTGCGAAGGAAATTTGGCATCCCGCTGGTTTTTTGGGCAATTTGCATTTTTTGGCGGAGCGCTGGCAAGCCTGGCCTGGATCTCGCTCTGGGCAGGGATCATGGCAGCGTTCATAAAATACAAAAAACCATTCGTTGTTCTCGTAGTCCTTTATAGTTTGGCCATCGGTCATCTGCTGGGTTTTTCCACCTGGCTGGAACAGCTGAAAGCACTGGCCGATATCCGGCATATCTTCTACCCCTACGCACCGTTGCCTAGCGTCGTGCTGGGCACTGCTTTGGCCATCCTCCAAACCATGCTTTTTAAACCTCGGATGAGAAAGAGTAAACGGCAACGATGATCGCACCGTCCCAGGCTGTACGATGATGACAAGAGTAGCTGGAGAGTTGCCACTAACCATAACTAGATTGCGACCATGTGAATGCGTTCACAAGTTCACAATTTTGCAAGCAAAATATGCGACCGCCGAGGCTCGAACTCGGGTCGCGAGATTGGCAATCTCGTATCCTACCATCGTCCAAACTTTTTAGCAAGCCCGTTTTTGATTAAACTTTTTACTAAAAAGTTTACTAGACTACGGTCGCAACAGTCTCTATCTGCAAAGAAACCCATAAAAAACACACACCCATATCTTCCATATATGAAAACCGCCCTTATTGTCATAGATGTGCAGAATTATTTCATGAATGAACATACATATTTCCTGC
>Ga0209541_10011636_pt1 | contig 13738 bp, 21 predicted proteins | sample RifCSPlowO2_01_FD_184027 | JGI IMG/M metagenome (GOLD analysis project Ga0209541, IMG submission 184027) | Groundwater microbial communities from Rifle, Colorado - Rifle CSP2_plank lowO2_0.1 (SPAdes) (version 2) | ecosystem: Environmental > Aquatic > Deep subsurface > Groundwater | place...
GACTGGAAATAAAAATTTGTCCTTCGCCATTACAAAAACAAATAATTAAAGTATTAGAGAGTTATAATTTTAGATTTGGAGTATATCAAATTGGCAATGGGCAAATAAGGTTGCAAATTAATGGAAGATTAGAATTAAAAAAGTGGAATAAACTAATTGGGTTTAGCAATAATAAACATTTGATGAAGTTTTATGAAATTATGAGATATAGCGGAGATTGGATTTGAATTCGTCAGTTATTCCTAACTTCCAACGACCTTTACCCATAAAAGTATTTCTTTTATTCCGGGTGTCTCAGAAGTCCTATGAGCCTTCCGTAGCCATTAGGTCTATGGCTTCGACGGGCACTCCTGACTGCCCTACTCCGCTATATAACAAATAGACTATAGAACACCTTTTTTAAACCTTTTGAAAGAAAAATATGGACCTACTGAGAATCGAACCCAGATTTCATCGTTGCGAACGATGTGTTCTGCCATTTAACTATAGGCCCACACAAAAAAAATTAAGTATGTTTAAAATACTTTATACTAATTATTAATAGACTAAAAAGATTAATAAACAAATAAACAGTTAACAAAATTATGGTCTTATGCTTCATTGCACTCCCTATATTCCTTATATTGGGCATATTTTCAGTAAAATACAGGATTCTTGCAAGAGATGCATTTGAATGCATAGGAAGAATAGTAACGTTCAGGAAATGCAAATCTCAATTGGATGATAGAATCAAATCACATCTGACAGGGAAAATAATAAGGATATCCCCCAGTCTTGGGAGGTTCATACACAAGAGATTCCCGATAATTTCAATAATCTTCATTATATTAATGATAGTAAGCTTGTTTTTCAGTTTTACTGGGTTAATCAATTATCTAAAATATGGTAACTGCAACGGCCCTGAAGATGATGGAGGCTTCTGCATTTACTCAAATATCTTGGAAACAAAAAACAATATAAATAATGCAAGCATAAATGAAACATGCGATGAGGAACCATGAAAAACAAAACAATATTTATATTTATTGCAATTCTGCTGATATTGCAAGTATCTGCTTTCTTTTATTTCAGCAAGAATATAACAATTGTTAATGAAAATATATTCAAAGCAAGACAGGATATTACAGAGACAAACAATAATTTAGAGCTGTCAAAAAAAGAATTGCAAAGCAACATAAATGAAATTTCTAAATCATTGATTGAAACAAAGAAAAGCCTTACTGAAACTCAATCAAGCCTGGAAAAAGAGATAAGCTCCCTGAAGGCACAGACTTCTGCTGATTTTTCAGGAATAATTGATGATGCCATCAGAAGTGTTATCTCAATAAGGACAAATACAGCGCAGGGAACTGGTTTCATAATAACAAATGATGGATACCTTATCACTAATGCCCATGTTATTTCAGGAGCAACAAACGCAGAAGCAATCACATATAACCAGGAAAGAAAACAGCTTATATTAATAGGATACAACAGTGAATATGACCTTGCATTATTAAAGATTTCCGGCTCTTATGATAAATTGACATTTGGAGATTCAGATGGGATAAAAATAGGGGAAAAAGTAATTGCAATAGGAAATCCCCTGGGACTGTCTTTTTCAGTAACAGAGGGAATAGTTTCTGCTGTTGACAGAAGGATCAAGAACTACCCCGGAAGATACATACAAACGGATGCTGCACTTAATTCAGGAAATTCAGGAGGCCCTCTGATAAACACAAACGGAGAAGTAATTGGAATAAACAATTTCAAGGTTGCAGGTGACAACATTGGATTTGCACTTGAGAGCGAAGATATAATCGATGAGATAAATAAGATATCCCTAGATGAACTAAAAAATAACTTAATCTAATCCTTCATAACAACAACATTAGTCAAGCCTCTTCTTTTCCTTTCCACAAAGCCCTTTCCTTCCAGTCTGTCTATGATTCTTGTCATCTTTGCCTTTCCAAATCCTGTTTTCTCTATCAAGTCGGCCTGAAATACTGCTTTATTCTCCCTTATTAAATCAAGAATTTTTTTCTCTTCTGTTTTCAGATCAACCGTATTCATTTCCTTCTTCTTGATTTTCTTCTCTATTATTCTTGTCTTGAAAATAATTTCCTTTTGTGGCTTTGAGAATATCAGCATCAAGCTTACAATTATAAGCAACCCAACAACCCCCAGTGCAATATAAGTCTGCTCATCCACAGTCTTGTTCATTGGGCAAGACAAACTATGTGTTTCACCACAGCTTTCCTTTACAATCTCCTTCAATGTTGAATTAAACAATAAAATAATAATTATCACCAATATAGAAATTCCCAACAATAGATATCCAACATATTTGTTTTCCATACAATTTATTCCTTATAACATTTTAAAAACCTTGCTATTTTTATGATTGAAACTAGTTTCACAAAAGAAGTTATATAATAATCAATCTGAATAAATTCATGAAAAACTCAAATGCAAACCAAACAAAAAAGAATAGTACAGAACTTTATGTGCAACTTGGCATAATAGCCATTCTTGCGTTAGTGATAGTCTTTAACCTCGGCAGGATTTATTCGGGAAACAATGAAGCGTCAACAGGGATAATATCTGTTTCAGCGTCAGGCATAATCCCGAAAGGAATGCCTTCATATGGAAAAGAGATTGGTGTAAGCTATGATGATATTTCTCCAAATAATCCAGCACTCACTGATAATGCAATAAGAAAACTATCGCAATATGAGAATATTGAACTTAACCAGGAGCAAATGACAAGATACATCAGGATAGGAAGCTCAATTTCATGCGAGTACTGCTGCGGTGCAAAGGCAATAATATTCTCAAATGGAGAGAGAGCATGCGGTTGCGCACACAGCTATGCGATGAGAAGTGTTGCAAAATATTTATTGACAAAACATTCTGACATGACCGATGAAGAAATATTATCAGAATTAGGAAAATGGAAAGTTTTGTTCTTTCCAGGAATACATGAGCAGAAGGCAAAAGTGCTTGAAGCAAAAGGCATTGATCCAAAGAATTACATAAACTTAGCTTCCAATCTTTACAGAGGAATTGAGACGGGACAATTACAAGGCGGACAAATGGTGGGGGGATGCTGAAATGGATTGCTGCAGGACGAAAAATGAGGGAGGATGCTGCAAGGATTTAAATAAAAAAGGAAATAAAAATTTTTTTGGATTCTTAAAAAGAAAGAATAAGGAGGTAAAAAATGAATGATATGGATAAAAGAACTATATTGTGGATAGTTATTGGCGTGCTTTTTGTTGTTGCACTTTTCTTGAGCTTCAAGGCGGGAGCGGGAATCAATGCTGTACAGGCAGCAGGCTCTGCAGCTCAAAGTGCTTCATCATATAGCGGGATGGTTGGAGGCTGCTAAATGAAGAAGAAAATAATTATATGGACTTCAATAATTTCAGCAATTATTATTGTTGGGATTCTTACAATCAATTCAAGCAAAGCAAGCAGTTTTGACACTGTTAAGAATTTTGAAGGGCAGATGAAGATTTACAAATCAGGAAGCTGCGGATGCTGCGGAATCTATGCAAATTATTTCAGGAACAGGGGAAATTCAAGAACAGAGATCATCAACATGGAAAGCCTTGACTCATTCAAGAAAGAGCATGAGATTCCTTCAGAGCTTGAAAGTTGTCATACAACAATTATAGGAGGTTATTTTGTTGAAGGGCATATCCCGTTGGAGGCTGTTGAAAAATTACTAAAGGAAAAACCTGATATAAAAGGAATTGCAATGCCTGGAATGCCTTCAGGAAGCCCTGGAATGCCAGGGGCAAAGAAAGGCGACTTTGTTGTATACAAAGTGAATAATGACGGAAGCTATGACGAATTCATGAGAATATGAAAAAATTAATTTCTTTTATTTTTATCATGCCAATTTTGATTAAATATGCATATGCACACTGCCCCTTATGCACAATAACTGCTGGAGCTGCTGCTGCAGGGGGAGTCTATCTTGGGGTTAACAAAATTGTTATAGGATTGCTAATCGGAGCTTTTGCAATGTCAATGGGGATGTGGCTTGCAAGAATCATAAAAAAGAAATATATTCCTTTCCAGAAAACATTAATAATATTACTTATTTTCCTTTTAACAGTAATCCCATTATTGCCTATATTCTCGCATATTGGAGGATTTAATATAGGATTAACTGGAGATTATGGAAGTCTGCTTAACAGGACGTATGTAATTGATCATTCTTTTTTAGCAAGCTTCCTTGGAGGGGCAATAGTTTTCATATCACCTTCTTTGAACAGGAGAATAAAAGAAAAAACAAAAAAAAACGTGCCCTTCCAGGGAATTATTATCACATTCTTGCTGTTAATAATTGCTGCATTAACAATCCAATTTGCATTTTAGGATGGATAATTTCATAAAAAAAATAAATGAAGTAAAGAAAAAGAATGAATTAGATATTTCTATAATGGAAGACTTGAGCATTGGACTAATGAATTTGGTAAGCTTGGAAGAGCATTGTTTTCTCAGCTATGCAAAAACCAAAGATGAAAAATTCTTAAGAACATTAAATACCACAAGGGAATTAAGAAAGAAACTTTTTGCATTAATAGTAAAAAAAGATGATGAAAGCGAGAAATGGTGCATGAGCAAGCATTTTCTCGGAGCAAGCATGAGACTATATGAGGTAGGAAATAGATTATTCCATGAACGAAATGAGAAAGAAGCAAAGGAGATGTACAATGATGCAGCTGAGTTATATGGGTTATTTTTGGAATTAAATTCCGGTTCAGGCAATATAAAGATAAAAGATAATGAAAAAAAAGGGATATTCTCTTCAATGAAGAGACTGCTTGAATGCTGCAATGAATAAAATGGGAAAAAAGAGGAATAATTCATTATGGTATGGAATATTTGCAGGACTTGGCCTGCTTGTTTTTTATTTAACTGTTATAAGCATCTTTCAGGGAATTGAATTTGCTTTCTTAAATTTAAGGAGTTTATGGTACTTGATTTTTCCATTGGCTATTGGATTTGGAATACAAATAGGGCTGTATTTTTCAGTAAAACATACGGCTCAGCTTACCGGAACCGTTGCTGCAACAGGAACAATATCCGGAGGAAGCATGATTGCATGCTGCTCTCATTTTTTATTTCAGATAATCCCTCTTGCAGGAGTTTCTGTACTGTCAACTTTCCTGGTTAAATACCAGCGATGGTTTTTAGTTATTGGAATAATATCAAACATTATAGGAATATATATCATGTTAAAGCACAAAAGAAAAATGAAGGGAGGAATGAATAATGGATAAGAGAATAATTTTATATATCATAGCAGGCTTGTTAATATTCGGGCTTTTGCTTGTGACATTTTTTCCAGGAAAAATCCAGGCATGGAAAGATTCCGGAAGAGATTTAGAAGGCAAATGCTCACCTAAACCAGGATATACAGAGCAATCATGGAAAGAGCACATGAGTCATCATCCTGATGTTTACAGAGAATGCTTAGCCTAATTGAACCTAGCCTAATGGAAATATGAAAATAAAAAATGAATTCAGGAAAACGTGCAAGAGCATTGGTCTAGTATTAAGCAGAAGAAAATATATGATAATTAGCTTAATCTTTTCTTTGTTGTTATTCTCATTATCCTATTATTTTTTTGTTGCAAAAGTTGCATATCATAATAATAAAAAATCATTTTTCAGATCATAATAAAATAAAGGAGGCGAATAAAAATGACAGATAAATTAAATGAGAAAAAGGTTGCTTTTAGTTTAGCTGGAGTGTCTGGGATATTATATATAATTTGTGCAGTCTTGGTTGCAATATTTCCAGTTGGAACAGTAAAGGTATTTAGATATTTGTTTCACGGAATAGACATATTAAAAATTGCAACTACACCAACATTGGCCAATAGCATATTAGGATTTTTTGAAATTATCGCATTAGCATTGCTTGTTGGATGGCTTTTTGCATGGATATATAACAGGCAATAATAAAAAAGGGAATAAATGGAGGCAATGGTTATATAAGTAAAGCAAATATTTGCGGAGTATATTATTTAAGACGAAGAGCTATAAAGAATATTACCATTCCAGCATTTTGAATTGCAAATCAAAATTTATAGGAAGATATTGAGGCAAAAAATGATTTTAAATCCATGGTTAACTTTCTCATTGATATTTCTAGCCATTTGGCTATTTATCTGGCTTATCAAACAAGGATTAAGGAAAGAAATGCTTTGGGTTAGCTTGTTCACAATGCCTTTTGGTCTGACAGAACCATTATTTGTTCCAGAATATTGGAGTCCGCCTTCCTTATTTAATCTTGCCACTAAAACAGGATTTGATATAGAGAGCTTTATATTTAGTTTTGCAATCGGGGGCCTTGGCGCTGTCATTTATGAAGGCATATTTAAAACAAGACATCAAAAGTTTGGAAAGCATGAGATGCATAACAAGAAGCACAAGTTTCATTTGCTTGCTTTAACCTCTCCTGTAATAGTTTTTATTCCCATGCTATTATTCACAAAAATAAATCCAATATACTCAGCAACTATCGCAATGTCCATAGGGGGAATGGCTGCAATGTTATGCAGACCTGATCTAAAGAGAAAAATACTTATTGGGGGATTGATATTTTTTGTGCTTTATTTTGTATTTTTCATATTATTTAACTTGATTTATCCCGGATTAGCTTTAGAAATATGGAATCTCTCAGCAATCTCCGGCATACTAATAATTGGAGTTCCACTAGAAGAAATAATATTCTCTTTTGCTTTTGGAATGTTATGGTCCAGCATATATGAGCATATAATGTGGTTTAAAATAAATTAAAAAGAAAAGATTTAAAAGTTATCAGATGGAAGAATAAAAATGAGCTTCGGATTATTCTTAAGGGAACTGAATGGAAACAGGGTAGAGGGCGAGCTGATTAAAACAATATTTTATTCATTGATCACATCATTCGGACTTTTAACAATATTGTATTTCACGAGCTTGATTTATATAGAAGATTTCATGCCAAAATATGGCTTGTTCATATTCCTGGCCGTTTTAAGCTACTCAATTCTGCTGCCTTCAATCAGGCAAGTCAAGGCATACAAGGAATTTCCATGCATGTCCGGGATGATGATAGGAATGACGATAGGGATGATTGCAGGATTCTTGTCAGGATTTTATGTCGGAGCAACAAACGGCATGTTTTATGGAAGCATATTCGGGATTATCATAGGAATAACATTTGGAATTTACAATGGACTATGCTGCGGTGTTATGGGATTCATGGAAGGGATAACTGCCGGATTCATGGGGGGACTGATGGGGGCAATGGCCTCATTGATGATGATAAATGATCATCTAAGGATAATGTCTGTAATCATTTTCATAGTATCCAGCTTAATCTTAATAAGCCTGAATTACATGATATATCATGAAACAAAAGAAAGCGAGAGAAAAATCAAGGAAGATCACATATTCACAGTATTTGCAAGCTTGATTTTGACTTCAGCAGTTACGTGGCTGATTGTTTTTGGACCGAGGGGGGGAATATTCTCATGAAAAACACAACAATGCTTGCTCTGGTATTAATAATAATGGTCGGCGCGGGAATATTCGTTTTTGCAAAAGGGAATATAAAAGAAAGCATATCCCAGGAAAGTGCAGAAGGCAGCAAGATCCAGGAGATAACATTAAGCATGAAGAATTACAATTACTATCCAAGCACGATAAAAGTCAAGCAGGGAATTCCCGTTAGAATAAGCCTTGACAAGAGTGTTGCCGGCTGCTACAGGTCATTCATGATAAAGGAATTTGGAATTGCAAAGAATTTAAGAACACCTGAAGATTATATTGAATTTGTTCCAAACAAAAAAGGGACATTCACTTTTGCATGCAGCATGAACATGGGAAGAGGAAAATTAATAGTTGAATAAAGCTTTTCATAAAAAAGCTTTTGCAAAAAATTATTAGGAGGTGAAAATATGGTATTTAACATGATGGGGTATTACAATGGAATGTGGTATTTTGGGTTTATAACATGGTTCCTGACTATAGTGATACTTGTATTGTTGATAATGTTTCTGATAAAGCAGATACAAAAGCCAAACAGGAAATAATGATTGAAACAAAATTCAAAAATAAGACATCTTATATGTGCAAGGAATGCAGATTGGTTTACAAAGACAAAAAAACTGCTGAAGAATGCTTTAGTTGGTGCAGAAAATATAAAAGCTGCAATCTAAGAATAACAAGAAATGCATTAAACAAGGAGGAATCATGAAAAGATTAAAAATAATGATTGAAGGAATGCACTGTGCATCATGCGCAAGCAACATAGAAAGAAGCCTGAAGAAAGTTCCAGGAGTTAAGGATGCAAATGTTAATTTGATGATGAGGAAAGGATTTGTTGAAATTGAAAATAGTGTAAAAGATGAAGAATTAAAGAAAGCTGTTTCAAGGGCAGGATACAAGGCGGTTTCTGTAGAAAATGTATAATCATCCAGAGCATCATCATGATAGCATAGAAGAAAGGGAAATAAACAGCTGGAAAAAGAGATTGATCGGCTCTTGGATATTCACTGCTCCAATAGTCTTTGTAATGTATTTCGGAGCGCTTTTTGGAGTAGAATTATTCTCAGAGAAACTTGCAAGTGTTCTTATTTTGATTTTAGGATTTCCTGTGGTATTTATTTTTGGATATGAAACAATTAAAGGAGGGCTAAGGGGATTCTACAGCCTTTACTTCAACATGGATTCACTAATAGCATTAGGAACTGTCATTGCTTATATTACTGGATTTCTGAATTTTTTTGATATTGTCAAGAACTATTCCGGAATTTCCTCAATGATAATGGCTATTTTCATAACAGGGAAATATGTTGAGGCAAAAGCAAGAGGAAGAGCAAGCCAGGAGATAAAAAAACTGCTGGAGCTTGGAGCAAAAAAAGCAGTTGTCTTAAGGAATAACAAGGAAATTGAAATGGAAATTTCCGAGATAAAAATCGGAGATGTGATGATCATCAAGCCTGGAGAAAAAATACCAACTGATGGAATTGTGATAAAAGGAGAAAGTGCTGTTGATGAAAGCATGATTACAGGAGAAAGCATCCCTGCTGACAAGGTGAAAGGGGATAATGTGATAGGGGCAACTATAAATCAGGATGGAATTCTGTATGTCAAAGCATTGAAAATTGGGAGAGATACATTCTTGGCGCATATTATCAAATTAGTTGAGGAAGCCCAAGGAACCAAAGTGCCTATACAAAAAATGGCCGACAAGATAACAAGTATTTTTGTTCCTGCAATACTGATATTAACTGTTCTTGTTTTTTTTAACTGGCTTTGGTTCGGAAATGATTTAAGCAGAGCATTGGGCATTAGCATTTCTGTGTTAGTTATTGCATGCCCCTGCGCATTGGGACTGGCTACGCCAATAGCATTGATGGTTGGCTCAGGCATCGGAGCAAAGAACGGAATTCTCATAAGAAGAGGAGAGGCAATACAGACAATGAAAGAAGTCAAGACTGTTGTTTTTGACAAGACTGGAACAATAACAAAGGGAAAGCCTGAAGTCACTGATATTCATGCAAACAAGAATATCAAAGAAAATTATTTACTGGAAGTTGCCGCAAGCCTGGAAAAATTAAGCGGACATCCAATTGCAAAAGCCATTGTTGACAAGGTAAATATCAAAAAATTCAAGGAAGTAAAAAAGTTCAAGATCTTAAGGGGGAGAGGTGTTGAAGGTTATATTGGAGCCAAGAACATTATTATAGGCAACAGGACTTTAATGAATGAAAAAAAAATTGACTTAAAAGATTCTTTGAAGATAATAGAAAAATTTGAGGATGAGGGAAAAACATTAATGATAATATCTGAGAACAAGAAGATAATAGGTTTCATAGCTGTCGCTGATGCTGTCAAAGATGATTCTGTTTCTGCCATCAATGAACTGAATAATGAAGGATACAAGACAATAATGATAACCGGGGACAATGAAAGAACTGCAATGGCAATTGCAAAACAAGTGGGAATAAAAGAAGTCATTGCAAATGTTCTTCCTGAAGACAAGGCAAAAATCGTTGAGAAATTACAAAAAGATGGAATGGTTGCTTTTGTAGGTGATGGGATAAATGATGCTCCTGCACTGAAACAAGCAAATGTCGGCATTGCTATTGGAACGGGAACTGATATTGCAATTGAAGCAGGAGATATTGTTCTTGCCAAAGGCTCTTTAATAGGAGTAGTCCAATCAATAAAACTTTCAAGAAAAACATTCAGAAAAATAAAGGAAAATTTATTTTGGGCTTTCGCTTATAATACCATTGCAATTCCTGTTGCTGTGATAGGATTACTGCATCCTGTAATTGCTGAGATTGCCATGGCACTTTCAAGCATAACTGTTGTTACAAATGCAAATCTTCTGAGAAACTCCTTGAGAAGATCATTCAGAAATGTTTATATATCAAAAAAATAAGGATATTTTATAATTCTACAAACTTTGTGGAGGTAAAAATGAAAAAAGAAAACAAGAAGGAAACTAAAATAAAAGAGCAGGATCATTATGATCATAAAAGAATGTGCGACTGCGATCATGGATGCGGATGCTGTTGAAAGGAGGCTAAAAATATGGAAAAAGAGACAATTACGATGAAAAAAACAACAATATGGCAAATAGCCACCGGAGTTTTAGCTGTTTTGCTGATTATATCCATATTCACCGGAGGATTTGGAGGAAGGGATACTAATGTTGTGAATAATAACGCAGGAAATCAACCAAATGCCCCGTCAGGAATAATAAGTGTCAATGCAGAAGACTATGTTGATGATGATCCTTTTTTGGGAGATAAAAAAGCACCCGTGACAATTGTTGAATTCTCTGATTTCCAGTGCCCTTACTGTGCAAGGTTCAGACAACAAACATTTGACCAGATAAAACAGGAATATATTGACACTGGAAAAGTAAGATTTGTCTACAGGGATTTTCCATTATCTTCTATTCATCCAATGGCACAAAAAGCTGCAGAAGCTGCTGAATGTGCAGATGAGCAGGATAAATTCTGGGAGTATCATGACGGCATATTTGCAAACCAAGCATCGTTAAGCATTGATAACATGAAGAAATGGGCTAAAGATTTAGGTCTTGACAGTTCCAAATTCAACAGCTGTTTGGATTCTGAAAAATATGCAAATGAGGTAAGAAATGACTTGAGTGATGCAACAAAGACTGGCGGTCAGGGAACACCTTATTTTCTGGTTGGGAATACTCAATTGAGCGGGGCATATCCATTTGAGGCATTCCAGCAGGCAATAGAATCCCAGCTTTAATTTTTTTTTAAATGAATTCAAGAATAGAAAAAATAAAAAAAGTAATTTTCACAAAACCTTATGCTTACAGTTTTATTATTATATTTATTCTTTACCTAATAATCAATTTTTTAGTTAATGATTTATCTAGAACAGTTCCTGTTTTATTTAATTTTAATCTTAATATTGTTATTCCTTTTTTAGTATTCAATATATTAATTGCTGTTCTGGTTGGAATAAATATTAATTTGATATGGCTAAAATTTAAAGAATATAGAAAAATAAACAAAGGACAAGGATTAACTTTTATTGGTAGTTTTACAGGTCTGCTTGGGGGAGCATGTCCTGGATGTTTTGTAGGATTATTCCCTGCTTTTTTTGGATTGTTTGGAGTTGCAGCATCATTAAGCATTTTTCCTTTTTATGGACTAGAACTATTGATAGGTTCTGCAATTATCCTTATTGTTTCCATAATACTCTTAACAAATGATGTGGTATGCAAGATGCCAATTAGAAAAAATGTTTAAATGTGAGAGATGCAACAAAGAGTTTGACAGCAAGAACGCTTTAGATATGCATAATCTGGCTAAACATATGAACAAAGAAGAAAGAAAAGAAATAAAAAGTTTAAGAGTCAAATCAAAAAAGAATAAAAAAATTTTTATGTATCTCGTCATAGGAATCTTATTTTTAGGGGTTGCATATGGAGGTTATTCGCTATTTTCAAATTCTTATAAGGAGTCCTATACAAAAGGGGTGGTACATTGGCATGCAACTATCAGCGTTTTTACCTGTGGCGAGGAGATAGATATGCCTACTCCTTTCGGAGATGATCATATAGGATCCCCCCTCTTGCATACACATAGTGATAAGCTTATTCATGTGGAGGGAAAAGTATGGAAAAAAGAAGATATTACTCTTGGAAAATATTTTGAGGTTATAGGCTTAAAGTTCACCGATGAGCAAATATTAAATTACAAAAATGGAGATTTATGCGGGGATGGACCTGGAGAAGTTAAATTATGGGTTAATGAAGAAGAAAATTTTGAGTTAAGCAATTATGTGATAAAGGATGATGACGAATATAAACTAAGATTTGAGTAATTATCTTTTTTTCTTCAAATGTTTCTTTATCCTTGATTTTGCAAACCTGATTAATTTTTTTATTTTGGAAGATTTGGATTTATTTGATTTTTTTCTTGGTTTTTTCTTTACTTTCCTCTTTAGTTTAAATGATCTTTTTAATACAGATTTTGATTTTTTCTTTCTCTTGAACATTTTAATCATGTGCTGAAGGCTGGACTCGGTGAGGAAGTGCCTCAAACAAACGCCAAAAACAATCTTAACCTACGGCTTGCTTTAAAGGTTATCTTCTTCGCTCCATATCAAAGCTTAACAAATGCAGGTTTCGTATGGTGAGTTTTAGTCCAGACACCATATTAATGGCGAGCACTTGACAGAGGCTGACATGACAGCACCATTTCCAAGGCAACCGAATTGTCCTTCTCAGCTGTAATTAACAAGCATAGGATATTAATATAATTAATTGATTACTTGGGAGTTATATAATATTTTACTTTTTTGTTAGATTAGGAATGTTATCCCATCATAAACAAACTTCAGGCTTATAAGTGCAACTGCCACAAATACCATCCTCCTGAAAGTGTCTTGGGGTATCTTGTCAATGATTTTCTTTCCACTGTATGAACCAGCAAGGGCAATAACAAAAAGTATTGGAAGATAAATGTAAAACCTTGATTCAAAGAACCCGCTTCTAAAATATATGGGAATTCTTGTCACATCAACCGCCAGTGCAATGGCTGCAGCAGTTGCAATGTAAACTGTCTTCTTCAGATTGAATGCTGACAGGAAAGCACTCCTCAAAGCACCACCTGTTCCAATCAAGCCTGCAAAGAATCCCGACAAAACACCGCCAATAACTGCATTCCTGCCTGAGGGCTTGAACTTGAAACCTGGTTTTATGATTGAGGTTGTTGAAAAAACAAGCAGGAACATCCCAAGAATCAGCTTCAGCATCTCCTGAGAGGCATATTCAACCAGCAATGCACCAATCACAGTCAAGATTATGCTTGGAACTCCAAATATTAATATTAACTTCTTGTCAATGCCGTGCCTGAAAAAAGCCATCCTTCCAAGATTTCCAAATATATGAAAAAAGGCAACAAGGATCAATGCTGTCTTGAAATCAACAAAAAGCAAGGCAAGAGGAAGAAATAGAGTTGAAGAGCCAAATCCTGCAATGGTCCCTATGACTTCTGGGATATGAATGCAGAGACAAAGAACAGTATTTCCAACATAAAAATATAATTTTTATGCCCTATAAAAACATTTTGCTTTGATGAAATTTAGTTAATTTTATTAATTCAGCTCCTTATCAGATTTTATGAACGTCAGCAAGATAAGAGAAGATTTTCCAATACTGAAAAAATATATATACTTAGACAGT
>Ga0209541_10011637_pt1 | contig 13736 bp, 13 predicted proteins | sample RifCSPlowO2_01_FD_184027 | JGI IMG/M metagenome (GOLD analysis project Ga0209541, IMG submission 184027) | Groundwater microbial communities from Rifle, Colorado - Rifle CSP2_plank lowO2_0.1 (SPAdes) (version 2) | ecosystem: Environmental > Aquatic > Deep subsurface > Groundwater | place...
GAGGCCGGTGTGCTCGCCTCTACTGCTTGGTGCAGCAGGCGTTGATCCGCTCCTGACCCTCGGGGCACGGCTGCTCGGCGGGCTTCGGGGCGGGCTTGGTCTTGGTGGTCGGCTTGGCGGGCGGCTTCGGGGCGGGCTTGGCGTCGGTGGCGGCCTGGCGGCTGTCGATGTTGATGTGCCAGGTGCTGTCCACGTTCGTACCGGGGGCAGCGGCGATCTTGGCAGTCGCCGTCGAGTAGCCGCTCTTGGCCTCGAAGGTTTCGGTGTTGGTTGCGCTGGCGGTCTCCGCCTTGTCGCCACCGATGCCGAGCGACTCGCAGGCGTTGAGACCGAGGGTCATGGTGGCGAAGATGGCGAGCGTGGCGAGCTTCTTCATGATGCTATCCTCCGGTGAGACCAGTTCATGGTCTCCCAGATCGTACGCTCCGCACTCGAGAACCCCTATGGCCCTCGAACGCATTGCGTACTACTGTTGTCTACACTAAAAATCGTTGGTTTTCAAGGTTCAGGCCTTCCTGATCCTCAATGCTACCATTATACGCTATCGCTGGCTCTTTGTCAAGTCCCTCCTTTCCGTTAGAAATAGGACCTGAACTCGAGTTGACCTTCCTGCTTCTCCTTGATCTGGTAGCCCATGGTCTTGGCCAGGTTATAGGCCTCCATGAACCTGTCGTTGACTGCGGAGAAGTCTCCGTGGATCACGATGCGGGACTGCACTGCAACCCCGCCGTTCTCTTCGCTGGCCTTGGTGGCGTTCTCGAACTTCTCGCCGCACTCGACTGCGAGATTCCAGAGCACCTTGTCGACGTGATCCTGGTCGACGAAGACCTTCCGGAAGTCCTCGACCGCGACGATCTGCTTCTTGGCCTTCACGAGCTGCCTGCCCATGTTGACTGCCAGTCCGGTGACCACCGCGCTAAGGGCGCCGACGATCACGACCAGCACGATCAAGAATGCCGTCTTGGTCCTCTCGTGCCGCAATTCCTTCCTGAGCTTACCGATATCCGGGCTTGGAACCTGCACTGCCTGGTCCATGACTACCCTCCCCATGCGTCATCCTCGACGCAAACTTGAGTGTGCCTACAGTATACAACTAAACATGCTATAAGTCAAGGAGTGGTTTCCCATCAAAAAAACACCAGAAATTGGTGTTTTTTTGACTGTGGGAGAGCTAGCACAAGGGGGCTCTCCCAGGCCCCATTATTGGAACGGGTGGATCAACCGAGCGGACGCGAGTTGACTTGCGGACCTCCGTTTTGATTCGGCCGGAAGCCGACCTTGAGCTTGGTAGTCGACGGAACGAACTGCGAATTGATGAAGGAGCAATCGGCCAACTCGATCCGAAGCGTCCCATCGGTGAGAAGATACTCGACGCTCCCCGAGTTGCAGGAGAGGACATGCGTCGTCTTCAGGTCCTCATCCTCGGTCGTACGACTCTCCGACAAATAGCATACGAGCTTACCGTCGGGCGTGGTCGAGACTCCGCTGATCCGGACTTGTAAAAGGCCGTCACAGTTCGTCTCAACGCGGATCTCCAAACCGACGGACGGCGTAAACTCCGCTCCGAGCTGGACATCCGTACAGCCCAGATCCCCGCAAACCTGCACCGGCGGCGGATCGCACGCCAGCGACACGGTTGGAACGGAAAGAATCACAACGAAGAGAGCGATCAGAACCCTCACCGCAAGCAACGTGAGCTTCTTCATGGCCTACCTCCGCAAGGACCAACGTTGGTCCGCGTGACGTGAGTTATCTGACAAAAAAATCTCGACTTTCATCTAATATTATGCAGAAAAAATCAGAGTAGTCAAGTTTCGTAAGAATTCTTCATTCTAGTCTTTTGCAAAAGACTGTAATAGCATTTCCATGGTTATACAAAACAAGAGCCTTAAAGGCCCTTGTAAAAATATTCCAACGCGACTACTTCTTAGACGTTCGCTGAGTCCAAAGCGGCGTTAACCTCTTGATCTACTCTGATCGCCTCGTCGTTGAGCTCTTTCATGGTTGCGGCGTATTCTTGTTCTGCTTGGACGAGTTCCGCGTCAGCATCTTTGTATATTGCACTGACAGCGTCCTTGTCGGCTTTGGCGATCTCCTCTTGAGAAACCGTAATGAACTCGTTGATCGTCGCTAGCTTTTGCTCGTCCGATAGAGTTGCGTCGTTCAACTTGCCCAATAGCATTTGCTTGGATTCTTCTTCAATTTCTGCATTCTGGATTATAGCTGAAAAGGATTGTATGTTCATGCTGTTTGAGCATTAGACCCCATCAGAATCCTCATTTGAGCTTGCAATTGATCAATAGTAGCCTGTAATTTGGCAATTTTATTTTGGGGTCGATTATCCTGCCATTCTTGGTAACGGGCACCGGCTCGAGCCTTAATGTCATCAACTCTGGCACCAAGGGTATGACCGGCATCAATGGTTCTTTGCTCAAGACTCTTATATGCGTTTACGCCCATCTCAAGACCCTTAAAAGCTGCGCCTCCAACAGCATCGCCGGCGGCACCGATTCTTCTGAACTCTTCGGCCAATGCGCCCTGCAAAGCATCCCCCGCATCTTCGAGTTTTTCGCCGGCCTTCGCCTTCATTGCTGTTCCCATATCACCGACATCCAGAAAGAGCGCGTCTGCCGTACCGGAAACCCCCTTCTTTCCCAACTCCACCCCGGTCTTGGCGCCAGAGAGCAGCTTCATGCCCCACCCCTTTGCTCCTACCCAAAGTTTCTTAAGAAAGGCAGACCCTTGCGCCTTACGGGCGTCAACGGATCGACCGGCTTTGTCCTCAAAAGTCTTTCTTCGACGAGCAGCATCACTGACCATTTCTTTAAAACCTTTTGGACGTTTTGGCTGTTCAGGGCCCGCTTCCACTCCGGCTTTACCAGCCGGCATCACGTCTTTTTTTCCACCGCCAAAGTATGCCATGTTGTATGAACCATAATTGGTAATCGCCTCTGAAGCAAGCGGGGTTATCAACATTCGGTAAGATGTAGGCGTGCAATGTACGGCAGAGCAAAAGCGAGAACCGTCCTTGGGTCCGCGTGACAGAGATAAGTCAAACGCGAATCTTCTTTTTCGAGGATTCTTCCTTCTTCGCTAAGAGTTTGTGTTTTTTCAAAAGAAGAATTACCGACCGACCACAATTCAGACAAAGCGAAAATCGCTTTAGCTTGGCCCTGATAGTAATCTCTTCTTCGTAGTTCTTGATTTGTTTTCTGCAAATGTCGCACTTGGTAATATCCATGGAACCACCAGTGTACATCCGCACCAAGAATCCTGCAAAGTTGATAACCTACACTGTCTGATATGACGCCAGCGCCATCTGCAAAATATCCCGTTTCTGAAGTAGCTGCTTCCACATACTATTGGAACGATCGGGGTTGATATACACTCCCTCAGAAAAATTGATGAGCTTCTGGAACTTTATAAGATTTTCACGGCGACTGATGGTAATTTCCACGTGTCGATTATCAAGAGTGCTTGCTATGCCAATATCTGCCAGTAGTTTCTGAACGAGCAATAATCGTTCGTGCGAGTGCTGGTACCCACGGACTACGCGCTTTTTGTGCTCAAAACACATGGAGCCTTCGTCGTCGAAAAATGCACGAAGAAAAGCTATCTTCTGGTCCGTTGGAGCCTCCAGTATATACTTCAGCAATTCTCTAGACTTCTTTTCCATAAAAATTGTGATCTCTACATGATGATACGAAACGCGCTGGACACCATCTGACTTTTTATAATATTTGTAGTCGTCAACGCCGATGACATCATGCATTAATTTTACAATGCGTCGGATAAGAGCATCACTACGATTATTGTAAATACAACTCGAATGATTTATCTCACCATCAAACATAAGATGTGCCACGAGCATAACGAAATCGGGTGTCCATTGGTTGGGCTTGTTATACGGATATGTTTTAAAACTTTTGCCTTTTCCGAATCCTGCCTTATTGAGAGCGAGCCGAGCAAATTTCGAATTGGCACTGTTGATAGTGCTGATTCTTCCCAAAAGCGCTTTGGTTTTTGGTATATCGCGAACGTGATAGAAGACTGTCGTCTTCGATAATCCCGTAGCAGAAATAATCTCGCCGAGGGTGGCATTGCTTCGCCTCATTCGCCGAATTTTCTCGATGAGTGTTCGAGAATACATTGTACCCCCAGAAGGAATCGAACCTTCGTCAATAGCTTAAAAGGCTACTGCTCTACCATTGAGCTATGGAGGCATTCAGAGAAGATTGTAGCATGTTTCCCTACCTATATCTAGGGTTTGATTCGGTTTTTTTGAGGCGGTGATTAACGAGGCGAGCCAGAGCGAAAAGGATGCTGGAGAGGCGATTCATATATTGAATGAGGTCGGGAGAGACGGTCGTGCGCTTGCTTGCGTAGGCAACAAGCATACGTTCGGCGTTGCGGGCGGCGGCACGAGCGATATCAAGGCGCGCGGACAGTTCGCTCGCGCCCGGAATGATAAAGTTCTTGATCGGCGGGAGGATACGGTCGATCGCGTCGATCTCCTTCTCGATCTCTTGCGTCTTGGCTTTTGTCACCTGCACCGCCATGCGCTGTCCCATGCCAATCGCCCCGATCTCCGCCTGCGCGATGAATAGCGTCTCTTGGATTTCCAAAAGCTTTTCGCTTACGTCTGTAAGCTTTGCGCTTTTCACTTCGCGCTTTTCGCTTATGCTTGCCCTACACCACCCGACCAGCGAATTGACCTCATCGAGCGATCCAAGCACATCGAAGAGCGGATCATCTTTGCTGATCTTTGCCCCTCCCATCACACTCTTCCCCCGATCCCCTTTGCCCGTATAAAAGATGGTCATTTTAAGTAATCATCACACAAGCTCGTACAAAAAACAAACACAAAAACTTTGACAATTCCCACGGAGTCGCTAGTATCAAATTGGATTGAGGTGTCAATAAATGACATCGGGGAGGGAACGTGAGCAAACCGGCAGATACCAGGATCAATTCCGGGCCGCAAGAAGAACCCGAGAAGAATCCCGCGACCCCGGGGGAGTGCACGTCCCTCATCGAGCATGCAGTCACTGGCGAGAATCGCCTATGCATCTCTTGGGTGCAACTTCGCGAAGGACGCCAGAAAAAGGCGGCGCTCGCGATCAGGCAAATCCTCATGATCCGGGACAGCGCTGAGCGGCTGCAGGCCCTGATCAAGCTGGACGGTGACATTCAGCGCAAGGCATTCGTTGAACTGTGCAAGCGCGTGAACAATCTCGTCGACCTCGCACAAACCTCCTTCAGTAGGGCTGTGGTCCTACGGTTTTACGCTGAGGACGCTCTCAGCGTACTCTCGCTCTGCACAGGATCTGAGCGCTTTCGGACTGCCGAGATGTGGTTGTACGACTTTCGCCGTATGGCGGTGGGCATTGATCCGCCCGAGTCGATCATCCCGCAGCTTCGCAAAGCGACTCGCGCCGACAACCCAATTCCCGATGAAGTCTTCCGACTCTTCATCGAACGATCCCGAAGGAGTCCCGTCACGTAATTCCTGTTCTATTTTTATTGTTCCTCTGTTTCTAATAAGACCGCCGAGCGCGGACGAAAAATCGTCCTCCGGCGGTTTTTCGTTTTTATAATAACCAGGCAACGCAAACTATTTGCCTATTCGCGGGAATTAGAAAATAAGGATTGTGTATGATCAGAACAGCGCAATGATCTGCTTCGCATGCGGATGCAGATCGGAGGCGATGCGATAATACATCTCGAGGCTGCGCTGCTCGCGGTCGAGAATATTCGCCGTCGCAAGAACGCCCAGGTGCTTGGACGTTGCCGTAAACGAAAGGTGGATCCTCGCCGCGATCGCGCCAACGGTCATCTCTCGTTCTTTCTTGATAAGACGAATAATCGCGAGTCTCCGCCGATTCGCAAATGCCTTGTATATTCGTTCGAGATCTTTTATATCTTCTGCCATGTCCATATTATACTCTCGTGTACTTCCTTATTCCACTATTCCCGGGAATTAGAAAATAGAATGTTTGGGGTAGCTGAAAGAATTAGGTTACGTGGTGCTATTTGTTTTGAGAAGCATCTGAATCACCCATCCGATCAGCCAACCGGCGATGGGAAGAGAAGGAGAAAACACAAGTACATAAGTCAAGGAATTCGATCAGTCTCGGAAAGAATGCGAGAACACTTAACGTCTTCGACAGCGGAACTTGCGTTTTAACAAAAAGTGACATATAATCATGACGTGGTGTTTGGTATGGGCGATGTCCTCCCTGGATCGTCGCCCTCAACCGACAACCTCCTACACTCCCGGCATTATGCGGTCTACCCTGACTCGCGCTGGGAGTGATTTTTTTATTCATGCATACCATAATTATGGGCTATTGAAATGAAACCTAGGCCGGAGTAGCATCCATTCCGTGGACCCGTCCACTGTGACGAGAGGAGGTGAAAGATGAGGCCAGAAATCAGACAGCTCAACGTCCGCTTACCAAGAATTTCCGAACCGGTCGCACGGTGGCAAAGACCAAGCAAACGGAACGAACCTACGGCGATCATCGAGATATTCGTGGCAAAGTGGCCAGGCGAGTGCTGGGAATCCCCGTTTCTGGAAGAACTCGTTGGATTCTGTCGAGACGCATACCTGAAATATCATGGTATGCATCTGTCTCTCGAAGAGACGGACTCAAGGGCGATGGTCTTCCTAGCGCGGGTCATCACGGCTACTCCTGACGGAGGAGAGGTCCATGAGTGGTACTCGTTTCGCGCAGCGGCTGGTGACGATGAGAGCATCAAGAAGTTCACCCCGAACGGAGTCAGAAATCTTGAAGCGCTTCTGAAAAAAAGGGGTAGACTACTGGACCTATCGAGGTTCTGCGGAATCCCTGCGTACACGGTTGATGGGGATGGGCTGGCTCTTGATTACGTCACAACCGAGTGCGATCAACTAGCTGTAGAAGGTCTGGTCCTGATGACTATGGAGTTCATCAATGGCTACTTGGACTTGGCCGGTGATGTATTCGACTGGGCGACATTCATCATGCCCGAACATCTATTGGCAAAGATGTTTGTTCTCGATCGCAACGGGGACTCCATCTACATGCCAATGGACCCACGACGAAGCGAGTTCTCGCTCAATATGATGCGGGTGGACCTCTTCAAGTTCGCCCAGTACCGGTTCGGCGCTCTGCCTCTTGCTCGGGCTTTGCGTGATTTGCGCGACGAGGGTCAACTTACAACGGAGGCCCTTGAGTATTATCTGATCGACGCAGACGGTCGCGCGTTAGAGTCGAATGTTGGGCGATTATTAACGCTTGGAGGCGATACCATCGGATACCGTGACAAACGGGGCATCGCTAGAACCTGCAAAATCAATCCCCAACAACTAAGAATAGAAATCATCAAGAGGGTTCCGTTGGTTGCCCAACTCCATATCGTCCCTATCCGGGAGTGGCGCGATGGTTTTGTGAAAATGTTCCAAGCAATCGGGTATATCAAGATATAGGTAGGCCCACCCCTTTCACCTGTTCTTTTGTCTCACCATATGAGCCCTGGTCTTCCTGGGGCTTCTTGTTTATTTGTGGTGATGTATAATGGAATGAGCCGGATCAACTCACTTGGAAAGGACTTGATTTTTTGTGGTATTGTATCGTTCATTCATGGCTTACGACTTCGACATTACAAAACTACCGGAGTTCGACAATCATGAGCTGGTAAGCTGTATTCAGGATGAAGAAAGCTCGCTTAAGGGTTTTGTCGCGATCCACAATACAAATCTCGGTCCGGCAACCGGAGGCACTCGCATGTACGAATACCCCTTATTTATTGATGCCGTTCGGGATGCGCTTGCGCTTTCTCGTGCTATGACCTACAAGTGCGCTCTTGCGGGACTAAAATTCGGAGGTGGCAAAGCGGTCATCATCGGCAACCCCGAGAAGAAAACAAAGCAATTGCTTCGGGCTTATGGACAGAAGATAAACTATTTTGGGGGGATGTTCACGACAGGAACTGATTCCGGTATTTCAGACAAGGATGCCACAGTCATGGCACGCGAGTCTAAATATATCCTTGGCCAAAAAAACGGCGTCGAAAAAAAAAGCACCTCCGATATGGCGGCACTCGGTACCTATATCGCGATACGCATATGCGCAAAGGAGCTTTTCGGAACACCGGATCTGAATGGAAAGACCATCGCTATCAAGGGGCTTGGCAAACTCGGCGGAGAATTGGCTCGTCTCCTCATCAAGGATGGAGCGTACGTTACCGCCGCCGATATTAATAAGGATGTTGTCATGCGAATGAAAAAAATGCATCCTGATATTCGATTTGTAAGCCACACGGAGATTCACAAGCAACTATGCGATATTTACGCGCCCTGCGCCATGGGCAATGACATCACTCTCCAATCCCTCGGCAAGATTAAAACTAAAGCGATAGCCGGCGGTGCCAATAACCAGCTTTCGTCCGATGAGGTTGGATACAAGCTCCACGCCATGGGCATCCTTTATGCCCCAGATTACGTCGTGAACGCCGGCGGACTTATTAATATCGTTGATGAACTGGAAAATGACGGCTATCAGGTAGCACGCGTTCTTTCGCGTATTGAACATATCCAGGATACGCTGGCACGGATTTTTGCCACATCAAAGAAAAAGAATATTTCAACGCATCTTATTGCCGATCAAATGGCTGAACACATCTTCGACAAGGTTTCCCATGACAAAACATAACGATCATCCGATTGTAACCCCGGAGGAGTGGACACAACGTGGCCGAAAAATGGCACTCGCGTTGTTCAAAAGGGCCTCTCGCGAAATACCGGCCTATAAAGATTTCCTCAAAAAAAATAATTTTGACGCCAGCAAGGTCAAAACATGGACAGATTTTCAATCCGTTCCTCACACTTCAAAAAAAGACTATTTGCGCCACTACCCGTTCGAGTCGCTCTGCTGGAAGGGAACGCTTCGCGATACGTCATTCGTTCTGGCGGCAAGTTCCGGATCTACCGGCGATCCGTTTTATTTTCCCCGCGCTCATTTAGTTGATGAATTCGCAACGTCATATCACGAAGAGTTCCTCGATAATGCAACACGCAAGGGTTCGACGCTGGTTATGGTCTGCTTCGGCATGGGTGTGTGGGTCGGCGGCATGATCACGTATCAATCATTTCGAAATCTTTCCGAGCGTGGACATAACCTTTCTATTATTACGCCGGGTGTCAACAAGAAGGAAATATTTGAAGCGCTTAAGCATGTGGCTCCGCTCTACGACAATCTCATCATCTGCTCGTATCCCCCGTTTCTGAAAGATATCGTTGACGAAGCTCCAAGCCACGGCATCAATTGGGCTGATCTTCACGTCCGGATCATCTGCGCGGCCGAAGCGTTTTCGGAACAGTTTCGCGATTATATAGTTCGGAAGGTGTTCATTGAAGATCCCATAAAAGACATCATGAATATCTACGGCACCGCGGATATCGGACTCATGGCCCAAGAAACGCCGTTGAGCATTGCCATCCGGCGAAGCATGACGCCCTCAAGCAAGGTATTTAAAGAACTCCTCGCCCATAGCAATCGTCTTCCGACATTCGCGCAATTTTATCCGGACCGCATTCAATTTGAATCCGTCAATAAAAGCATCCTCATTACAGGCGACAATACTATGCCTCTCATACGTTACGAAATTATTGATAATGGCGGGGTTGTGGATTTCACGACCGTAAAAGAAATTCTTGCCCGCCATACCATAGACCTCGACGAACTTGCCAAAAAATACAAGATTCGCAAACCGCTTGGCCAACAGCCATTTGTGTACGTCTACGAGCGCGTTGATCTTTCCACCAAACTATATGGCGCTATTATTTATCCCGAACACATCAAGGACGGCATTGCCCATCCATCTCTCGAAGAATTCGTCACCGGCAAGTTCACTATGAGCACGAAGCATGATCGCCAGCAAAATGAATATCTCGAGATTAATGTCGAGCTCAAACCAAATGTGGAAATATCAACAGCCATTGAAGAAACTATTGCAGAACGCGTTTCGGAATCTCTTCTCGAAAAGAACGCGGAGCACCGAAATAATTTTGGCATTATGCAAAACAGGCTCCGCCCGCGCATCAAGCTCCTCCGCCATGAGCATCCCGATTATTTCAAACCAGGTATCAAACAAAAATGGGTCAAGAAATAATTCGTCCTGTCATATCGCAGAGATGCAAGAGACCGAACGAAGCAACGGTTGTTATTGATGACTACGAAGAACAGCTTCGAGAGCTCTTTTACATCCAGCATCCACCACTTGCGTTCCAGCCGGACAAGGCCGTAGATCAATGCTCCGAATTTATCGCGAAGCGCAACACGGAAACGGACGGAAGTTGGGCATATTACCCATGGCTCAACACGATCGTACACATTCTGCCGGAAGAAGAATTCTCCACAGTCCGCACCGCCCGGAATCGCAATTTGATAACTGCGGACGAGCAAAAAAGATTCTATAACGGCGTTATAGGCATCGGCGGATTGAGTATCGGCAATAGCGTCGCACTCGCCATCGTACTGCAGGGCGGAGGCAGGCATATGCGCCTTGCCGACTTTGATCGCCTTTCGCTGTCCAACACCAACCGCGTACGCGCTGGTGTTCAAAATCTCGGGATGTTGAAGGTAGTCGTGACGGCTCGTCAAATATATGAAATGAATCCCTATGCGATTGTCGAGACTATGCCGGATGGGATCACGAAGGACAATGTCCGTGCGTTTTTTGACGGACCACCAAAGCTTGATATTGTAATCGATGAGTTGGACAATCTCGCGGTGAAATATCTTTTCCGAGTGGAAGCGAAACGCGCCAAACTTCCCGTTGTCATGGCTGCGGACAACGGGGACAATGCAGTCGTGGATATTGAGCGCTACGATCTCGACCCAGATCTCTCATTCTTCCACGGACGCATTGGATCCGTAACCTACGATAAACTTGCGTCTTTGGATAAGATGGGTATCGGCAAGATGATCACCAAACATATTGGACCGGAGAATGTGACGGAGCGCATGCAAGCGTCGCTCGTGGAAATGGGAAAGACTATTGTTTCGTGGCCCCAGCTTGGCGGTGCCGCTCAGTTGAACGGAGCGGCTGTCGCTTATTGCGTCCGTAAAATTCTCAATAGAGAGGAGCTTGAGGATAACCGCTCACTTGTTTCAATGGATGAAAAATTGATTCCGAGCTATAATAAACCTGTCGAGATTCGCAAGCGTCAAAAGATCGCCGAAAGCTTTAAAAAGAATTTTGGGCTGTAATATGGACACGGATTTAAAAAATATAATGGAAGCAGGGATATCTGCTCCTTCCGGAGAAAACTGCCAGCCATGGCGCTTTATGCTGGATGGTAACACTATATGTCTTTATAACGACCCAAATAGCGATACGTCACTGTATAATCATAATCAGAGAGGCAGTTTGGTATCCCATGGAGCTGCCATAGAGAATATGATAATCGCGGCTCGCACATTCGGTTACGAGGCTACTATCAAACTCCTGCCAAATGGTGAAACTGATAATCTTATCGCAAAAATATCTCTTCAAAAAAACTCTCCCACCAAGCACGCTCTTTATGACTCTATTTTCAAGAGGGCTACCAACAGAAAAGTATATGATACCAAACCAACCTCTCAGGATATAAAAAATAATCTCCTGGGTTCAGCTACCGGAGATGGGATGGAGGCAAAATTCATCGATGACAAAACCACCATAGGCATCCTCGCCAAAATCATAAGCAATCACGAACGTCTGCTTTTTGAGAATAAGTTCCTTCATAATTTTTTCTTTGATCATATTCGGTGGAATGAAAAAGAAAATAGCATAAATCCCGCAGGTTTTTATATCGAGACTCTTGAACTCTCACCGAAGGAAAAAAAGGGGTTCTCTATTCTTAAGAGGTGGGTTCTTGCAAGGATTCTCGGTTTTGTCGGAATGCCCAAGAAAGTGTCTGAAGCGAATGCGACGAAATATAATGCATCGTCGGAATTGGGAATTATTTATTCGGATTCGGTGAGCTCCTTATCTCTCATTAACGCAGGCCGCTCTTTTGAGCGCTTGTGGCTTACCGCCACAAAAGAAGGGTTGAGTCTCCAACCGCTCACGGGACTTCTTTTTCTTCGACAACACGTGTTGTCGCATAACAATTCCCCGCTATCTGAAAAAGAAAAGAAGATTATTATAGACTCCTATGACGAAATTTCAAAAATCTTTGCTGTTGGCGAGAAACAAATACTTTTGCTTTTCCGAATAGGCATCGGGGAACCACCAACCGCACAAGCCTCCCGATTCCCTCTAAATAAATTTCTCAAATACTAATCATGGATCAAGTCGGCAATTTGGATTTATTATCACTGGGCGTCACGGTGGCCGCTATCGGCATTTTGGGCTTCATCGTTTTTCTTGCCAACCCGAAAAGTGCAACGAATAGAGCATTTCTTTTTTTCTCGCTCGTAACCGTTATATGGGGTATTTTTAATTATCTGAGCTATCAGGCGACAAACCCGGAATCGATTTTGATTTTGTTGAGAATCGTCATATTTCTGGGTGTTCTGCATGCATTCAGTCTCTACGTCCTCATTAAAGCATTCCCCAATGATTCAGTTTCGTTCGCAAGAAGAACTAAGCTTATAGTATTTCCGGCCGTCGCTCTCGTCGCCATTTTAACACTCACGCCTCTCGTTTTCGTGAAGGTAAGCCAGCTATCAAGCACCGGCGTTTCAACTGTTGAAAAGGGTCCCGGCATCATTTTGTTTATTATTATAATTGTCTATCTCATACTGGATAGCGTCATCACGCTGATAAAAAAGACCATACACGCGGAAAAAACCGAAAAGATTCAATACAAATATATTCTATTGGGCATCATCTTTACTTTTACATTTCTCTTTTTATTCAATTTTTTGCTGCCAGCTTTATTTGATTACGTACGATTAATACCGCTTGGCGCCTTCTTTTTCGTACCCTTCATTGCATTTACATTCTATGCAATCTTCAAACACCATCTACTCAGTGCCAAGGTGATCTCCACCGAGTTGTTGACGTTTGTTTTAGCTGTCGTTTCGTTAATTGAAGTTATAATTTCTCAAAATGTCGCTCAGATTATTTTTCGTTCAGGCGTTTTTGTCCTTGTTTTGGGTTTTGGGATTTTACTTATCAAAAGCGTCCTACGGGAAGTAGCCCAGCGCGAGAAGCTTGAGATATTGACCAAGGAGCTTGAGGCAGCGAATGCGAAGTTGCAACTGGCGGATCGGATGAAAACACAGTTCTTGTCGTTTGCATCGCATCAGGTCAAGTCGCCAATAACCATAGTCAAGGACTATGCGTCGCTGATTCTTGATGGGACTTACGGAGCGATTCCCGACAAAGTCCGGGAGATTTCACAGAAAATAAAAGACTCTTCCAATCGAATGATCGCGCTCGTTAACAATCTGCTTGACCTCCGGCGGCTGGAAGAGGGCAAGGTGGAATATAATTTTGAAGAATTCAGTCTGACCGAACTCATAAAGAGCGTCACCGACGAACTACAGACGCTTGCCAAAAATAAAAATCTTGCATTCGAGTGTGTCGTCCCTCCCGATGACATCAAGATCAAGGGCGACAAGGAAAAACTTCGCCAAGTATTCCAGAACTTGCTCGACAATTCCGTGAAGTATACGGAAACGGGCTGGATCAAGATTGCGCTTGAAACAAAGGGTGACTCTGCTGTCGTTACTGTCAGTGACTCCGGCCTCGGAATTCCC
>Ga0209541_10011639_pt1 | contig 13735 bp, 13 predicted proteins | sample RifCSPlowO2_01_FD_184027 | JGI IMG/M metagenome (GOLD analysis project Ga0209541, IMG submission 184027) | Groundwater microbial communities from Rifle, Colorado - Rifle CSP2_plank lowO2_0.1 (SPAdes) (version 2) | ecosystem: Environmental > Aquatic > Deep subsurface > Groundwater | place...
TTTTGTTTCACTGGAAGACGATTTAATGCGTGTTTTCGGTTCGGAAAAAATAAAAAATATGATGGGGCGCTTCGGCCTCCCGGAGGACCAGCCGATTGAGAGTCGTTTCGTAACCAAGACCCTAGAGAGCGCGCAGGCAAAAATAGAGGGTTTTCATTTCGATGCCCGCAAACATACTCTGGAATACGATGATGTGATGAATCACCAGCGAACTGTTGTTTACGGTCGCCGGCAGAAAATGCTTCGAGCGGATAGAATGGATATCGAAGAACTTTTACAAAATATTTCCACCGAAAGGGATGAGTTTGAAAAAATAATAGAAGAGAAAAAGGAAAAATTGGGCGAGGCGCTGTTCTTGGAGACGGTACGGCGCATCGCGCTGTATGCCAATGACACACTCTGGATGGAACATCTAGAAGCGATGGATTATTTGCGTTCTTCGGTCAACTTGCGGGCCTACGGCCAGCGGGAACCTATCGTTGAGTACAAGAAAGAAGGTTTGTATATGTTTAAAGAAATGGAAAAAGCTTTCAAAGAACAGGTTATTTCCTTAATTAGTTCGATGAATACTGAAAAAACCTCAGGCCTGGTGAAGGAAGAATCTACCCCGCGGCAGACCTTAGTCACGAGCCACACCGAACCTTCCGAAATTTCCGGGAAGAAAGAAAAAACAGTCGGCCGCAACGACCCTTGCCCCTGCGGTTCCGGGAAAAAATACAAAAAATGCCATGGGCAATAAAATGAATTTATGCTTAAAGATTTATTAGTCGATTGGTATATTGGGTTGCGGAGTTTGGTAAAAGACGCCCGATGGCGGGGGAAAGTGATTCCCTGGCTGGCGCGGTTGCATTTTTTCGGCCATCCTTCGGCGCAGCTGAAAATCGTAGGCGTGACCGGCACGAACGGCAAGACCACCACCACGACTCTGCTTTACCGCATTGCCATCGCGCTCGGCTACCGCGCGGGTCTCATTGGCACGGTGGAAAATATTATTAATGGTGAGCGGTTGTTGACTAATTTCACCACCCCTGGACTACCCGAACTCCATCGACTCCTGAACCGCATGGTCCGCGAAAACTGCCAATATGTTTTTATGGAAGTATCCTCGCACGGTATAGACCAGAGCCGTATCGCAGGGCTAACCTTCACCGGTGGGATTTTCACCAACTTGACGCACGACCACTTAGATTATCACAAGAATTTCGAAAATTATTTTCAGGCCAAGAAAAAATTTTTCAAACTGTTGCCGCGCAGTGCTTTCGCGCTAGCAAACGCCGATGATTCTTATGGTTCACGGATGCTGGAGGGTGCCAAGGCGCAAAAATATTTCTACGGCTTTGAAAACACTGCGGACTTTATCGGGCAAATCAACCGATTGGATTTTAACGGTCTGGAAATCAAAATCGGCCAGGAAAATATCCGGTCCCAGCTTTTGGGCAAGTTCAACGCTTACAATATTTTAGCTGCCTGGAGCGCGTGTCAGCTCTTGGGTTTCGATATGGAGAAAGTGAAAAAAATATTGGAGGATGTTCAACCGCCGCGGGGGAGATTTGAACATTTTACTCCGTCTTTGGGCGTACTTGTGGTGGTGGATTACGCACACTCGCCGGATGCGCTGGAGAAAATCATTCTGGCGGTCAAGGAAGTAAAGGGCAAGGAGGGGCGATTGATTACTGTTTTCGGTTGCGGGGGTGACCGCGACCCGCTGAAGCGTCCGAAGATGGGTAAAATCGGCGCCTCAATGTCCGATGTCGCGATTTTTACCTCGGATAATCCGCGGAGCGAAGACCCAGAGAAAATTCTAGAAGATATGACTACCGGCTTGACTCAAGATGAACTTAAAAAAGTCCAAACGATAACTAATCGCCGGGAAGCTATCGTCGAAGCGGTGAAAATGGCGCAAAAAGGCGATATTTTACTTTGTGCTGGCAAAGGACATGAAACCTACCAGGATATCAAAGGAGTTAAAAGCCATTTTGACGATATGGAGGAGCTGCAGCGAGCATTCGGGGCACGGACTTCGTAAGACCAAGCATCGGGCCGGAAGAAACCAAAGCCACCACATCATTCGGCTTGAGCAATTTTTGTAAAATGCCGAGGGCTGCTTTTTCACTCACCGCCGTGTGTATTTTTTTATATTTTTTGGCTTCTTGCCAGATATCTTTGGTGGACAATTCTAACTTGTCTTTTTTACCGCGAGAGGCCGCCGGCAGTACAATAACTTCGTCTACGCCCGCGAATATATTTTTATACCAATGCAGGAATTTTTTGTTGCGCCAGGAAAAAGCGTGCGGTTCGAAGACAGCGACAATTCTTTTCTTAGGGAAGTGAAGTTTTAGGGTTTCAAAGATCGCTCGGGTCTTTCCGTAGGAGGAACCGAAACCTTCGTAGACGGGAATTGTTCCATCCGCGTTCTTCAGTTCGATGCGCCTCTTTATGCCGTGGAAACTTTTTACTGCGCGGGCGAAAGTCCCGGGGGTAATTTTTTTACTTTCCAGAAGAAGCGCTCCGGCACCGACGATGTTCTCTATGTTATGTTTGCCCAAAAGCTTAGTTTGAATTTTCGTAACTCGTTTTCCTTTTCGTATCAAATCAAAAGTAGTAACCTTGCCGTATTTCATATTTTTCGCGTACCAAAGAGCTTTTTTATTTTTCAAACTGTAGCTTATATTTTTTCCCCGCGAATATCCGGCGATTTCGGCGGTGTTTTTTCCGTCAACCGAGTAAACCAAAAATCCGTTCCTTGGAATTTTTGCCACCAATTTTTTATACGGTTCCCGATAAGCTTTAGCCGTCGGGAAAATATTCACGTGGTCATGCTCGGCGGAAGTTAAAATTATCGCAGTTGGGGCAAGATGCAGAAACTTGGAAGTTTTATCCCAGTTTGCCGACGGATACTCGTCGCCCTCCAGTACGAATTCCCGGCCGCGGCCCAAATGCGAAGAGTTTTTTAGATCCAGAGGAATCGCTCCGATAAAATAGGAGGGGTCTCTTTTTGCTTTAACCAGGCACCAAGCCAAGAGCGCAGTCAGGGTGGATTTACCGAAGCTTCCCGTCACGACCAAACTCTCTTTTTTTTCTGAAAGGAACGCGAGCATTTCCGGCAGTGATTTGATAATTAGGCCTCGCCGGATGGCCGCGCGGGTTTCCGGATTGTTTTCGGCGGCGAGTCCGGCGTGTTTACCGATGACGACCAGTTGCACATCTTTCGGAATATTGTCCGGGCGATGGGTGGAGTTGACTTTGATTTTATGTTTTTTCAAGTATCCTGCCGTCGGTTCGTAAAAATCTCGGTCCGAGCCGGTAATTCGCCAGCCCGCTTCTTTTAATAGAACTGCCAGGGCGGACATACCGGCGCCGGCGATGCCAATGAGGTGCGCTTTTTTATTTTCTGGTTTCATGACTGTTTTTTAAATTGCCGGTAAAATAGCTTCCGAGCAGTGCGTCTTTCATATCGGCCAGGAGTTCTCCAAAAAGCAAATTTTTATCCGGCTTGAATTTTTTACTTGCCACCAAAATGTCCAAGGGATATAAATTTTCGCCGCCCGGGAAAAATCCGGTGGTCAGGTTTGAAGCGGCGACGCTCTCGATTTTAAAGGTTCGCAGGAAAGAAAGCCGTGACAGTTTTTCCTGATAGACCGGCAGATATTCCACCTGGGCGAAAGAACCGAAACACTTGAATTGGTTCAGAAAAGCCAATACCAGGAATCCGGGCAGAAGCGCCGGGCAGAGACGGTTTTCCCGGAGCTCCCGGACCAGCGTCTCCGGGTCGCGAAGCGGTATTTGGCGACTTCGACTTCTAAGAACATTATCATCCAGGAAAAAGTTTTCCATTTCTTCATACTTGCCGTGCTGAACCGGTGAGTAGAACATTATTTCCTTCGGAAAAGTGTCCACAAACTCCCGTCGGATTTTTGGATTAAAAAATATTTTATGCAGAATGTGTCGATGATTTTGAAGAATTTGCGTCAGGTATTCCGATACGACTTCATTGATATCCAAATAAACTAAATTGCGCTTGCCCAGAACTTGTTGCTCAATATGCTGGCAGGTCTGCAGTGCCCATTTGGTATAGGATTCTCCCGGTCGGGCGTAAGGAAAATATTGGGAAACTTTTTTCGGCAGCTTATCCATCGCCTCCGACAGTTTAGGTGGAATCACACTTCGATAAACGAGGGCATCCTGCAGTGTGCTAGGGAACAAGTTAGCGCCGTCCGATTTCCGATTGATTCGGCCCGGGCGGGTATGGTTGGAGAAGGGAATGCCGGAATACATCCCCACGACGTAAAAATCTTTTTCTGGCACGCCGAGTGACCCCAACCAGTTTATGCAGAAAAAACGCGGACCCTCCGTGGCGCCCAAGTGGGGAGTGGTTTGCAGCACCCGTCTTTTTTGAAGAGAATGGAGAACTTCTTTTTTCAGTGGGTCGGTGATTTCAAGCCGTTCCAGCTCCCGATCGAAAGCATTCAAGAGTTCTTTCTCCAGGGGACGTTTCGGACGCCAGAAGTTCAGTTCCTTAGAATAAGCGACACAGGTCTTATACCAGTTCTGCTCGATACATCGGGCTAATCGGTGTTTTCCGGCGGACTGTAGGGCTTTAACGATACCCCGTATTCGCCGCTTGAGCAGTATTTGCATTCATAAATACTACCCGTTTTGTCTTTTATGCGCAATTTGACATATGGAAAAAGTATGGTCTAACTATTGACTTTTTAATCAGAATATGCTAGTATATGAGAGTATCCTTATGATATGGGTGTAAAGCTTATAACATAAGGGTCTTTTGTTAAAGACCGTTTGACTGATTTTGCTGGTCGGGTGTTGGCGGAGCAAATACCGCCCAAATATGAAAAATAAAAATTTAATACGTTTCCTGAATTCCTTGGTGCTTTTGCCAGTCGTCGCTACTTCGTTTAGCTTGGGCGGCCCGCAAAGTATTGAGAATTCCAGAAGCGTATTAGCTAAAATAAATATAGAAGCCGAAGGAACTTTCGCTCTTAACCTAGCAGAAGATCCGGAAGCGTTAACCAAAGCGGCCCGGGCCGACGCCATTGATGCGTATTTCCAGGGCCGAGCCATGCCCCTCGCGGGCACCGGCAAGATTATGGTACAAGAAGCCGAGAAAAACGGACTGGACTGGCGGTTGTTGCCTGCCATCGCCGTGCGTGAATCTACCGGAGGCAAGAACGCTTGCAAGCGGGTAGCCAATAATCCTTTCGGTTGGGGTTCCTGTAAAATCGGCTTTGAGTCCAACAAACACGCAATTGAAATATTGGCGAAAAATTTGGGTGGTAACAATCCCAATACCGCTTACCATTATAGCGACAAAACTACTCGGGAGATTCTCCGCGCTTACAATCCGCCTTCCATCGTGCCCCGCTATGCCGACCAAGTTATTTCTATCATGAATACTATCGGCGCGGAAGACCTCGGGGCAATAATTGAAGTTGCTAGTTCCTAATCAAAAAATCCCCTGAGCTTGTCGAAGGAGATTTTTTGATTATCAGTTATTTTCTATTCCAAATACACTAATGTCATTTTTTGGTCTTTTGATTCAAAGAGGGTAATTTGGAAGTTGTAATTTTTACCGAGCTCCAGGGTTTCGCGCAGTTTGGCTTCTGAAGGGAAAGTGGAATTATGCACTAGGCCGGCCACGCCCTCCTTAATGGAAACCAGCGCGCCATGCTTGTTGTATTTGATAACCACCCCCTGAACAATATCGCCCTTTTTAAGTTTGCTCTCAAATTCTTTCCAGGGATTTTCCTTCAATGCTTTAAGTGAAAGTGACACCTTGCCGTCTTTGATTTCAATAACCTTCGCTTTCACTTTATCGCCCACTTTGAACATTGTCCGCGGGTCTTCCACCAATCCCCAGTCCAGCTCGGAAATGTGTACCAGGCCTTCCAGACCCTCTTCCAGTTTCAAGAACACACCGAAGTCCACGATGCCGGCAATGGCGCATTCCAGGACATCACCGACGTTGTATTTGGATAAAATTTCTTTTTTCTCTTCCGGATTATTCTCTTTTTCCGAAAAAATTAGTTTGCCTTCCTTCGGCAGGGTGGAAATAATCGTGACGGAAATTTTTTCGCCTACCAGTTTTTTAAGCTCTTTAAGTATTTTCTCCTTATCGGAATCCAACACCCGCGGGTAGTGCTCCGGCTTGAGCTGGGAAGCGGGTAGGAATCCCTGCAGGCCCTGCCACTCCAGAATCAGGCCGCCCTTGTTCGCATCCTTCACCTCCAGTGTTAGCACGGTCTTGGTCTTGATGTTTTTCTCCGCCTCACTCCAGGCCAATGCCTGCTTCGCCTCTTTAAGCGACAGTTCAACATAACCCTCCTCATTTTCCGACTCGACGATTTTCGCTTTAATCACGTCGCCTACACTCATCTTATTGATGATGTCTTTGGCGTTCATGAACTCTCTGCCATAGATGATACCGGTGCCCCAGGGCGCCAGGTCCACATAAACGGATGATTTATCCACGAGAATAACCGGGCCCTCTACCAGAGAATCCACTTCCGGCCGGTTCTTGCTCCGATCAACGATGGAGCTTAAAATCAAATTTTCTTCCACTGTTTCTTCTTTGCGCATAAATAATAATTTCCAACAAAAAATCCGCTGGTAAGCGGACTTAAGGCTTAGGTTCTACGGGAACATTTACCCCGCCTTTGGCGGGGCGAGCACCCGATAGCGTTACCCTAAATCCATCTTTTAATACTTTTAGTTTAGCAAAAAATCTGCTATAATGCAATAGATGATTATCACGTATTTCGGCAAGCAGTTTTTCAAAATTCAGCAAGGGGAGATGGTCCTGGCCTTTAATCCGGTTAGCAAGAATTCCAAAACCGGCATTTCGGCGCACTTTGGCGCGGATATCGCCATGGTTACGGCTAATCATCCCGATTACAATGGCGTGGAGCAACTCGCACACGGCGAGCGACAGCCGTTTGTTATTCGAGGTCCCGGCGATTACGAAATCCGGGAAATTTTTATCAAAGGGGTGGAGTCCGCGACCGAAATCGGAGGTCTTGCCAAGGACGGGGCAGGTAAAAAGTTTATCAACACGATTTATCTTTTCACCTTGGACGGTATTAGTATCGCATTTCTGGGAGCGCTGGGCGAGGCGGAACTCTCTAAGGATTCTCGCGAGGCAATCAACAGTCCCGACATTCTTTTTATTCCGGTCGGCGGCAATGGCCTACTCGATGCCAAAAGTGCGGCTAAACTCGCATCCACCCTAGAACCCAAACTGATTATTCCGATGGATTACGACGATAAATTACTCAAAGCGTTTTTGAAAGAAATGGGAGAAGAGGATGCGGAGATGACAGAGAAACTCACCCTTAAGCGCAAAGACCTGGAAGGCAAAGAGGGTGAGGTAATAGTTTTAAAAACCACATAAAAAATTTACTTGTCCCGTACTAAATTTTTGAGTAAGGGACAGAAAGAAAAACATTATTATTAAAATTTTAGTACTGGGATGAGAAAAATAATCCACCATGTTCGCCGACAGCCGGAAGCAGTCAAACGGCATATCCTCCATGTTTCAATGGCGGTATTTGGAGTGATTTTGTTTTTACTCTGGGTGTTTTCGTTGGGCCGAAGTTTTACCAGTCCGGAAACGAAACGGGAGGCGCAGAAAAGCTTGCAGCCGCTTTCGGCGTTGAAAGCAAATCTGGTCGGCGGCTATAACAGCTTAACGGAGTAGTATGGCGAAAAAAGATTTACCCCAACAAAATGATTCTAGGGCGCGGGACGCCATTTTGCCCGTGGATGTGGTGAGCGAAATGAAGGAATCCTACCTCGCCTACGCGATGTCGGTGATTACTTCCCGTGCTTTGCCGGATGTGCGCGACGGACTGAAGCCGGTTCATCGTAGAATTTTATTCGCGATGAATGAAATGGGGTTAACCGCCTCCGCGCGTTTTAGGAAATCAGCCGCAATCGTCGGAGATGTTTTAGGTAAATATCATCCGCATGGCGATACTGCCGTTTATGACACGATGGTTGGTATGGCCCAAGAATTTTCCTACCGCTATCCTTTAATATTAGGGCAGGGAAACTTCGGTTCAATTGACGGTGACAATGCCGCGGCGATGCGCTACACCGAAGCGAAAATGTCTAAGCTTTCCAGCGAACTTTTGCGTGATCTGGAAAAAGAAACTGTGCTCTTTCGACCCAATTACGACCAGACCCGCAAGGAACCGGTAGTGTTTCCGGCAGCCGTACCCTCGCTTCTTTTGAACGGCACGCTGGGCATCGCCGTCGGTATGGCCACGAACATTCCTTCACACAATTTGGCGGAAGTGATGGATGCCACCAACCATTTGATCGAAAATCCCGAAGCAACCACCGAAGATTTATTACAGTTTGTTAAGGGACCTGATTTTCCGACAGGCGGGATTGCCTATGGCTCCAAGGATATGTTGCATGCTTACGGAACCGGTCGGGGCGGTATTGTCTGTCGGGGCGAAGCGGAAATTATGGAAGAGAAGAGCGGCAATTTTTCCATCATTATTACCTCCATTCCTTTTCGGGTAAACAAGGCGAATTTAATAACGAGCATTGCCGAACTGGTACAGGAAAAAAAGCTGGAAGGCATCAAAGGCCTACGCGACGAGTCCACCAGAGATATTCGCATTGTCATAGAGCTTAAAACCTCTGCCCATCCGGAAAAAGTGCTCAACTATATTTATAAAAACACCCAGCTGGAATCAAATTTCAATTTTAATATGGTGGCGCTGGTGGATGGCGTACCTCAAACCCTTTCACTCAAATCTATTCTGAATGAATTTATCGAGCACCGCAAAGTTGTCGTAAAAAAAAGGTCTGAATATGATTTAAGAAAAGCCGAAGAGCGCGAGCACATTCTGTTGGGCCTGAAGAAAGCGTTGGACAAAATAGACCGAGTAGTCAGCATCATTCGCGGTTCCAAAAATTCCCAGCTGGCGAAAGTGAATCTGATGAAGGAGTTTAAATTTTCCGACGCGCAGGCAACCGCCATTCTGGAAATGAAACTGGCCAAGTTGGCCGGCTTGGAACGCCAGGCGGTGGAAGAGGAACTGAAAGAAAAACAAAAGTTCATCACGGAAATGAAGGAGTTGCTTGGGAGCCCGAAAAAAATTCTTAAGACCATTGCCAAGGAATTAGAGGAAATTAAAACTAAATATGCCGACGAACGCCGGACGAAAATCGTCAAAGGCGGAGTGAAAGAAATCTCCGACGAGGACTTGGTGCCGGAAAAGGAAACAGTTTTGGTGTTGACCGCCGGTGGCTACGTTAAATGTACCGACCCGTCCGAATACCGCGCGCAGAAGCGCGGCGGAGTGGGCGTCATCGATTTGGAAACGAAAGAGGAAGATTTCGTGACGATGCTCGTTTCCGGCTCAACCCATTCCAATCTGCTTTTCTTTACCAACTTGGGCAAAGTTTACCAAATGAAAATGTATGAGATTCCGGAAGGCCGGCGGGCGACGCGGGGCAAGTCAATTATGAATTATCTGCCGCTGCAGGCGGAGGAAAAAGTGAATTCCATTCTCGCTTTGCCTAAAGATCTCGCTCGGGCGCCGTCTTCGCTTTTATTGGTTACCAAAAAAGGCACGGCCAAAAAAATGTCCGCCGAGAGTTTCAAAGACGTGCGTCGGAGTGGGATTATTGCCATTCGCTTGGATAAAGACGATCAATTGGTAGCCGCGCTCGCGGCCGAAGCGGGTGACGAAATTATGATTGCCACCGCCTCGGGACAGTCCATTCGTTTCAAAGAATCCGATGTGCGCGCAATGGGCCGGACCGCGGGCGGCGTTAGCGGCATTAAGTTGAGCAAAAACGATGAAGTCGTCGGGGTGGATGCAGTCAAGAAATCTGCGGCCGGATATTTTCTGACGATGAGCGCGAACGGTTTCGGTAAGAAAACGGCCCTGAAGGAATACAAAGTTCAACGCCGCGGCGGCTCCGGCATCAAGACAGCGAAGATTACCGCCAAAACCGGCAAGCTGATAGTGGCTAAAGTGCTTTCTGGGCAGGAACAAGAATTGATCGCGATGTCCAAAAAAGGACAGGTAATCCGCACTGCTCTGGCGGATGTTTCTTCTCTGGGACGCCAAACTCAAGGCGTAACCATTATGCGTCTCCGTCCCGGCGACAACATCGCCTCCCTCGCTTGCATCTAAGTGTCAAGGATGCCCCTTGACGTATCTTTTGAAACTAATGTTAACGTCTCGCTTTCAAAATTCTCTGGTCCAAAAATAGATTTTAAAAAATCTGTCTGTATAATCGGTAAATTTCTATTTTCAGTAAAATCTCTATAACTACTCCATAAATATTCAGATGGATGTTTCGCTAGTCCTGCCTTGACTGGATTCATGTGTATATACGAAGATAACCACATCAATTGAGAATTACTTTCTACTAATACAGCCTTAAATTGATCTTGAAAAACATGTCCAACCCTTTTGTATTTTTTATTTACATACATTGCGTAGCTTGTGCATAATTTAGAGATAAATTTTGAAACTGGGACATCTCCAGTTTGTTCAATCAACATATGAAAGTGATTTGGCATAAGACAAAAAGCGTGTATCTTAAAAAGATTTTTACTTGCGTTTATTCTAATCCTTGAATAGGGGACCGAAAGTAAATTTTCCTTTTGGAGTATTTCTGGTTCAATACCCAGAGCTAGGCCCATTCTAAAAAGAAAAGCTCTATAATCCTGATCACCTCGGAAAATTTTTTCGCGATTATTACCTCTATTAAAGACATGTACAATTGTCCCCGATGCGAAATTTTTATAATCTCTATTTTTCATTCTTATATTTTAGCATGTCAAGGGGCATCCTTGACAGTTGAGGTAGTGGATAACTTACATATACTGTATAATGTATAATATAAAGATGTTCAGCAATCCGGAAAAAAATTTGAGGGCCTTCGGGCTCCAAGAAGACAGTATCGTGGCGGACCTGGGCGCGGGTACCGGCTACTACGCGGTGGCCGCGGGCCGATTGGCGCCGCGGGGCAAAGTTTATGCGGTGGAAATTGAAAAGGACTACCTTCATACTATCCGGTCCAAAGTGGCGGAAGCCCGTCTAAAGAATGTTGAGATAATCTGGGGCAATGTGGAAAAAATCGGCGGCACGAAAATCGGTGACAGCGTCGCGGATACGGTTATCGCTAGCAATATTCTTTTTCAGGTGGAGAACAAAATGGGTCTAATTGATGAAATCAAACGGATTCTTAAGTCCCGGGGCCGGGTTTTACTTTTGGACTGGGCGGAAAATTCTATTATGGCCAAAGTGGCTCTATCCGAGGCCAAGGCACGGGCCTTATTTGAGAAAAAAGGTTTCGCGCTAGAACGGACACTCGACGCCGGCGTGCAGCATTATGGTATGATATTAAGGAAAGAATAAAAAAATGAAATTCAATTTTCAGGTTGTGGTTATCATAATTTTCATCATCGCCGCTATTTTCGGCGTTTTGGTTTTCTCCGGTGCGATACCGTTGGGTGGGGGTGGCGAGGGCGGCTTAGGCACGGTGGTGCTTTGGGGGACCTTGCCGACCTCGGTGATTTTGGAGCCACTAGAAGAATTCAACAACGCCAATCCAACTTTCATCGTGGAGTATGAGGAGAAATCTTCAGAGACATTTGACCGTGACCTCCTGGAAGCGTTGGCGACCGGCACTGGCCCGGATATATTTTTCCTCTCGGATGACCTGGCCTATCATTATTCCGATAAAATTATTCCCATACCTTACGCCAATTATCCGGTTGCTTCTTTTAAGAGCGTTTTTGCCGGCGCCGGGGAAGTGTTTTTAACCGAGGCGGGTGTTCTGGCCTTCCCGATATCCATCGATCCGTTGATGCTTTATTATAACCGGAGCATTTTAGACGCGGAAGGCATCATCTTTCCGCCCAAGGATTGGGAAGAGTTTTCTTTTAATGTTGCCAAGCTTACTCGGAAAGATGAATTTAACACGGTCGAGCGGAGTGGCGCGGCTCTCGGCCAATACGCGAATGTGGTGCATGCTAAGAATATTCTGGCCATGCTTTTTTTGCAGGCCGGCAATCCGATTGTCTCTGAAACGGAAGGCAGTTTCCGGTCGGCGCTCAATGCGCCGGTCGGCAAATACAATTTGCCTTCGATTTTGGAATTTTACACCAGTTTCGCCGACCCGGAAAATCCGCTTTATTCCTGGAACCGGTCTTTCGCGAATTCCGCGGATATGTTTTCTAACGAAGACCTGGCGTTTTACTTTGGTTACGCTAGCGAAGTGGCAACTTTAGTCAATCGCAATCCCAATCAGAATTTTTTCCTGGCGCCGGTACCGCAAATCAAGGGTGCGAAGTCCAGATTGACCGCCGCGCGGGTGGAAGGCGTGGCCGTGGCCGCTTCTTCTAAAAATTTAAATACTGCCCTGCAGGCGGCCAGCTTATTGTCTTCTTCGAACTTCGCGGCTAAATATGCGCCGGCGCGCAATATCGCGCCGGCGCGACGCGACCTTTTGTCCGCGCCGCCGCCGGACCAATTTTCGCCGATTTTCTACAGCTCCGCGCTCTTTGCCCGCAGTTGGCTGGACCCGTCGCCGCAAGACACTGACGCCATTTTCGGCTCGATGGTCGGCGCGGTGCTTTCCAACAATCTTTCGCCGACGGACGCGGTTCAAGATGCAGGTTCCAAACTGGAACTTTTATTGTTAAAATAATGTAAATGAAAAAAACATTCCTGCCCATCTTCATATTTATCATAATACTCGCCGCAATGATACCCACGGCGGCACTGGCCGTGGATCCACCGGAGGCAAATCCAGGGCTTGTACCCAGTTGCGAAGGGGCAGATTGCGATTTCTCCAAACTTATGGATTTAGTAGCCAATGTTATAGATTTTACCCTGACTAAAATGGTGGTGCCGATTGCCGCTATTATGTTTGCCTATGCGGGATTTTTGATGGTAACTTCGGCAGGGAGTACAGAAAGTCGATCAAAAGCCAAAAGTATTTTTACCAATACCATTCTCGGGTTAGTTATGGCCATGGCTGCTTGGCTCATTATTAAGCTAATTTTAACTATTTTGGGCTGGGATGGGAGCTGGATAGGTTTTTAAGGATGAGGTATAATACAATTATGAATTTTCTAAAGGATAATTGGCAAAAGTTTGTTGTTGTTTTTTATTCTGTTTTCTGGCCGCTTGTGTTGTTTGCCGCTGATTCACCCTGTAAGCCCGGGGAAGGAAAAATTTGTAATCCGCTCCAAGGTGCAGGCATAGATTCCATTCCTAAACTTATCCAGGTAGTTTTAGTAGGTGTGCTTAAGGTTGGTATTCCCGTCATCGCCCTGGCGATTATTTATTCCGGTTTCCTGTTCGTCTTTGCCCGGGGCAATGAAGAGAAATTGAAAACTGCGAAGGACGCTTTATTTTATTCTGTCATCGGCGCAGCAATATTATTAGGGTCCTGGGCGATAGCCGAGATGATAGCCAGCACCGTGAACGCATTAAAATAAAAAAATATTATGGAAAATCTAAAAGATTTGTTGGTTGGTGTCCATCAGCTCCTTAACTCCCTTATTCCCATCCTGGTGGCGCTCGGCGTGGTTTACTTCGTTTGGGGCGTGGTGCGTTATGTTATCGCCGATGGCGAAGAGGCCAAAAGTCGCGGCCGGGACAACATCATCTACGGTCTTATCGGCCTGGCGGTGATTATCGGTCTCTGGGGATTGGTGAACATAGTGGTAACAACTTTT
>Ga0209541_10011640_pt1 | contig 13734 bp, 9 predicted proteins | sample RifCSPlowO2_01_FD_184027 | JGI IMG/M metagenome (GOLD analysis project Ga0209541, IMG submission 184027) | Groundwater microbial communities from Rifle, Colorado - Rifle CSP2_plank lowO2_0.1 (SPAdes) (version 2) | ecosystem: Environmental > Aquatic > Deep subsurface > Groundwater | place: Rifle...
AATCAAATTTTTTGTACGCCACGAGCCGACCACCAGCCAAAAAATAATTGCCCACCGGTGCGTTCGGCGAAATATAAAATCGCGATACATCGATCGGCGGATGCACAATCTCGCTGTCGCGGCGATAATATTTTTTAATACGGTCGCGTACGGTGTTTGAATTTGCGATAAACAAATCAACGCGATCTGCGGCAGCGCGATCCCACACGCGGAGCCATGATAACACTGGTGGCACGAGTAATTTAATCAAGCGATTGCGCGGCAATCCTTCGACATAGCTGTGCGTGTCGCTCCACAAGTAGCGCGTTGGCGTGTGGCAGTAGCAGAGGTGCAGCGCGTCTGGGCGCGTGATGATCCCTTTTGCGAATGCGGACACTGAGGAAATAATTAGATCAAACTCACTTAAATCATACTGTTCGGTCGCCAGTGGCATGAGCGGCAAATACCATTGATAGTGACGACGGCCACCGGGGAGTGAGGCGATGAATGACTCGTGGATGTCAGCGGTGGCGAGCGAGGGAAATCGATCACGTTCAGCAAATAAGCAAAAAATAGGCGCTTCAGGGTACATTTCGTGAAGCACACTCAGCACCTGTTCAGCGCCACCATTCTGGGATAAAAAGTCATGCACCAACGCAATCTTCATGTGCGCCATCTTGCCACAGATTGCTGGATTTCGCAATGAAACGGATTATTCCGCCTTTCTTTTTTTCACCACTGCCCACGGTGTCTTCAGCAGCACAAACAGATCCATGACCAGTGACCAATTTTCAATGTAAAACATGTCAAGACGAATTTCATCTTCAAAAGATAGATCGCTGCGGCCGGAAATTTGCGCCATGCCGGTGATGCCGGGCTTGACCGCATGAACGCGTCGATCTTCTGCTGAATATTTTGAAACTTCGCGCGGTTGGTGCGGACGCGGGCCCACCAGACTCATATCGCCGCGCAATACGTTGAACAGCTGCGGCAATTCGTCAATGCTCCAGCGCCGCAGAAATTTTCCAACGCTCGTGGTGCGCGGATCGTGCGCAATTTTGTAGATCGGACCGCCAGTTTTTGCATTATTATTTTTTATCAAACCCTCTTCAAACTTCAGCGCATCTTGTTCTGATTCACCATTTCCTTCTGTACAGTATTTTTTGTACATTGATCGAAACTTGAGTGTTTTAAATGATTTTCCGCGAAAACCAACGCGCGTATTTTTGAACAGAATTGGACGGCCATCTTGAGCAGCAATAGCGATTACGCCGCCGATCAACAGTGGGGAACTCAGAATAACAAGTACAGTGCTGCCACACAGATCAAATGCGCGTTTCAAAATTTTTCCCCACCCATCAAGTCGTGCACGGCGAAATTCGATGAGCGGCACATCTGCAATTGCAGACATACGCATGTTCGGCGCCAACGTTGAAAATAAATCAGCCGAATATTTTAAAGTGTACTGATGTTCCTCGGCAAATCCAAGAACGGTGAGCGTTTCTTCCCGCGAGCTCGACGGGTTTGTCAAAATGATTTCATCGACCTCTGATTCACGATCAAGTTCGAGAATTTCACTGCGGATTTTTTCATTGAAAATTGAGTAGCGCGCGACGACCGCATAGCCAAGCATGCGCTGTTCGCCGAGAATCGATGCAACGCGATCGGTGATGGCACTTGCACCGATCAAAACGGTTCGGCGAACGCCGATCCCGTACCGAAAGAGTATCAATTTCACCACGCGAATGAGCAACCGCCCGAACGCCACAAACACCACGGCAAAGCCGCAGGCAGCGAGCACGATAAAACGTGAATTAAACAGTTCGCCGCGGAAAAAAATGTACACCGTGATCGCAGCAAGGCCAACAGTGCAGGCAAAAAAAACGCGCGTTAATTCGTTCGCGTATTTTTGGTTAGTGTCACTTGAATACAGTCCGTTTGCGGCAAAAATGGCGATCCACAGCGGCACGGCAACAAGCAGCGTGGCAATGTATTCATTGAGTGGGAGATAGAAAAGAACCGGTCGATATTCGATCGTGAATTCAGTGAAGCGAAGGCCGTATGCCGCGATGCCAGCAGCGAAAAGCATGAGCGCGTCGAGTGGCACGAGAATGGCGGTGAGGAGCAACTGGATTTTTTTCATAGCTATTCTGAAGCAGAGTGTAACAGGCAGGCAGATGCCAGTCAACATTGACAAATGGTCTCGCGTATGATTAAATATGTCCACCACGAACAGCGGATGAGTGCCCCAAGCAGCCATGAGCTGCGGGGAGGAAAGTCCGGACACCCTTTGTGCGGCAACGCACAACAGTCATGGTGCTGGCTAACGGCCAGGCATTCTGCGGGGTATAAACGACGCGCCATTAAAAGCGCCCGCGAAAACCTTCTGACGGAAAGTGCCACAGAGACAATTAAAGCTGCGCGCGGCAACGCACGCGGCCAAAGGTGAAAAGTGAGATGGTGTGATTTTATGACTGTGCGATTCCCTAAAGGAAGCGCACGATCCGGTCGCTACATCTCTTGCGCGCTGCGCGAGTGGCGCGTGTGGCAAACCCCACCTGGTGCAAGTAGAGATCCTACGCAACGAGCTGTCCGAGTAATCGGCAGCCCAGACAGATACTCATCACTCGCGCGATTCGCGCGCGATGACAAAATCCGGCTTATAGTTGTTGGTGGAAAAAGTCGCTGTCCCGGAAACGGGCGGCGATTTTGTTTATATGACATGGTATAATTAACGCGCTATGTTATTATTTCATGGTAACGCACCAAAGCCGCTTGCAGACCGCATCGATGTGGAGGAGGCAAACTTTTTAAAACTGAATAAAACTGTTGTACCGAGTCCGGCACGGCGTGAGGCGCTGCGCCTACAGGACGCAACACAGGAGCGGCGAGATGTGCTTGCACAAATGCTCGTGAAAGATCATGTGCTGAATCATCGAAAAAAAGAACGGGATGCGTTCTTGAAAGAAATGAATTTTTTTGAAATCGATCAGGCTGAGTTGGATACGGTTTTTGCTGCATGGTCAAAACTATACGATGCAAAAGATCTCGTTGATGCTGAAGCAGCGCGTGCGGCATTTGACGCGATTCCGGCGCATGACGAAAAGTTGAAACTCGCTCAGCTCAACAAAGAAATAAAAATTTTATCAGACGAAATTGCAGCGTTCAGGGAAAAATTGTTTCTGGATCGAGCTGCTTAACGTACTCCGGTCATCTCGCGAACTTCTTTCATGGTTTTTTGTGCGACTGATGACGCATGCATGCGGCCATTTTCAAGAATCTGCGCAATTTCTGCGTCAGAAATTTGATCACGCCGTGAACGAAACTCGGCAAATGTCTGTGCGATCAATTCGGCAAGCGTGTCTTTGAGTTCAATATTTTTTAAGTCGCCGTTGTCAAAATCTTTTTTGAGATGCTGGAAGGTGAGTTTTGTTTCGTCAAACAGTTGTGCGAGGTCAAGTAAGTTGCGAACGCCAACCTCATCGGTTACTGCTTTGCGAATTTTTACTGCAATATCGTCTGGCGAATCGTTCAAAAAAATGCATGATTTTGGACCGTGTGATTTGGACATTTTTTTACTCGGTTCAAGGAGTGACATGACGCGCGGCGTTTGGGTGAGCAGTGATTGTGGCTCGGGGAACAGCCGCCCAAATTTCGCATTGAATTTTTTTGCAATGACGCGTGTGAGTTCAATGTGCTGCACCTGATCTTCACCAACCGGAATGACACTACCGTGATAGAGCAAAATGTCTGCTGCTTGCAGCACCGGATAGGTGAACAACCCCGCGTTGATATTTGCGCTGGCGCGTTCTGCTTTATCTTTGAATTGTGTCATTTTTTCAAGCTCGCTCATCGGCGTCACGGTCAAAAATATCCAACACAGTTCCGTGTGTTCCGGCACCTGTGACTGTACAAACAACGTTGATTTTTTTGGATCAATGCCAAGCGCGAGCAAATCGCGCACGAGCTGTCGGATTTGCCGTTGTTTTTCGCGCGGGTCATAGTCAATCGACAGGGAATGCAAATCTGGAATGAAAAAATAGCGCTCAAATTGCCCGTCATTTTGCAACGCAACCCAATTTTTAACTGCACCAAAATAATTTCCAATATGCAGGTCGCCGGTTGGCTGAATTCCCGAAACAATGACTTTTTTCATAGGCGTAGCGGAAAGTATAGCGTACCGCAGCAACCTTGACAAAAACGGCGTTTTATGTTAGACTATTCGGTCTGGTTTACCATGGGCAAACTCGAAAAACCAGTCGCTGCACGAAGAAACGTTCGTCATGCAGCACCACCGCCCACCACACAAGGAAGGACCTCATGCGTTTCATGACTCCGGCGCTTTTGCGCCAGATGCTCGACATCGGACCCAACGATCTGACCGCGCTGCTGCTCATCGCGAGTGGCATGTCGAAGGCAGAGGCTGACGAAGTTGCGCTGAAGGTGCTCGACGTCTATCCGTTTTGGAACGGTGCGGCAATGCAGGAGTTCAAGACCGTGGGTCGCGACGCCTTCCTCAAGGGCGAGCAGAAGATCAGCGCCGTGAATCCGTCGGATCAGCTCGGCGACGCGGTCATGTCCGTCATCGGCTGGCGGCTCGGGATCGCCGAGATGGTGTTGCCGAAGAACAAGGGCGATTGGGAGCGCGTCAATTCGATCATCGCCGCGGCGCTGCAGGGCAAGGAGCTCGAGTTCCTCAACGTCGCGGCGCTCATGGGTGCGGCGAAGGAGGTCGAGCTGGAGCAGCCGATGGCGACGCCGAATCCGAAGAAGGATGCGAGCGCGCGAGCGCGGGCTGAACAGGCGGCGCTCACCGCAAGGCTCGCCAGCCAGCCGTGCATGCCAATCGTGGCCGACGGTCGTCCGGCAGCCCCGCGTCACGACCACGTCGAGAACACGAAGGCGGGGCGTCGCGGAACTCGCCCACAGCGTGGCGGTCCGGTGGCTGGCGTCGGCAAGGGCGCGCAGAGCCGGAAGAAGCAGAAGACCTAGCGACCGCAAACCGAGCGCGGCAACGTACCGCGCGCGGCGGGTAGTGAAGGACGTCTCACCAAGACGACCTGATCTGCCCGCTGTTTTTTAATTAAACACAAAGTATCGAGCTTTTCGAACCACGCGTCGTCGCGTTCCAGCGACGCGCCGCGCTGTCTCTCGGCCGTGTTAGTTTCGCGTTCGCGAAACACCAAGCTAACACGGCCTGCGAGACGGCTCTTAAAACTCGATACTCTGTGTTTTATACCTCAATTATCACCGGCAGCACCATTGGCCGTCGCTTTGTCTGCGAGAACAAATATTGTCCAACGTCATTACGAATTTTATTTTTGATGAATTCATCGAACGCCTGTGATTTATGGTCAGACGATTCAAGAATTTTGCGCACGAGTAACCGCGTTTTGTCGATGATCTCTTTATTTTCTTTCACGAAAATAAATCCACGCGAAATGATGTCTGGACTGCCGATCAATTCACCGGTGCGTTCCTCAATGGTCGCGATCACGACGAGCATGCCATCTTCTGACATTTGCATGCGATCGCGTAACACGATTTCAGAAACATCACCAACACCAAGCCCATCAACCATCACATATTCTGCGGGAACGCGATCCTCAGTTAAGCGGCCGCCGGCAAGATCAAATTCCATGATCTGTCCGTTGTCAGCAACAAAGATATTTTCTTTGGGAACGCCAACGCTGGCCGCAAGGCGACCATGCGCTGCCAGCATAAATCGGTTGCCATGAATTGGCATGAAGTATTTTGGTTTGGTAAGGCGCAACATTAATTTCAAATCTTCCTGTTTTGCATGGCCGCCGGCGTGAATATCCATATTTGCATAATGGATCACCGTCGCACCGCGGCGCACAAGTGAATCTTTCAAGCGTTGAACCGCGCGTTCATTTCCCGGAACAACCGATGATGAAAACACAACGGCGTCGCCATCATGCAAATGAATGAATTTGTGTTCGCCAGATGCGATGCGCATCAGCATGGCGTTCTTTTCGCCCTGCGCGCCGGTGCACAAAACAACAAGTCGATCCTCTGGAAATCCCGGCGCCTCTTCTTCGCTCAAAATAGTTCCCGGTTTGAACAACAGATAGCCAAGTTCGTGCGCGAGATCAACATTTTTTTGCATTGATCGTCCCTGAATCAACACTTTGCGACCATATTTTTCGCACAAGGTTAAAATGATCTGCACACGCGTCAAGAGCGATGAAAATGTGCCGATGATCATACGGCCTTTTGCGTTTGCCATCATGCGATCCATTTCGTCGTACACGACTTGCTCGGAAATTTGGTGACCCGGAATGTCAGCCGCCGTTGAATCGGACATGAGCGCGAGCACGCCTTTGTATCCGAAAAGCGCGATGCGATTTAAGTCAGCCGGTTCTTCGTTGACTGGTGTGAAATCAAATTTAAAGTCGCCGGTGATCACCACGGTTCCAAACGGTGTATGAATCGCTGCGCCAAACGCATCTGACACGGTGTGGTTGATATGGAACGGTTCAAAGACAAAGTGTTTGCCGAGATGAAATCGTTCGTCCGCGTGCTGCACAATCACCATGTTGAGTTTAGGCGCGTTTGTGTATTCTTCATGGCGGTTGCGGATGATGCCGGCCGTGAGTGGTGCGGTGTAAATCGGTGGATTGCCAATTTTTGGGAGCACATGTGACACAGCGCCAATGTGATCCATATGGCCGTGCGTGATAATCACGCCGCGAATATTTTTTTCGCGTCCCTTGAACGTCGCGACATTTGGAATGATGTAATCGATGCCCGGCATCCCTTCTTCAGGGAATTGCAAGCCAACATCAACGATGATAATGTCGTCCCCGCATTCGAGTACGGTGCAGTTGCGACCAATTTCTTCAAGGCCGCCGAGCGCGTAGATTTTGAGTTTTAATTTGTCGTCGGTTGTTTGTTGCATCGCGGGCTCGAATGATAATTCTTCGCGTTGTGAGCGACGAACATCAGCAACATTTGTGTTAAAATTCGGCGCGAATTTTGCCGTGTTTCCGGCGAGCGGGCGATACGCTTGGCGCTGCACGAGGTGTGGCGCTGGTTGTTGGCGCGCAAATTCATGCGGCGCTGAAACACCGGCAGGGAGCGGTGCGCGGCTTGGTGCGTGTGATGAGTTATGTTGCGGCCGCGGCGTGAACCGGCGACCAGCACCACCCACGGGTGGACGGCGATTATTGCCACGTCGAAGTGGCGGCGTCGGCATATGTGGCGACGCAGTAACGGAATTTGGCATACGAATAAATAAGAATCAATTTCAAAATTTTTGGTGAACTTTTGGTGCCGCGGGCGAGACTTGAACTCGCATGCCCTTACGAGCGCTAGCACCTGAAGCTAGTGTGTCTGCCATTTCACCACCGCGGCAGGCTGGACAGAGGAGATACGAAAGTTTAAATACTATAACACAGTTGCAGCTCTATGTCAAATATTTGGGGGATTCTGCGGCTCTCTGTGGGAACACGCTGCGGTCGCGCAATGCGACCTTGCTCGTCCTCCCTGCGCTCGCAAAGTGCAGCAAAGCTGCACGCTCGCTTGGATGTGGGTTTCCCACAGAGAGCCGCAGAATCCCCACATATCATGACGCAAGAGCAGAAAATATAATTTTGTTATCGTGGTTTGTGTGGCAGTTTCTGAAGCGCGTTGCTGGCCTCTCGCGCGGGAAGAAACTGCTACACAGGCGCCCCGTTTATTAAACTTTATTTTCTTGCTCGCGCGGTGACTACGTACCAATCCCCAATTGTTCGAAATCGTTCGCTCGCGTCGCCAACCGCAGGAGTCGAAACGCCTTTGATTTTGTTTGACACATAATAGTGATACACGGGTTGAAACAAGAACACGGCTGGACTATCGAACACGAGCCGTTTGTTAATTTTTTCAAGCAGCGCCGCGCGTTCATCAGGGCGTGCGTCGGTTTGCAGCTGCTCGAGCCATCCATCAACCTCACGAATTTGATAGCGCGCATAGTTCGCGCCACCAACACCACTCGCGGACGAATGCCAATATGACGCAACATTTCCGGCAAGGCCATAGTCTTGTCCGAGCAACACAAGATCATGCGAGAGCATATCTTTTGCATTGCCGGTTCCAATCACCGAAGACATCACCTTCACGCCAACCGCAGCGAGCTGTTCGGTGATCGTGTTTGCAAGCGCCTGATAGGTTGGCAGCGCCGGAATGCCAAGCGACAATGTTGACGTCGCACCGCGTAGCGGATTTTTTTTAAAAAACGCTGCAGCCGCAGCAACGTCAGTATCAACTTGCAGCGCACTTGGGTTTTTTAACACAGACGCAGGAAGCGCCGCACGCAACGGTACACCGTTTCCTTTGAGCGCGTGTTTCACCACATCAACACGATGAACGGCAAGCGCAAATGCCTCACGGGTGTCGCGGTTGCGCAGTCCGCTGTGGTGCAATGGATTAAAAAATAAACTGACGACAACGGGCGGTGTGATTTCGTGTCGGTGCACGTCACGTTTCACCAACTCATCGGTTTGTGCCGGATCCGTTGAAAAGAGCGCGTCCACTTGTCGTGTACGAAAGAGATCCTGCGCCTCTGCGTCGTCGGCAGCAACGCGGAACACGAGCTCATCAAGATACGCGCGACGTGGTTTGAAATCTTCGAACGCTTCGAGCGACACGAGTTGCACAAATCCGTCGCGATCTGCCGTTGCGGCGACCACGGAAAACGCACCGCTGCCAACTGGCTGGAGATTGCGTTCATCAGTTGACATTCGTTGTGGTGCAACATCACGCCACACATGTGCCGGTACAACGCCGAGTGACACCAATGTTTTCAGTTCTGGAATCGGCTGGCGTGCATTGATAATCACGCGGCCTTCGCTGTCAGTACCAACACTTACCCAACGCGCGAGCTCATACCACGGGCTGCCGACGGTTTTATTTTGCATTGTTTGCACGGTGAACAGTACGTCTTCAGCAGTCACGGGCTCGCCATCATGCCACGTCCGATCCGCGAGCGTGATGGTCACGGTTTTTTCACCAGTCAGTTCGCATTTCTCGGCAAGTGACGGAACGCCGCGATGAAAAATGTCGCACAGTGGCAGAAATACGATGTTCGTGAGTGCACGATCAACATCAGTTGCCGCAAACAGTGGATTCAAGTGGCGCGGATTTCCCACAATAACTTCTTGAAAATCTCCACCTTCAGCAGCAACAGGAACGGTGTTCAAGTTTTTAACGCTCCACACAATTCCAATGAACGCGATGAGTGCAATGGCACCGAGCGCGCCGACAAAATTTTTTTCCCACTGTTCCAAAAACAGATCAATATGCTGAAGCTGCGCAAGCGATGGCATCTTGCGCGGGACGCGCGGAATTGCGCGTACGATCTGTTGACGTGCCTTCTCAAGAAGGCGCATACACGCGGGGATCGATTATTGAATCAAAAGATTCGTTGCTGCGGTTGCGATGAACAACACCGCAAGAACAATGGTGGCGCGGAACAGAATTTTATCAACACCCCGTTTGGTCGAATAGACGTTGCTTGAGCCACCAAATGCGGCGCCCAAACCAACGCCTTTTTGCTGAAGCAACACAACGGTGATGAGGAGAATCGAAATGACGATCTGAATGATGTTGAGAGTGGTTTGCATGGGTAAAACTATAGCAGAAGGCATGGTTTTTCGTCAAGATGATGCCGCGTGCGCTTATGTTTAAAAAAGGTGTGCGCATTCTTCCCGCGCGAGAGGCCAGCAACGCGCTCCAGAATGCACACACCTTTTCTGAGCCTAACCGTACACGCGATGTCGACCCTGATATAATTTTTTGATTAAAAAGTATCAAATGACACCATGAGTTGTATTCAGTAAGGAGTGCGGCGTGTTTCTTGGAGCGTGTTGCTGGCCTCTCACGCGGGAAAGAAACACGCCGCACTCCTCAACAGCAGATAACCCGTGGTATACTTTGCTCACTTTTATATGTCAGACTTCATTGTCGCTCCTTTGTCAAAACACCTGTGGTACAAACGCACCTGGGGAATTATTCTCATCATAATTGGCGCGACGACGCTGGTGTTTCTCGCGTGGTTTGGGTGGCTCGTGTATGACAACGTGCAGCGAATAAAATCTGGCGCATTAAAACCAATCACGGGGTTTGATTCAGAATTTACCAAAGGCACGAACAAGAAAAAAAATGTACTCGGCACACCGGAATTGGTGCCAGCAACAAGTCCGATGCGCGGTGCACCTGACGGCGCGATCACGATCGTGCAGTTCGGCGATTTTCAATGTCCATTTTCCGCAAAAGAATTTCCGATCATCCGACCGATTATGGAAAACGCGTCGCGCATCGGGATTAAATTTGTGTATCGCGATTTTCCGCTCATTGATATTCATCCCGATGCATTCAAAGCCGCGGAAGCATCGCATTGCGCACAAGAGCAGGGGAGATATTGGGCGTATCATGACCAGCTATTTCTCAATCAAACTGATTTGTCGGAAGCAGCTCTCAAAAAATACGCTGAATCCGTCGGGCTTGATGTGGCAAAATTTGAGGTCTGTTTAAAAAGCGGAACATATCAGGCGCAGGTGGCGCGTGATTTGCAAGACGGGCTCGCGCTCGGCGTTCGTGGCACGCCGACATTTTTCATCAACGGTCTTAAAATTGAAGGCGCGATTCCGAAAACTGCGTGGGATGCAATTTTGGAGCGGTTGAAATCATTATGACGCTGCGGCGATTACAACAATCCGCGATTTTGATCGTGATGTTGTTTTGTTTTACCGCTGCAACAGCGGTCGCTGCAGCAACACAGCCAACAGAGGGGAAAAAAGTATGGACAAAAACAGAGTGTGAGAGTGTGAATCGTGCCAGCGGTGATCCAGCGCATTTGTGGATTCCGCCCACCGCAAATCCAACCGCGGTCGAGGGCAATTTTTGTTTCATGAAACAGCTGCCGACTAATTTGCAAATTCATATTGGCGACACCTACGTTGTTGATGGCGTGCACAATTACATTAACATCGTGTATAAATATGGCCTCGGGCTTGGCATCATCATTATGATCATCACGATCATGTTTTCTGGCATTCAGTGGATGGTGTCAGGCATGGTGGACAAAATTAATGATGCAAAGCAGCGCATCATGAACGCATCGCTGGGGTTGCTGCTCTTGTTCGGCGCGAGCACATTGCTCAACACGATCAATCCGCAACTCATTAATTTGCGTACGCCACCAATCCACGCCGTGCGACCCGAATTATTTGATCTGGAAAAAACAGGGAAACGATGTGATCCGGGAATTGCAGATTCGTGTGCAAAATACGGTGCGAAATTCAAATGCAAACCAACGGATTATTACGCGCACGCAAAATGTCAGCAACAATTACAAGGGTTTATGGCATTAACGCTGGGCAGTGCTGCGCTCGCCGCAACAGGGCCATTTTTGATTCCTACGGGTGGCGGTGCGGCGGTTGCCGAACAGGGCGCGGGGCATATGCTGAAAGAAGTCGCGGCACAACAAATTAAAGAAGAGGCCGTAGAGCAATCAATTGATGCAGTAACGAATAAAACGAGTTGGATTGCAAAGGGAGTTTTTGCCGTGACCGGGGTGAGCCTCGTGAGCTCATTGTTTGGTGATGCAATGGAAGCAACTGATCCGGCGTTTGGGTATTGCGTTGAAATTAAACCTGAAAAATCAAGTTTCAGTGTGTGTCAATATGATGGCGAGTGTCAGAGTGGCAAATGTTTATTGACGAGCTCGGGCGCGTGTGGCGCCGGGAAATATGGTGTGTGCACGAGTGGCGCAGTTCGCGAGGCGTGTCTCATTCCGAAAAGCTATTCGTTTGGTTTGATCGACGCGTTAAGCAACGCGGATGCAGCGAAAAAATATAAATGTACTCAAGGCTCATGTGTTGATAATGGTCGCGGCGCGACAAAATCAGGCGTTGGTATTTGTTCTGATGGCTCTGACATCGGATTGCCGTGCGGCGATGGCGTTTCTTGCACGAATAAACTCAACGCGCTTTCGTGCGTGAACGGTTTTTGCCGCGAAAAAAATTATTTTAACGACAGCGGCGTGTGGTCTGACATTGATGTGGGTCACCCGCGGTGCATGCTACCGACCGATTGCTCCGATGGAATCAAAGGAGATTTTTGGCAAGTGCAAGGCACACAAATTGTGGGTTGCCTCAAAAATCCAAACAAAGATTTAAATTTGCCGGCGCGACTGCTCGTGCCGCAAATCAACAAAGCTGCTGACACCAGTTATGTGCGCGAGTTGAGTTCATATGGTCGCTGTGTGACAGGGAATCCCTTTTTTGTGAAAACACTCTCGAGTGGCGCGGCGGCGAAAATTGCACAATCCTGTTTTGTGAATGTGTATCCAGACAAGTCAGTCAAAAAAGTCGGGTGCGGCAAGGGCGCGTGCGGAATTTTTTCAGGTCTCGTGACCACGGTGTCGGCAGTAACTTCAATCAAGGGTGAATGCGCGACGAGCGAGAGTAACGACAAAACGTACACGAAATCAACGGCAGTCGGCACGCTGCTGTATGTGAATGATTCAGATACATTTTATGATGGGATTAAGATTCCGAATATTGTTGATTTGCAGTATTCGTCAGCTGGCGCTGCACAATAAAAAATTATTGTAACCACTGCATGTGGCGGGTGAGCCCGATATCTCCTTCCCGCGCGAGGGGCCAGCAACGCGCTTCAGGAGAAATCAGTCTCACCCGTACCGTTCACTAGTCAACACCATTTTTCCGCGTAAATCCAGCATCAAACGACATCACGAGTTGGTTATCTTCAGGGGGTGCGTGTGTGTTTCCTGAAGCGCGTTGCTGGCCCCTCGCGCGGGAAGGAAACATGCGCGCACCCCCCTTACGGTAATCAATTTTTGGTCTTTTAGTGTCGTTCAAACCGCTGCTCTTGAACAATCTTGACACCTGTGGTAGCATGGCAGGCATCGTATATCTTCTTGTTGTGTCGCTATGTCAGAAAAATTAATTATCAAAGGAGCGCGCGTCCATAATTTAAAAAATGTTTCAGTCGAAATTCCAAAAAATTCGCTGACCGTGATCACCGGTTTGTCCGGTTCGGGAAAATCGTCGCTTGCGTTTGACACCATTTATGCCGAAGGTCAGCGCCGCTACGCCGAAAGTTTGTCGAGCTATGCGCGTCAATTCATGGGCATGCAGGATAAGCCTGATGTTGATGAAATTAAAGGCTTGTCACCAACCATTGCCATTGATCAAAAAACTGCAGCACTTAATCCACGCTCTACCGTTGGCACGGTCGCAGAAATTTATGATCATCTTCGTTTGCTTTTTGCACGCATCGGTCGGCAGCATTGTCCGGTTTGCGGCGGACCGTCGCGTGAATTTTCGCGCGGTCAAATTGTTGAAGAGGTGCGCAAACTGGCGCGTGACAAAGGCGAGCTCTATATTTTGGCGCCCGTGTACAAAGATGAAGCGATCAACGATGATGCACTCTTCAGCGCCATGGAAAAAGCAGACGTCACGCTCGCACGCGTTGACGGCATGTTTGTGCGTAAAGCTGAAGTACAATATTTAAATCTGTCGCCCGATTTATCGCACACCGTTGAATTCATGACCGGTCGAATCGAAGACGTGAAAAAAGCAGACATCAATGGTTTTGTTGGTAAGGCGCTTGAGTGGGGAAACGGATTTGTCATCGTGACGATGATGGAAGCGGGCGAAGACATTGTGTTCTCAACTGAACGATTGTGTGGGACGTGCGGCACGCGACTGCCTGCGCTCGAGCCCG
>Ga0209541_10011641_pt1 | contig 13734 bp, 14 predicted proteins | sample RifCSPlowO2_01_FD_184027 | JGI IMG/M metagenome (GOLD analysis project Ga0209541, IMG submission 184027) | Groundwater microbial communities from Rifle, Colorado - Rifle CSP2_plank lowO2_0.1 (SPAdes) (version 2) | ecosystem: Environmental > Aquatic > Deep subsurface > Groundwater | place...
GAATATCAATTATTCTTTTTCGAACGAGCGACACATTATACTAGGTATAGCAAATTTCTGGCCAAAATATGCAATTTGCAGTAAATCCTTAATACGCAACAGGTCTAATAATACAAACAAGTAAAAGTTTAAAAACCTTGAGTTACGAAATGCTTTCGCGGGATTTTCTCTAAATTCCAGAGCGAAAAATTGATAGAAATCCGAGGCATAGCGCGCTATGCCGAGGATTTATAGCAATTTTGCAGCTGGAATTTAGAGAAAAGACCCGAAAAGTCCTTTAAAACGGGCATTTCGTAATTCAAGGTTTAAAAAACAATACACTTGTTTGGTGTGGGGGTGAAAAAAAATAAAAAACCGGTAAAAGGGGCAAAAATCCACAAAAAAATCCCGAAAAAGAAGGTGGTAAAAAAGCAAAAGAAAGCTAAAAAAATGCGAGTTTTAAGCCCCAAGGTAAAAATTACCCAGGCCCAAATTGACGCTCTCTTACAAAAAGGCCATGAGCGTGGTTTTATCACCACCTCAGAAATTTTATACGCTTTTCCTTATATCGAAAATAACGTAGATGACTTGGAAAACATTTACGACCAGTTAAAAGAGAGTGGAGTTGAGGTAAAAGATGTCCGTGAATTTTTAGAAGTAAAAAGTAAAAAGACCAAAAAAGATAAAAAAGTGCTGCAAAGCAAAATTGACCCTATCCAGATGTATCTACGAGAAATTGGGAAATCAAGCTTTTTATCTGCTAAAGAAGAAAAGGAGTTAGCCAAAAAAATCGAACATGGGGACGAGGAAGCCAAAAATCGCCTGGCGCTGGCTAACTTGCGTCTCGTGGTTTCTATTGCTAAAAAATATGTGGGTCGGTCGCCTAATTTGACGTTGCTGGACTTAATTCAAGAAGGAAATTTAGGCCTTTTTAAAGCAGTTAAAAAATTTGACTGGCGCCGGGGATATAAATTTTCCACCTATGCTACTTGGTGGATCCGTCAATCCATTACGCGCGCCTTGGCCGACCAGGCCAGGACTATTCGGATTCCCGTGCACATGATTGAAACTATTTCAAAGTATACCAAAGTTAGGAAATCCCTTTTGCAGGAACTTGGCAGAGAGGCGCTGGCCGAAGAAATTGCCGCGGAAATGGGTTTGGACGTCGACAAAGTGCACCACATCAGAAAAATTGCCCAAAAAGCGGTATCGCTTGAAACGCCGATTGGCGAAGATAAAGATAAGCAGGATAGCGTACTGGCAGAATTTATTAAAGACGATAAAACCGTTGCTCCCAATACCGAGGCGGCCAGGAAAATGTTGAAAGAACGGTTTCGGGAAATTTCAAGCGAGCTGACTCCGCGGGAATTAAAAATTCTTGGTATGCGTTTTGGTTTAGACGATGGCGTTATGCATACCCTAGAAGAAACCGGGGAAGAATTCGGTGTTACCCGCGAAAGAATCCGGCAAATCCAGGCAAAGTCATTGGAAAAATTACGAAAGCACGCCGATTTAAAGAAGGTGAAGGATTATTACTAGACAACTAATTTGAAATTTACAATTTGAAATTTGAAATCAATGCTTGAATTTTAAATGACTAAATTTTAAAACGTGACGGCGTGTTTCAATTATTTTAAATTCGCTTTTTTTCAAATTGAATTCAAATTGTAAATTTCAAATTTCAAATTAAAAATATGGCACTGAAAATAGGCGACTCTGCCCCTAACTTTACTCTGCCCGACCAGGATAATAAAATCCATTCATTGTCTGAATATCAGGGCGCATGGCTCTTATTGTATTTTTACCCAAAAGATAATACCACGGGCTGCATAAAGGAGGCGTGTGAATTACGGGATGATTTTTTGGGTTTTAAGAAGTTAAAAGTAGCAGTGGTTGGGGTAAGCATAGATTCTCCAAAAAGCCATAAAAAATTTGCCGATGAATACAATTTGCCATTTACCTTATTGTCGGATGAACAAAAGGAAGCGGTAAATAAGTATGGCGTTTGGCAAGAAAAATCCATGTATGGCAAAAAATACATGGGTACGTTCAGGATATCGTTTTTAATTAATCCAAAAGGCGTTATCGAAAAAATATACGAAGCCGTAAAACCGGCGGAACACAGCAAAGAGGTGTTAAGGGATTTAAAAAAGATACCGCGATATTAAGGGCTCTTCCATGAGTACAAAAAAACAACCCCGAGTTTTATCAAGGGGTTGTTTTTTTGTAATACAGCAAAAACTACATTTTTACTATATCAACGGCGTTTGGTCCTTTTGGAGAATCGGCTTCCTCGAATGAAACCATATCATCAACCTTAAGATCATTGAATAATCTCAATTTTTCATCTTGATCCTCCGGATTTTCGGTTTTCATTGAATTTTTGTGAAAGAAAAGATCTTTTTCTCGTCCTTCAACTTTAATGAAACCAAAAAATTTATCGCCAACCAAATTCTTAATTGTTCCTTCCATGTGAATGCGTAAATTAAATTTTATTTTTATAAAGTATAGTGTGCAATTAACAAACTCGACCAATGGAGCTTTACAATAAAACCCCCTTTGAAGCAACTAACTTAGTTTACAGTATAGCATGTAATGGTCTGCAAGTCAATAGACCTCTAATAACCCCTCACACCTCGTGCGCCTTTCTGCCGTCATTGCGAGGAGTCCCGATCGCAATCGTGGACGACGCGGCAATCTCAAATTAAACGAGATTGCTTCCCGCCACGCTTCGCTCGCGGCTAAAGGCACGGGCTCGCAATGACGGAAGGTGTGAGGGGTTACACCCCTAAATCACTGCCACGGTTTTTTCTTTTATAATTTCGTTAAGCATCTTTTTAACGCCATCCAAACTTTCCGGATTAATGATGGAAATTTCAGTGATGTCTTTTTTAATGCTGGCAAAGTCCTTTTTTATCTGTTCAATTTTTTCTTGGCTTGCCGTATCACTCTTACTTAAAAATAGGTATTCTTTTTTTGCCAAAAGCAGGGGATTGTACTCTTGCAATTCTTTCTTTACGATAGCATAATCTTTCATGGGGTTTTGTGAGTCAGTGGAAATTAAATGAAACAGTACGCGGGTGCGTTCCACATGGCGCAAGAATTTTATACCAAGGCCTTTCCCTTCTGATGCACCTTCAATTAACCCGGGAATATCGGCTAAAATTAATTCAAAGTACACCCCCAAATTTGGCTCAAGGGTGGTAAACGGGTAATTGGCCACTTTGGCGCTGGCCCGGGTTAATTCGTTTAGTAAACTGGATTTGCCGACATTGGGCAGTCCGATAAATCCCACATCAGCGATCATTTTTAGTTCAAGGCGCATGGAAAATGCGTCTCCTAATACTCCCTTGCCCGCTTGCAGGGGAGTGGTGTTGGTGGCTGACCTGAATAAAAAGTTTCCCTTGCCCCCCTTACCACCGCGGGCAATTAATTCGGTCTGGCCAATTTGGTTAATTTCTAAAGATCCACCTTGTTTTAGGTTGTGGGCAATAGTGCCAACGGGTACTAGCAATATCGTATCTTTTGCATTAGCGCCATCGTGAAGTTGGTTTCTGCCGGTCTCCCCATTATCTGCTTGTATGTCTTTCCTGAAACGAAACTGCTTAAGTGCAGTTAAGTCAGAAACGCCTTGTAAATAAACATCGCCGCCGTTTCCGCCGTTTCCGCCCGTAGGTCCCAAAGACATTTTGGTTTTATTGAATCTTACGATTCCATTGCCGCCATTTCCGGCAGTGACCGTGATGGTTACGTCGTCGATAATCATGGATGTTACTTTTCTAAAAACTTCCCCAAATCCAGGATCTGGTCAATTCGAATTTGTTCGACAAAATCCTGTGAGTGGCTGACTAATATTATCGCCCCTTCAAATTCATTGATGGCCTTGGCGATAATGGGGATGTGGCGGAAGTTAATGTGGTTAGTCGGTTCGTCTAAAATGAGTAGTCCGGGCCGCTCGAGCGATATGGCGGCAAATGCCACCAAACCCTTTTGACCTTCAGAAAGTGAACCGATTGTGGCTTTTAGAATTTCGGCGTCTATCAAAAAGCCGGCGGCATGAGCCCGTAAATTTTGTTCGGTGCCTCGGTTTTCCATGGCTCTTTGCAGGACTTGATACACGGTGGCGTTAAAATCCAGGTTGCTAAAATCCTGCCGGTAGTAACTGATATGGGTGTCTTCCTTGACGTGTTCGCCCTTGGCGTGTCCAGCCGCCCCTTTTGGGGCGAGCCTCGCCTCTTGGCGGGATGCCAGTTTTTCTAGTAAGGTGGTTTTACCAATGCCATTGGGGCCTTGTAGTAATAATCGTTCTTTTTTAGTAAGCCGAATATTTACTTTTTTATCAATGAATTTGTGGTTTTTAGCTATGGTAACCGAGTCCAAGACCAAAATATCTCCGCCAGAATTCTCTTGGCAGATAATCTGAAAATTCCTGATGGTCTTATCTTCCCTTCGAACTTCCACAATATCTTCTTCCAGGGCCGCAATTTGCTTACGCATTTTACTGGACACATCCCGCAAGTGACCGCCTTTTTGGGCAAAGAAATTGGCCTGCTCTTTTCTATGGGAAATATCTTTTTCTAAACGCGCATTTTTCATACGTTCCCGTTCTAAACGGTTTTGAATTTCCTTAACTACCGTGAAATAATCACCCGTATATTGTTCTACTTTTTTGGTAAAAATATCCAAGTACAAAACGCCTTCCGTAAATGAATTCAAAAAGTCGGCATCGTGACTGATAACAATGCAGGTCTTTTGGTAGTCCTTAATAAACTGAGTCAAGTGGGCGATGCCGGCCTTGTCTAAATTATTAGTTGGTTCGTCTAATAACAATACGTCGGGGTTTTGAATTAACGCCGAGGCCAGCGATATTCGGGCCTGCTGTCCGCCCGATAAACTTTTGATAATTCTATCCAGTGGTACGCTTAAATTGGTAATTTCCAGCGTCTCTTTTATTTTAACATCAATATCATATACTTTTTTTGCAAAACACTTTTCAAAAAATTCTCGTACGGTAAGTTCCAATTCCGGGCGGGGGATAACCTGGCGGGCCGTGGCAATGGTGATATTTTGGGAAAGGTTTATGGCCCCCGATTCGGGCTGCGCGCCACTCATAATTAACTCAAAAATGGTGCTTTTACCGGCACCATTTTGCCCCATGAGGGTAATTTTTGATCCTCTACGCACCGCAAAATTGGCCTCATCCAAAATGGGTTTGCCCGATTCCCATTGAAAGGAAACATTGTTGAATTTTATGATGGTTTCATTTGACGACATAATAAAAATAATACCTTATTTTTTGAAAAATAGCCAGCCCTAATTTGGCGACGTCAGACGTCGCCAAAGCGTCGCCAAAGTAACCCCGCGCGTCCCGTCATTGCGAGGAATGCGTATAGAACAAACATTATCACTTTGCACTAAAGTCGCCGGCGGTTTGGCAATATTGGGCGGATTGGAGCAAAAAATATGTTTGGCGTAGCCGTAGCTACGGCAAACATATTTTTTGTGAAAACTGCCCAAGATTGGCAAAGCCGCCAAGACCTTGGAGTGCAAAGTGATAATGTTTGTTCTATAGATGACGAAGCAATCTCTGGATGAAATGACGAGATTGCCGCGTCGCCCTTCGCTGTCCAGACGCGAGGCGCAATTTATCGCAACAAATTCGCCCCGTCTCTAGCTCAGGGCTCCTTGCAATGACGGTGGTGAAAAAGGAAGGTGTGAGGGGTTACTCGCCAAATAATTGACTATTTGTAATTAATATGGTAAATTACTGATAGTTCTTTTACCCTACCTCATAGTTCAGTCATAACCAAAAGCCCTTTGCATTGCCGAGGATTTCTGGCTATGACTGCTACTTTGGAGCAAGCACTCTCTTTACAGGAAAGGGATGACGCCATGACCAAGATCATGATCGCATCGCAACCGATGACCGACGGTCAGATGGAGAATCTGGTCGACAAGTTCCGCGCCGCGGTGCGCAGGCATCGTGCGGAGTTTTCGCTCGATGCCGTCCAACAGGTTCTTGGAATCGAGAACCTTGGCATGGAGTGCCTGGCTCCTTTCCGTGCACGCGTGGAGGCGATCAGCAACCTGATTGTCCGCCGCGTCACCGTCAACCGCACCTGCACTCCACAGGAGGCAATCGACGCCACCGGCCGCACGCAGTACACCGACCGCACGATCGTGGACGCCATGCCCCGCGGCGAAGGCGAAGAGACGGAGGTCATCTTCTTCAACCTTGGCCGCTATGTCAGCGACGACAACCTCGACAAGGAGTACGAACTGTGCGGCCTCATACCCGCCGATCCGTACTCGCTCGCGGCCGTCAACGAAGCCGACCCGACCTTCGCGGACGATCACCCCAATGCCACTCACTGGAAAGATTCCAGTGGCAAGTGGTGTTACGCCGCTTTCGACCGCTTCGACGATGACGAGCGCGGCGTGTTCGTCAGCCGTAGCGGCGACGGTTGGCATGACGCCTGGTGGTTCGCCGGCCTTCGCAAGTAAGTTCTTGGTGCTTAGAACCTTGGGTTGTTTGACCCTTGGGAACTTTGCACTTTGAATCGTCGTTTTAAACCCCGCATTTGCGTTTGCAAATGCGGGGGTATTTTTTTGTACTATTTTTTTAATGTAGTATAATAATACTAAATCCGAAATCCGAATAGGAACAAGTTCGGCTCCGGCCACGAAATTCGAAACAATTCGCCAGCTGGCGAACGAATTTTCAAAATCCAAATTTTCAAAATATGTTTAGAATTTAGAGTTTAGGATTTAGGATTTCATACATTATGGACACTACCATTATTACCAATATTTTGTTTTCACTGCTCAGTATTTTTATAATACTTATTATTATTGTTTTTTTGATGGCAATAGTATATGCTATTAAAATTGCTAAGCGGCTCCAGGAAATTTTGTCCATTATTAAAGAAGAAACAGAAAAAATTACCCATGACGTTGATGCGGTTCGTGAAAGAATAAAAAACGGCGGCAGCCAGTTTGTTTCGTTTGTGTCGTACCTGTGGTCGTTTTTTAATAAAAGTAACAAAAAAAGTCGAAAAAACAATAAATAGCGATCCGAATTATCCGAATCCGCATCCGAATGTTCCGAATAGCGTTACCGTATTAGGATCATTCGGATGATATTCGTAAATTAGGATTGCATAATACATGCAAAAGAAAAATAATTTAGTTAAGGATGTGGTGATTGGAGCGGGGATTGCAGCAGCGGTAGCTGCAGCTGCGGGCGTGTATTTTTTGTACGGTTCAAAAAATGCCGCGAAAAATCGTAAAATGGTAAAGGGTTGGATGTTGAAAGCCAAGGGCGAAGTATTGGAGAAACTGGAAAATGTAAAAGAGGTAAATGAAGAAATTTACCACAAAATCATAGACCAGGTGTCAAAGAAGTACCAGGCAATGAAAAGCGTTGACCGCAAGGATATTGCCGAATTTGTCCGCGAATTGAAGAGCCATTGGCAGGGCCTTGCTAAGGAAATTGCGGCCTTCCATAAAGCAAAGAGCAAAGGGAAAAAGTAATCTTGTAATAAAAAATCGCTCTTCGACTTCGCTCAGAGCGATTTTTTATTACAAGATTACTTTTTTAAATTGCTTTCTTATTGCCCTATAGTTTGGCATAGATTTGGCGACTATGTTCCAAAAATGAGGGGAGTGATTAAATTCTCCCAAGTGGCACAGTTCATGCAGGATAACGTAGTCCGATAATTTCTGGGGTAGTAGGGCGATTTTATAGTTAAAATTTAAGTTCCCTTTTTTAGAACAGCTACCCCAGCGGCTTTTTTGGTTTTTAATGGTAATTTTATTTACCTTAAATTGATAGAAGGTATTGAAATAGGTAATGCGGTTTTTTGCAAGTTCCATGGCTTCATTTTTGTAGCGGAGAAATTCGACACGGTTGCCCTTTTTTCTTTTTACTTTTACTCTGCGCCAAACGATTTTATATTTCATTAAAATCAACTATACCATAAAATTCGCGGTCGCGAATTTTATGGTATCAGTGCACTAGTGACAATATTCTAAAAATATCATACGATGAGACAGGTTCTTTAACCTATCAAGGAGGTGGTTATGCGCCAGTCGGTCAAGCGTGCGGTCCTTAGGCAGTTGAAAAAACGAGAAAAGAAAACCCTTATTAATGCCGATCGCATAAACCAATTTACAGTACTCATTCCAATGGGCCACAGAAAATATCGGTGGTCGGCCCGGCCAGAAAAATTGTATGGAGATGCCAGAAATATTCGGGGTGATGCTTCAAAGATCTGGGGTGATTGTTCTCATATTTCTGGCAATGTTTCCGAAATTAGGGGTAATGTGAGCCGTATCCGGGGAGATGTTACCAATCTTTCCGGAGATGTAAGCCGCTTATTTGGCGATGTCACCGATATACACGGAGATGTTACCAATCTTTCGGGAGACGCCAGTGGATTATGGGGAGACGTCACGCGGCTCCGGGGAAACATCACCGCTATCATTGGAGATGTAAGCAACCTCCGAGGCGATTGTTCAGGAATTGAGGGCGATATCTCTAAAATTACCGGAGATTTGTCGGGAATTTTAGGGGATTTTTCCCACATCACCGGCGATGTCACCAATATTTACGGTGATGTAACTCACATCCAGGGAGATGTTTCCTGTATTTCTGGCGATGTTTCAGGGCTGCGAGGCAACATTTCTTCTATTTGCGGTGATGTCACCAAGATTTGGGGAGATGTTTCAGGTATTAAAGGTGACGTTTCGGAAATTTGCGGCGACATGACGGGAATTAAGGCAATCGCCCAAGAAATACTGCTGGTGCTTCAGAATCGTTAATGCAACTGTTTGACTGAGGTGTTCAAACGCCTATCATCAGGGCCCTTTGGTTTGCCAAGGGGTCTTTTTTAAATTCACTGCGACCTGAACTTGGGCGCGCTATATTTCCATTACCAAACTTGCTATTAGGACTGCCAAAGATAGTATAAATATAAATGCAGAGTTAAATCGTGCCTTAGAGGTGAGGGTGGTTTTAGTTAAATACACCAGAGCTAATTTTTTATCTTCTTCTATATCGCTTGCTCGCAGCGCTTGAACTAATCGAAGGTTTTTTACCAGGTTAGCTCTTTTTGTTTCAATGTGGGTCCGGTGGCCGAAGTATAAAACAAATCCAATGGTTCCGATATACCAGGCCACTTTAATTCAAAAGGGATCCAGTAAAAAAATAATCCGGTAGGCGATGGTGGCTGCGAGGCCAGATAAAAAGAAAAACCAGCGCCAAAAAGGGGCGCTCGCCTCAATTTTTTCCCCTGCGGTATCTTTTTTTGATTTCATTTTTTGAACGTAAATAATATTTTCTTTTTTGGGGTGAGAATTTTTCAATGGCGTAACGCAGCATCGTTCTTGGCATGCTCCGGTAGTGTTTATTTAAAAACATTATTTCCGTTTTTGGTGAGCGTTTTCCTACTTCGCGCAACATCCATCCGGTTGCTTTGTGGATTAAATCATGTTGGTCACCAAGCAAAATGTTTGCAATTTTTAAGGTTTCGTTAAATTTGTTTTTCTTGATGAAATGAAATGTTGCAACGATTGCCATTCTCCGTTCCCATAGATTTTTTGACCGCGCCATCTTTAAAAGTATTTTTTTGCTTCTACCAAAAAAACAATCCCCCAATATATATTCTGCTGAAGTATCAACCAGATCCCAGTTATTAACGCATTTTTTATTTTTCAGATAAGAATGAACAATTTCTTTTTTAATTTTTTGGTCGCCCTTTTCATATTTGGCGACCAGAATTTCAAGGCCCACAAATCGGTATTCGTGAATAGGGCTTTTTAGTAGTTTCTCAACATCGTTTAAGGGTAAAGACACAAATGCATGAGATATGTTTCGCTGCACAGGAACCGTAATGCCTAAAAATATATCGCCGTAACCGTACTGGCCCTCGCCGGTCTTAAAAAACCGCGACGAAGTTTTAGCCCTCTTGGGATCAGCCAATTTTTTAAGCTCATCAATTAATGCTTTTATTTTCATATGGTTGAATTGTTTAAAAATATCCTAAACCAAAAAATCTTCGTTACCTGGTAGTTTCTTTAAGCTCGATTTTTTCTTTTACCCTCTTTACCTGGAATGTTATTCTGCCCAGCACTTGTCCGCGTTCATTTTCCACGTATATTCGCCACGCCCCCGCTTCCAGGTCGCTTTCAAAAGAATATCCCTTGTAACCCTCTTTCCGTCCGCCGACAATGGCAAATGACAGCAATCCTCGGTCTACCCAGTCCTTTTTGATTGGGTCGTAATATTGCCAATGGTGAACGATGGTAGTTTGCAATTTTGCGGGAGCAAAAATAGCCGTGTATAAATATATTTTTTCGCCCGACTTTGTGTGTACCGTTTGGCCGGGAATCAATCGTTGCCATAACGTTTCCGGTTCGCCTTGCATAATGTAAGATCCGCGGGAAACCATGATGCCATGGTAAAGCCCTGCTTCCCTAAGCGATAGGGGAATTGGCGGAATAATGTTGGTAAAATATAATACATTCATTAATAGTAAGACGGCAAAAATTCCAATGAGCATTTTTTGTTTTACGCGCCTTTCTTTTATTGGCAGCAAAAACACAATAAATGGGTAAAAAATACCAATGCTCAAAACGCCGGCCAAAAGGAAAACCCAGGACCCAAGCGAGTTAAACATAAACGGCAGCATCAAAGAAAGCAACGACAGGGTGGTAAAAAAATAAATGCCGATTTGGATGATCGGATTTAAAAAATAATGCCGGAAAATATCGTTTGATGCCATTAGCACCACCACAATAGTGATAATCGGCCAACTGACCGACAGGGTTCCGGAAAGCCAGTAGAAAACCAGGGAACTTCCCAGGAGCGCGCCGAAGGTAAATTGGATTGCCAGGGGGGCAAACAGCCGGAGGTACTTTAATTTTTGAGGCAGTGCGCCGGCATCAAAGAAGTGTATAAAAACAATGGTGGCACCTAAAACCAGCCAGTATAGCAGAAGTAGAGCAAAAGTAGTGGTGAGGCGAATACTGGTAAAGGTGAAATAATCAATCAAAAAACCCACCACCAAAGTGACTGGCATCAGCAACCTTTCGTAGCGCATATAAAAGGATTTAATTTGCCGGTAGTGCGATGAAAAATCTAAGAGTCGTTGCATATGATTCAAATTCATTATACCAAATAAAATTTAAACAATAGACCTGTTGCGTATTAAGGATTGTTACGAAAATTGAAGATTTTGAGCCAGAAATTTGATAGAATTTTTCGGCTTGCCTCCAGGCCCGCCGAAAAATTATAGCAAATTTCTGGCCGAAATATGCAATTTGCAGTAAATCCTTAATACGCAACAGGTCTAATAAAAATACCTGCAAAAATATAAAATATCTTTGCAGGTACTGGTTATTAGTGGGTCGTTGCTATTTTGGCGCGGCGCTGTCTTTGATAGCATACCCAACAAAGCGGTGGATGAGATGTTGTAATAATCTTCGTCTTTTTGCACTGGTTGCAACATCCAACCCTACTTTTGTTGTGGCAGTTCGAGCAGATGGGACCGTCTTCAGTCCGCTTTCGCACTTGCTTGACCTCCTTGCACCGAGAGCACTGCTCGCGTTTGGAAGGGTCCTTGTTGTAGCAGTTCGAGCAGACGGGACCATCTTTAGTCCGCTCCGCCACTCGCTTGACCTCCTTGCACCGAGAGCACTGCTCGCGTTTGGAAGGATCGTGGTAACGATCCTTGTCGTAGCAGCTCGGGCAGATCAATTTTTTGGTCTTGCGACTGCGATGAACGGTTTTCCATTTCTTGCAAACATTGCAAATGTCCAGCATTTATCACCTCCTCTTGGTTGAAGTTTTGTGAAAGAACGAGTTGATCAATGTTACTTTAAACTATTATTTATTATTTGTCAAAAAACGGTGGTATAGAACAAACATTATCACTTCGCACTCCAATTCTTGACGGATTTGCCAATCTTGGGCAGTTTTCGCAAAAAATATGTTTGCCGTAGCTACGGCTACGCCAAACATATTTTTTGGAGACGGGGCGAATTTGTTGTGACAAATTACGCCTCGCGTCTTGACTCCAAGCCGCCCAATATTCGAGGATAGCGAAGGGAGTAAATATGCCGCAGTATATTTACTCCCAAGCGACGCAGAATATATGCTTATCATATATTGCCAAACCGCCGGCGACTTTAGTGCAAAGTGATAATGTTTGTTCTATAGATTCCGTGTCAATCTTTTGTAAAGTTTAACGAGATTGCTTCGTCGCCCTTCGCTGTCCAGACACGAGGCGTAATTTGTCGCAACAAATTTAACCGTCTCTGGCTCAGGGCTCTAAAGTCGCGAGATTTTTCTCGCCTTTCGGGCGGGAAAAATCTGGCGACTTTACGTAATGACGGTGGGGCGCGAGGGGTTACAAATTAAAAAATTGATATCATGCAATAAAAATTGTACAATGAACACATGAAAATAGAAAACATCTCTTTGGGGATATGGATACCCCGGGCATCAATGCATCTAAAAGAAATGTATCACTTTTTCAGTGGAGAAAAGATGCCGATCGCGGGTCTTGGCGCCCAGAAATTAGCAAAATTAAGAGAATCATTGGGAATTATAAAAGTTGATTTTATCACCAAGGCCGAGTTTGACGAAGTCCATGTGCTATGCCAAGCGATCTATATTACCATATCGTCAGAAGGGACCATTATTTTGCAATTAAGGAAAGATGACAAAGGGGATTTGGCTTTTGAAAATGCGGCAATGCTCGAGCATTTTTTTATTGAAAAACTTTCTCCGGCGGTTAATTATCTTTTTAGTTTGGGGGCGCCTTTGCCCAAGGAATTGCAGAATATACGAGAGGCGTATCCCACCATTGTCATCGTAAAAGATGCTTTTGAACAAGAACTAAATCAATTTATTAAAACCCAAAAGATTGAAATCTATTCCAGGGATATTTCTGAAAAATTGGATTTCTTTTTCGGGGAAAAAACTAGCATTATTAATGTGAAGCATGACGCGGTTCCTAAAGATATTTTGCTGCAAGAGATGATATTTCTAAAGGAATTTCCCATGCAGCTTAAAAATTACCTTGCGGTACACCGGATGGTATGGGAAAAAGTAGATAACATCAGGGAAGTAAAAAGCATTGCATACAAGGATTTTACCCGCATCAGGGAGCAAATGAACGGTTTCCTAAAAACACTTTCACTCATGAAAGCCCGACTGGCGCAAATGGAGGATATTATAGAAACCAAAAAGGAAATAAACAATGCGATGTCTCAAGAAGGGTTGAAAGATATCAATATCCATAGAATTAATAATTTCATCGGGGACGTCAAATATGTTAAGGATTTATGGGAAATGACCATTGACTATGTCAAAGATACTTTAAATTTGATAGAATCAGTGTCGCGAGAAAATATCCAGCGAGAACTGAGCGCATTGAAGTTCGTTGCCTTAATCGGCGCCATTACCAGTTTCTTTGGCATGAATATTGCATTTCCCTGGGAAGACCGTTGGGATGCGATTTTTTTGAGTTCCCTGGCCGTCATTGGTATTATTATTTTTGTTTCATTTACCTTCTATTATTTTTTAAAGATATTTATTTACAACAGAAAATTTAACATGAAGTAGATATTAGACCTGTTGCGTATTAAGGATTTGCTCGAGACGCGAGGGTTACCGGCTCAGCCGGAACCCCCGTCTGTAGCAAATTGCATATTTTGGCCAGAAATTTGCTATACCTAGTATAATGTGTC